>SXGQ01418333.1_pt1 | contig 16479 bp, 12 predicted proteins | sample 3178371 | NCBI WGS metagenome assembly SXGQ01 (sample SAMN11356859, study PRJNA531348) | freshwater metagenome | isolation source: freshwater sample F1-20 | place: China: Fuxian Lake, Yuxi | collected 2017-12-25
AAAGTGGAGGTCTTCTCCAAGAGCCACCGCCCCGGCGAGCAGGGCTGGCGCTGGACCAGCGACGGCCGCACCGGATACGAAATCGAGCCCGCGGCCGACCTTCAGCGCGGCACGAAAGTAGTGGTGCATTTGAAGGACGCGGAGTTCGCAGGCGAATGGCGCGCGGAGAGTATCATCAAGCGCTACTCGGCTTTCGTCCCCTTCCCCATCGAGCTCAACGGCAAGGCCATCAACACGGTTCAGGCCATCTGGATGCGGAGCAAGAGCGAGGTGAAAGCGGAGGAATACGACGAGTTCTACAAGTTCATCTCGCACGACTCGGAAGCGCCGCATTACCGCCTGCACTTCGCGGCCGACGCGCCGCTCTCGATCCGCGCGCTGCTTTTCGCGCCGGTGAAGAGCACGGAACTGCTCACCCTGCGCCGCGACGAGGAGCATCACGTGGATCTTTACTGCAAGAAGGTGCTCATCGCAGCGCGCGCAAAGGGACTCTTCCCCGACTGGCTGCGCTTCCTCCGCGGCGTGGTGGACAGCGAGGACCTCCCGCTGAATGTCTCCCGCGAGACGATGCAGGACAGCGCGCTCTTGGCAAAGCTCCGCGACGTGCTGGTGAAGCGCTGGCTGAAGTTCCTCGACGAGGAGGCGAAGTCGGAGCCGGAGAAATACGCGACCTTCTTCCGCGAGCACGGCCACTGCCTGAAGGAAGGCGCGACAATCGAGTGGGGCGAGAAGCGCGACTCCATCGCGAAGCTGCTGCGTTTTGAATCCAGCGCCACGGAAGCCGGCAAGCTGACCGGCTTTGCCGAATACGTCTCGCGCATGCCGGAGGCGCAGAAGGAGATTTACTACCTCAGCTCGCCAAACCGCGAATCCGCAGAGGCCTCGCCGCTTTATGAAGTGTTCCGCGAGAAAAAGTGGGAGGTGCTTTTCCTCACCGACGCACGCGACGAATACTTGCTCGAACAACTGCGCGAGTTTGACGGAAAGCATTTCGTGTCCGCGGAAAAGGCGGACGTGAAGCTCGACAAGGACGCCACCGGCCTCGACGCGGATACCGCGAAGTCGCTCGCGGAATTCGTGAAAACACAGCTTGGCGACCGGGTCGGAGAAGTCCGCACCAGCAAGCGCCTCGCGAGCAGCCCCGCGATTGCGGTGAATGGCGACAGCGAGATGACCACCAACATGCGCCGCATGATGAAGGCGATGAACCGCGATGCCGAGCTTCCTCCCGCGCCGAAGCCCGACTTTGAGTTCAATCCGGACCATCCGCTCATCGTCTCGCTGGAGAAGACCCGGCATGCGGACGAATCGCTCGCAGCGCAGATTGCCGAGCAGTTGTTCGACCAAAGCCTGGTCGCAGCCAACCTGCTCGACGACCCGCGCACGATGCTCGCCCGCATGACGACCCTGCTTGAGAAAGTCTGCGCCGCAGCACCCGGGAAGGCATAGCCGGGGACCGGGAAGCCGGACCACCCGGGCGGCGGCACGGCCGTATTTCGAAACCTGCCCTAATATTCCTGCCGGGTCGCGCGTATCACCTTCGAACCATGACGCTTCCCGCGCTCGATATTAACGCCTTGATGGACCGCTACGAGCGGCCCCTCGTGCGCTACGCGCAGAGCGTTACGGGCGATCTCGAGTCCGCGCGCGATGTCGTGCAGGAGTCGTTCATCAAATACGTCCGTGCCCGCTCGGGTCCGGAGCAGCCGCTCATTCCGGAAAGCTCGGAGGCCCGGCACATTGAATCGTGGCTTTTTACCGTCACCCGCAACGGCGCGCTGGATCACCTCCGGAAGTTCAGCCGTATCATCCCGATGCCCATTCCGGATGACCGGCGCTCAGAGGCACACAGCCCGGATGAAGACCTCGCCGGACGCGAGGCGGCGGACTGGTTGCTGAAACTTCTCGATGAACTGACGCCGAATCAGCGCGAAGTCATCCGGCTGAAATTTCAAAACGATCTTTCCTACAAGGAAATCGCCGACGTTACGGGGCTCTCAGCCACGAACGTCGGCTTCTTGCTGCATGTGGGACTCAAGAAACTCCGCGACCTCTTGAACGAGGCTCCGAAGGACACCATTCCCATTCAATTTCGCGCCGCACTATGAACGCAAACGACCCGATCCTGACCGCCTACGCACTCGACGAACTCGAACCGCACGAGCGCGCACAAATCGAGCAGCTTCTCCACGAGAACCCGGCCGCTGCCGCCGAAGCGGAACGCACCCGCGGACTCGCCCGGATGCTCGGCGCAACGCTGGCGAACGAACCCGCCGGGACGCTGACTCCGGCGCATCGTGCGGAGATTTTGAAGGCAGCCGGCCTGAACGCGGAACCGGCGCAGAAGCGAAACATCGTCGATGGGCCGAAATGGTGGCGCACGTGGGAATTCGGAGCAACCGCCGCTGCGTGCATGGTCTTTGGCTTCGGGGCCTATGCGATTTTCGACGCACTCACCGAGCGGCGGCCAAAGTTCGCGACATCCACGCAGACGCCGCAGGAGCGGATGATGATCGGCGTCCCCGGCGACGATGCTGATAGCCGCGCTCAAAGGGAACCGAACGGAGCAAACGATGCGCCTGCGGAAGTCGCAGTCGGAGCGCCATCGGCTGCCGGCAATGCGAATGCCGCAAGCCCGGTGGGTAAACTCACGGTGTTCTCGCCGACGGTCGAGCCACGGGTGGAGTTGCCCGTGCCTGAGCCGGGCGCGTCAGCCGCCGCGAATCCGGCGACTGTGCAAATCGGCGCGCCGGTCGCGATTGAAAAGACTCCAAAAGGCATCAAGCGGAGTCCGGGCAAACCCGTCCCCGCCTCCGAGCCATACGCGTCAGCGACATCGGGTGGCTTGATGAAGCCGCAGGCCGGTGGAAACTCGGTCTCGGTCTCGTCGGCGGGCGTGTTTCAGGAGACGGCGCGTCAGCCGGTTTCATCCTTCCCAATCGCGATCGGGACCAGCAGCTACGCGGAAATCTCTGCTTCGCTCCGCAAGAATCAACTGCCCCGCCCGGAGAATGTGCGCATCGATGAACTGCTGAACTTTTTCAGCTTCGATTACCACCAGCCATCCACCGGAAAGCCTCTCACTATCGACTTGGAAGCAGGTCCATGCCCGTGGAATGCCGCGCATCGCCTGCTCCGCATCGGCATTCGCACACGGGTGGGCGGCACGCGCGAAATCGTGGCTGAACAAATCGGCACGTCCGTCGAGTTTAACCGCACACTCGTCGCGTCCTACCGCCTTGTGGGCTACGAAGGTCAGGGCAGTTCCACCGCGGGCCCCACGCGTCGGAGCCTGATTTCCGGCGAAACAGCGACCGCGCTTTACGAGTTCGTGCCGGCCACCGCGATGTTCAAAACGACGGATGATTTCGCAACCGTCTCGCTCAACTACACGCAACCCGGCTCCGGCGCGGAACGCTCAATCCAGACGGGAACACGCGACACCGGGAAATCGTGGGCCGATTGCGATGATGATTTCCGCTGGGCCGCCTCCGTGGCCACATTCGGCATGTTGCTTCGCAGCAGCAGCGTCGATGAACCCGAAAACTGGAAGCGTCTCGGCGAGCTCTTCCGCTCTTCATCCAGCGGAGCTCCGCGCTCCGACCGCACGGTCTTCCTGAACTTCGTCACGAAGGCATCGACGATCGCAACCTCGCGGCGCGGACGATAACATCGGCGCTTCCGCGCTTTACCTCGCGGCGCTTCCCGTTTAACGCCCGCAGCGATGAAATACCGTCGCTTCGGCCGCACAAATCTGCAAATGCCCGTGTTCTCCTGCGGAGGCATGCGCTACCAGCAATCGTGGGATGATGTCGCGCCGGACAAGGTCGATGAAGCCGGTCAGCGGAATCTTGAGGAAACCATCCTGCGTTCGCTGGAACTCGGCATCAATCACATCGAGACCGCGCGCGGATACGGCAGCAGCGAAATGCAGCTCGGCTGGATTCTCCCGCGGCTGCCGCGTGACAAGATGATCGTGCAGACGAAAGTCGCGCCGTTCGCCACCGCACGCGAGTTTCGCGAGACGTTTGAGAAGTCGATGAAGTATCTCAAGCTCGACCATGTCGAACTGCTCTCGCTGCACGGAATCAACAACGCCGAGCTGCTCGATTGGTCGCTACGCAAGGGCGGATGCCTCGATGAAGCCCGGAAGCTCCAGCGCGAAGGCCGTTGCCGCCACATCGGATTCAGCACGCACGCCACGACCGATATCATCGTGAAGGCGATTGAATCCGACGCCTTCGACTACGTGAATCTGCACTGGTATTTCGTCAACGAACTGAACTGGCCCGCGGTGCTGGCGGCCACCGCGCGTGACATGGGCGTTTTCATTATCTCCCCGAACGACAAGGGAGGAAAACTCTACACGCCGCCTCCGGTGCTCCGCGAACTTTGCGCCCCGCTTTCGCCGATGCAGTGGAACGACCTGTGGTGTCTCGCCCGTCCCGAGGTTCACACGCTTAGCCTAGGAGCTTCGAATCCGCGCGACTTCGATGAACACGTTGCCGGTCTCGAACACTACGAGCGGGCGGCGGAAATCACCGGCCCCATCGCGGCAAAACTCCGCAGCCGGATGGAGTCTGTTCTCGGCGCGGACTGGTGTGCGCGCTGGCCGGAAGGCCTTCCGAACTACGTGGACGTCCCGGGCCAGATCAATGTTCAGGAAATCCTTCGTCTCTACACATACGCCCGCGGCCTCGACCTCATCGACTGGGGCAAGATGCGCTACAATCTCCTTGGCGGAGCCGGCGGGCACTGGTTCCCCGGCGAAATGGCTGCAGAGGTGAAAGACGACGCAATCAAGGCTGCATGCGCGTCGTCGACATTCGCCGACAGGATTCCGGGAATTCTTCGCGAAGCCCACGCGTTGCTGCTGGACGCACCGAAGAAACGACTAAGTCAGGGCGGCGACTAGGCGATGATGTCCTTCACCAGCTTTCCGAACACTCCGGTGAGTCGCATATCGAGTCCCTGGAAGCGGAAGTTGAGCCGCTCGTGATCGAAGCCGAGCAGGTGCATGATCGTCGCGTGCAAATCGTGGACGTGCACTTTTCCGTTCACGACACCGAAGCCCAGTTCGTCCGTCTCTCCGTAGATGCCGGGCTTTGTTCCGCCGCCCGCCATCCACATCGTGAACGCATCGACATGGTGATCCCGTCCGAGCGTCGCGCGCACCTCACCCATCGGCGTGCGGCCAAACTCGCCGCCCCAGATGACGAGCGTATCCTCCAGCAATCCGCGCTGTTTCAAATCCTGCACCAGCGCAGCAGAGGCGCGATCGACGTCGCGGCACACCGCCTCGAAATCGTTGTTCAGGTTCTCTCCATTGCCGCCGTGGCTGTCCCAGTTGGTATGGTAGAGCTGCACAAAACGGACGCCCCGTTCGATGAGCCGGCGCGCCAGGAGGCAGTTTCGCGCATAGCTCGGCGCTGCGGGATCGCAGCCATACAGTTCGAGCGTCTCCGCGCTCTCTCCGGAAAGGTCCATCAAGTCCGGTGCGCTCGTCTGCATTTGATACGCGGTCTCGTACGAGTTCAGTCGCGTGAGGATTTCCGGATCACCCGTCGTTTCCAGCCGCGCCTTGTTGAGGCCCGCGACGGCGTCGTAAAACTTCCGCTCCCGCTCGCGCGTCATTCCCTCCGGGCTTCGCAGATTCAAAATCGGATCGCCCTTGCCCCGCAATGGAACGCCTTGGAAGGACGTCGGGAGAAAACCGCTGCTCCACAACTGCGCGCCCGCACGCGGCCCGCGCGGTCCGCTTTGCAGCACGACAAAGCCCGGCAGATCCTTCGCGGCCGAGCCCAGACCGTAAGTCACCCACGAACCCATGCTCGGGCGTCCCGGCGCCTGAAAGCCTGTGTTCATGAAGAGTTTCGCGGGACCGTGATTGAAGACATCCGTGGTCATTCCGCGAATCCAGCACACGTCATCCACAATCTTTTGATGATTCGGAAGCAGTTCGCTCAGCGTCATTCCACACTTCCCGTACGTGCCGAACTTTCGCGGCGAACCGAGCAGCGTTTCGTTGCCCTTGAGGAATGCGAACCGTTTGCCGGACATCAGACTCGCCGGCGGCTTCTGACCGCTGAGCTTCGCGAGCTCCGGCTTGTGATCGAAGAGATCGAGCTGGGACGGCCCGCCGGCCATGAAGAGATAAATCACCCGTTTTGCCTTCGGCGCATAGTGCGGCGCGCGCGGCTCCATCGGAAACGCGGGATTGATCTTCACTGCAGCGTGTCCATCGGCGGCGAGCAGTTGATTCAGCGCGATTGCGCCAACGCCGACCGCGCACTTTTCGAAGAAGTGGCGGCGGGTGATTTCGAGCAGTTTCGTGTCTTCAGGGCTCATTCTCGTGTGATGAAGTTGTCGGTATTTAAAAGGACGCGCGCCGCGCAGAACATCGCAGCAGCCTCAGCCGGCGGGAGCTTGCTCAGCGCGGAACCAGCAACCGCCTTCGCGGCCGGTTCATCCTTTGCAAAATCCGCGAGCTGCGCCTGTGTGTATTCCCGCAGGACCGCGAGCTCTTTCGCGGACGGTGTGCGGCCAAGGCACAGGCGGAATCCATGGGCGAGCCGGGAATCCAAATCCGTCCCCTCCGCGTGCATGCGTGCGCCGAGCGACTGCGCCATCTCCAGAAACGCGGGGTCATTCGCCAGCGTGAGGGATTGCAGCGGCGTGTTGCTGCGAATCCGTCGCGTGCACGTGTTCTGGAAGTTCGGCGCATCAAATGTCGTGTGCAGCGGATAGGCCGCGCTGCGGTAGAAAGTCGCATACATGCCGCGCCGGAATCGTGCCGGGCCCTCGCTCGTTTTCCACGACTTCGCGTTCTGCGTGAAAGCATACACGCCATCGGGTTGCGGCGGGCGCACGCTGGGTCCGCCGATTTCGCGATTGAGCAACCCGCTCGCGCAAAGGGCCGCATCGCGGACGATCTCGCTCTCGACGCGCAGGCGCTCCTGGCGCGCGAGCAGGTAGTTCCGCGGGTCGCGCTCGGCGAGGTCGGGCCGGGCGTTTGACGACTGCCGGTAGGTCTTGCTCGTCACAATCCGCCGGTGCATCGCCTTCATGCTCCATCCGCTGCGGATGAACTCGCCGGCGAGCCAGTCGAGCAGTTCGGGATGCGTCGGAGCGACGCCCTGCGTTCCGAAGTCGTCCTCCGTCTCCACGAGTCCCTTGCCGAAATAGCGCATCCACACGCGGTTCATCGTCACCCGCGGAGTGAGCGGATTCGCCGGATTCACGAGCCATTTAGCGAGGTCGAGCCGGTTCTTGAATTCCGTCTGCGCACCCGGAATCACGGCGTTCACCGCCGCAATGACGCCCGGTTTGAGAAGCCCGCCATCCTTGTCCGGACGCGTGAAGTCCCCGCGGAGAAAAAGATACGTCTCCCGTGGCCGCGGCAGGTCGCGCATGATCATCTGCTCCACGAGCTTCGCCTCCGGGTCGCTGTTTCCGATCTTCTTCTTCTTCGCGCGCGGCTCGGCTTTCTCAAACGCATCGTTCGCGAGCTTTCGCTGCGCATTGGTCCGTGCGGCATCGAGCTGCTTCAGCGCTTCCAGCAGCTTTTGATTCGCCTTCGGTCCGGCGGCCTCCTGGCGTTTGATTTCCGCAGCCTCCCAATCATCGCGGAGCCGCTCCAGCTCGCCTGCGGTGATCGCGCCGTCCACGCCGGCGACTGCGCCCTTTCCAAACATCTCGCCCACGGCCACCGGCACCGTCGCGCCCTTGCTGTTGCGGTCCTCGCCGTGGTTGAAGAACGCGTACATCTGGTAATATTCGCGGTGGCTGATTGGGTCGAACTTGTGCGTGTGGCATTGCGCGCAACCGACCGTGAGTCCGAGCCAGACGGAGCCGGTGGTGCTCACGCGGTCCATCACGGCTTCTACTCGGAACTGCTCGGGATCACTTCCGCCTTCGGTGTTGATGAGAGTGTTGCGATGAAATCCCGTCGCGACGAGCTGCGGTTTCGTCGGGTTGGGCAGAAGGTCGCCGGCGAGTTGCTCGATGGTGAATCGATCAAACGGCATGTCCTCATTCACTGCGCGAATTACCCAGTCGCGATACGGCCACACCGCGCGGAAGCCGTCCGGCGCGTAGCCATCGCTGTCCGCGTAGCGCGCCTGGTCGAGCCAGTGCCGCCCCCACCGCTCACCGTAGTGCGGCGACGCCAGCAGACGGTCCGCGAGCTTTGCCACATCCGGTTGTTTCACAAACTCGTCGATCTCCTCGGGCGTCGGCAGAAGGCCGGTGAGGTCGAGGTAAATGCGGCGGCACAGCGTCGCGGCGTCGGCCTCGGGCGAGGGCTTGATTCCCTCTTCCGCGAGCCGCTTCAGCACGAACGCATCGATCGGATTCTCCGTCCCTTTTGGAATCTCCGGCTTCTGCACCGGGATGAACGCCCAGTGGCCCTCGTACTCCGCGCCCTGCTCGATCCACTTTTTCAAAATCGCGATGTCGCGCGCCGGAAGCTTCGGTTTCTTCGACTTCGGCGGCGGCATGATCTCGTCCGGGTCGTCGGTGATGATGCGCTTGATCATCTCGCTCGCGTCCGCCTTTCCCGGGACCACCGCCGCGTATCCGCCGAGGTCGGCCGTCGCTCCTTTGCGCGTGTCCAGATGAAGGTCCGCGTCGCGATGCTTGTCGTCCGGGCCGTGGCAGGCGAAGCACTGGTTCGAAAGAATCGGCCGCACGTGGTCATTGAACCGGATGCGGTCGGGCAGCTTCTCCGCGGCCATCGCGGAGAGTGCGGACAAGACGGAAATGGACAGGATCAGCTTCGGCATTGTGTCGGATATACGACCACTAAAGCGCAAACGGTTTAGTGAGAAGTGAAATAGCCGCCTGCTCGCGCAAACAATCCCTAGCGAAATCCTCCGGCGCGCGGTTGTCAGGGCCATGTTTCGATCCGCCATCGCCTTCCTCGGTCTCGCCGTCTCCACGGCCCTCGCAGTGCCGCCCGTGCTCGATTTCACCGGCGGCAAAACCGCGCAGGGCTGGCTGCCGGCGCACGACATCGCGAAGCTCGAGCCCACCGGTGCCGGATTAAAGCTCACCGCTTCCGGCACGGACCCGTTTTTGCACGGCCCGACGGCCGACTACACGTCCGCCGTGCCGCTCGTGTTCGTCGCCACGATTCACAGCGAGGCCGAGGGCTGGGCGCAGGTGTTCGCCTCGGATAAAGTCGACCGCGAAGACCGCTCCGCGCACGTCCGCGTGGTCAAAGGGCGGAACGAACTCGCCGTCGTGCTTCCTCCCATGGGCGTCGGCTCGCGGCTCCGGTTCGACCCGCCGGGCGATTGCACCATCGGCCGCATCGGCGTCATCGAAGCCGGGAACGCCGGCATCACCTCCGTGCACGCGACTCCCGCCGAGCTAAAGCTCGCCGTCAAAGGCCTCGCCGGTCCCGTCGAAATCGCCGAGCTCCAGCCCGAACAAACCGCCACAGACGCCGCCGGCGCGACCGTCGTGTGGAAAGGCACCGCCCCCGCCGAGTTCGCCATCCCGCGCATCGACGGCAAGCACGACCGCACCGCCAGCGGCTTCGTCGCAATCGTCGCGCATCCGGTGCTCGGACGCATCCCTGTCGGCACCGTGCGCTTCGCGGAGACCTTCGCCGGCATCGCAAAAGACGCGCGCCCTTTCCCAAATCCCGGCAGCAAAAAAGGCCTGCAAATCCAGATGGTCGACGACGCCATCGCGCTCGGCGTCCGCCACGCGGGCATCAATCTCTCGCTCGGCGCCCTCATCGATTTGGACCCGGAGCGCAAACCCGGGAACCCCACGTGGGTCTGCGAGGGCGAGACGTTCGCCTTCCGCAAATCCTACCTCGACAGCCTCAACGTCAAAAAGCTCAGCGACGAAGGCATGGCCGTTTACCTCATCGTCCTCGCCTACGAGACCGGCCGGCCCGCGATGGATTCCCTCATCCTCCACCCCGCCCGCGACCCGAAGCTCGTAAACAAGATCGCCGCCTTCGACACCACCACCCCCCGCGGCGTCCGCCAATGGCGCGCCACCATCGAATTCCTCGCCGACTGGTTCTCCCGCGAAAACAACGAACACGGCCGCGTCGCCGGCTACATCATCGGCAACGAAGTCAACGTCCACTGGCAATGGCACAACCTCGGCCGCATGCCCCGCAACGCCATGGTCGCCGACTACCTCCGCCAGACCCGCCTCGCCAACGCCGCCGTCCGCAAAACCAGCGCCACCGCCCGCTGCTACATGTCCCTCACCCACTTCTGGACCATCGACCCCGACAAAGACCACTGGCGCTCCATGCCCGGCCGCTACTTCATCGAAGAATTCGCCCGCCAGGCCCGCGCCGGCGGCGACTTCGAGTGGCACCTCGCTCACCACCCCTACCCCGAAGACCTCGGCAACCCCCGCACCTGGGAAGACAAGACCGCTCCCCAAAACCCCGACGCCCCCCGCATCACCTTCAAGAACCTCGAACAACTCGACCGCTTCTTCGCCCGCCCCGAACTCCTCCTCCAAAACAAACGCCGCAGCGTCATCCTCAGCGAACAAGGCTTCCACTCAAAAGACAACCCCACCGGCGACCGCGACCAGGCCGCCGGCTACTGCTACGCCTGGGCAAAAATCGCCCGCCTCCCCGGCATCGACGCCTTCATCCTCCACCGCCACGTCGACCACCAATACGAAGGCGGCCTCAACCTCGGCCTCTGGCGCCGCAAACCCGACACCATCGCCGACCCCTCCACCCCCCGCCCCATGTACGACTGCTTCAAAGCCGCCGGCACCCCCCGCGAAGAAGAAGCCTTCCGCTTCGCCCTCCCCGTCATCGGCATCGAGAAATGGGACGACGTCCTCGTGAAATAAAGCGCCCGCTCTCCGCGATGGCGCACCGTAAAGGTTTCGGCTATAAGGCTCAACCATGCCCACCGACCCGCCGCCGCCTCGCCGCAACTGGCATTTCAAGCGATGGTTCATCATCCTCACGATCGCCCTCTTCGCGTGGAGTGGATGGCGCGTTCACGACAATCGTTCCGCGATCAAAGAGGCGGAGGCTTTGGGGTGGGCTCTGGAATACACCGACCCCGTCGAGGCGATTCGGGCGGACTGGGATTACGCCTTTCGGAAAGAAACGTGGACCAATGGCGTGACCAACGTGATCGCTCCAACGAGCGACGCATTTGAAAAGCACCTCGCCCTAGTCCATCGACTGAAATCGCGAAGTCTGTTCACCAAAGATGCTTCAACCCTGCGCGACCTCTCCATCATCGGCTCTCCCGCGAGACTCCGAAGCCTACGGCTCGAAGCCTGCGCCGGCTTAACAAATCTCGATGGGCTGAAAAATCTTCCGTCACTTAAAGTGCTCGTCCTTCATGGCGGCACAGGACTGACGAATATCGACGGAATCAAGCACCTCTCCGATCTACAATACCTCGACCTTCGAGGCGGCACCGGGCTGATGAAAGTAGACTCTATCAAAAACCTCCCCGCCCTGAATACGATTGATCTGAGAGACTGCACGCGTCTGACGAATGTAGACGGGCTCATCAACCTTCCAGTTTTGCAAGAGATCGATCTCAGCGGGTGTCATCAACTGACAAATATCGACGGCCTAAAGAACCTTTCCGCCTTGGAGCGCGTTTCCCTCATCGGCTGCACGAGGCTGACGAATGTCGATCCACTCAAGAGCCTCTCACGTCTGACTATAGTCGTCCTAGTCCACTGCTCGAGCCTGTCGCGCGAGAGCGTCGATGGCTTGAAAGCCGCGCTGCCAAACGCAACAATCCTCGATCCGTAGGGGGCGTCCCGACCTTGGCCGATGGTTATGCGTGTTGGTAAAATGGTGACGGCTTCAGCAGCGCATCGACGAACACATTGCCGCATGGAACGGTGAAGGCTCGCGCTTCGGCGCGGACGCTCATCGCTTTTTCCGTCAATTCGCTTGTGATTCGGCGGGCGGCGTCGCAACTCTTCGGGCGCTCACTCTACTTTATGAAGACAATTTACCTCGACTGCATTTCCGGAATCAGCGGCGACATGATGGTCGGCGCACTCATCGACCTCGGCGTGAAGCCCAGCACGCTGGAATGGGAAATCGGCAAGCTGAACCTCGGCGATTTGCACATGCACTTCGACCGCGCGAAGCGGAAGGATATCGAGGGCGTGAAGTTCGACGTGCATGAGGCGGGACACTGCGGACACGGTCACGAGCACAAGCACGAGCACGAACACACCCACACCGATGAGCACGGGCATTCGCACAGTCATTCCCACGAGCACGAGCACAAGGCGGGGTGCTGCGACCATGATCATGACCACGATCACGGCCATGAGCACGGGCACTCGCACAGCCATTCCCACGAGCATGAGCACAAGGAGGGTTGCTGTGACCACGACCATGACCACGATCACGGACACAGCCACGAACACGCGCATGTTCATGATCACGACCACGATCACGCGCACGGTCGGACGCATAAGGAAATCAAGGAACTGATCGCCGCGAGCGATTTGAGCGACGGCGTGAAGAAGCGCGCGCTGGCGATTTTCCACCGCATCGCCGTGGCGGAAGGAAAGATCCACGGCATGAGCGCGGAGGATGTTCATTTTCACGAAGTCGGCGCGCTCGACAGCATCGCCGACATCGTCCTCACCTGCGTGGGCATCGAGGCCCTCGGCGTGGAGCGCGTGGTGTGCAGCCCGCTGAAGGACGGCCACGGCACGGTGCATTGCGCGCACGGGACGTTCCCCGTCCCTGCTCCCGCGACGCTGGAGATTCTACGCGGCATCCCGCTCGGACAACTCGACGAGCCGCACGAACTCATCACGCCAACCGGCGCGGCCATCGCCGCGGAGTTTGCGTCCGAATTCGGACTGATGCCGACGATGACGGTGGAGAAAATCGGATACGGTCTCGGCACGCGAGACCTCGCCACGCGGCCCAACGTGCTCCGCGCCGTCCTCGGAACCGTGGCTTAAAGCGCCATGCCCGGCTACGCCACCGACACCGTCGCGAGGCTGGAGACCAATCTCGACGACTGCACGCCCGAGATCCTCGGTGCGGCGATGACGCTGCTCTTTGAAAAAGGCGCGCTCGATGTGTGGCACACGCCCATCCAGATGAAGAAAGGCCGCCCCGGCGTGCTCCTCTCGGTGCTCTGCGAGGAGACCGCGGTGGAAACGATGGCCGATGTGCTCTTTGCCGAGACGACGGCCTTCGGGCTCCGCGTGGAGAAAGTGACGCGCCTGAAACTCGACCGCGAATTCAGGACGGTGGCGACGCCGTATGGCGAGGTGGTCATCAAGCTCGGCCTCAAAGCAGGGCGAATCATCCAGCGCTCACCGGAATTCGAGAGCTGCGCCGCCGCCGCCCGCACCGCAGGCGTAGCCGTGCGCGAAGTCTTCACCGCCGCCCTCGCCGCGGCGGGTGAATTGAATTAGCCGCCGATTTTCCGGACTCGCCGGAACTGCCCGCGCCGCTATGATGCCCGGATGATGCGTCTATTCATTCTTGCTCTCGTCCTTTCATGCCTCGCCGGATGCGGAAAGGAAACCACCGGCGGCCCCGCGCCACTGCGGGTCGGGATGGAACTCAGCACGCCGCCGTTTGAGATGGCGGATTCCGCAGGCAGGCCGGATGGCGTTTCAGTGCGCATCGCCGAGGCGCTCGCGCAGAAGCTCGGGCGTCCGCTGCAAATCGAGGTCATCGCATTCAAGGGCCTCGAAACCGCGCTGAAGACGGGGAAAATCGACATCATCCTTTCGTCGATGACCGACACGCCGAAGCGACGTGAATCCATCGACTTCACCGATGCCTACTGCAAGATCGGCCTCGCACTGCTGCTGCCGAAGGACTCGCCCATCCAGGACGCCGCAGAGCTGAATGCACCGGGGAAGAAGATCGTCGCGCGACTCGGCACCACCGCCGTGGACCTCGTGCGAACGAAACTCCCGCAGGCAGAGGTGGTTCAACTCGACCAAAACGCCGCGTGTCTGCTGGAGATCGTCCAGCGAAAGGCCGACGCATTCATCTACGACCAGCTTTCCATTTTGAAAATGCAGAGCGCTCAACCGGAGGCCACACGCGCTCTGCTGAAGCCGTTGCAAACCGAGTCGTGGGCAATCGCGGTGACCAAGGAAAACACCGCGCTCAAGGAACAAATCAACGCCTTCCTCCGGGAGTTCCGCGCATCCGGCGGATTCAATCAACTCGCCGACAAATACCTCGCCACGGAAAAGGCCGCACTGGCCACGCAGGGCGTGCCGTTCATTTTTGAATGACCACCCTCGGCGCAGTAGGAAGCAAATCCTCGGCAGGAAGGAGCGTCGTCATCGGCCTGCTCTTGCTCGCCGTGCTGGCGTTTGCCTGCTGGCAGCTTCTCGCATCGCTGAATTACTCGACGTGGAATTGGAACGGCATCTGGACGCAACGGGAGATGATGTTCCGTGGCTGGCTGCTCACAATCGGCATCGCCGCCGCGGCGCTCGTCGGGACATTCCTGCTCGGACTCCTGCTCGCCGCAGGACAGGAAATGCATGAACCCGTGACGCGTTTCATCTCGCGGACATTCGTGGAGATCATTCGCGGCACGCCGCTGCTCACCCAATTACTGCTGGGCTACTACATCGTCGCCTCGGCGTTTCATTTGAACGACAAGATCATCGCGGGAATCCTTCTGCTCGTGGTGTTCGAATCCGCCTACATGGCGGAGATTCTGCGCGGCGGCGTCGCAAGCATCGACCGCGCACAATGGGACGCCGCCAGAGCCCTCGGACTCACACGCGCCCAGACGTGGCGGCTCGTGATTCTCCCGCAGGCCCTCCGTCGCGTGCTGCCGGGAATCGCAGGGCAAAGCGCGAGTCTCGTTAAGGACTCCAGCCTGCTGAGCGTCATCGGCGTCACCGAATTCGCCAAGCAGACCGACCTTGCAGTCAGCAACACCAGCGCGCCGATCGAAGGCTACATCCCGATGGCCATTGGCTATCTGCTTCTCACCCTGCCGTTGAGCTGGCTCGCGCGACGCTGGGAACGTCGCATGAAAACCTCATGAGGCTGGAAATCGACAACCTCAGCCGCACCTACGGGACGCAGCGCGCTCTCGACGGCCTCTCGCTCGCGCTGCCGGAAGACATCCGCTGCCTAGCGCTCATAGGCCCCTCCGGCGGCGGAAAATCGACCCTGCTCCGGCACATCGGCGGTCTCGAAGTGCCTGAAACCGGACACATCCGGGTCAACGGCGAGGAACTCCCGCGCGATGAAGAAGGACTTCGGGCGTATCGGAAGCGCAACGGCTTTCTCTTCCAAAGCTACAACCTTTTCCCACACCTCACAGCGCTCGAAAACATCACGCTCCCGCTCATTCACGTCCATCAGCACACGCGGGAATCAGCGCGTGAGATTGCGTCGAAGCAACTGGAGCGATTCGGACTCGCCGCACACGGGGAGAAATATCCCTCACAGCTCAGCGGCGGGCAGCAGCAGCGTGTCGCACTCATCCGCGCCATCGCGGCAAATCCCGGAATCCTGTTCCTCGACGAACCCACCGCGGCGCTGGATCCGGAGATGACCGTCGAAGTGCTGGAGCTGATTCGCGAACTGATTCGCGATGGACAACAGATTCTTCTCTGCACCCACGAAATGGGATTCGCCCAAGCCGTGTCGGACCGCATCGCTTTTGTCGCAAGCGGTCGCATCGTGGAATGCGCGCCCGCACAACAGCTCTTCGAAAAGCCCGTGGACGAAACCGTGCGCCGCTTTCTCAGCCGCGTTCTGGAGTTCCGCTAGGACACCGAGCGAAACCATGCGGGTTTGGCCGGATTCAGCGCGATGTTGATCTGCTTCGTCTCAAGATACTCATCGAGGCCCCACGTCCCGAGTTCGCGTCCCCAACCGCTCTGCTTGTATCCGCCCCACGGCGCTTCGTTGAACGTGGGATGGTAGGTGTTCATCCATGTGATGCCCGCGCGGACCCGCTTCAATACACGCATTCCCTTCGCGCCGTCGCGAGTAAATACACCCGCCGCGAGGCCGTAGTGCGTGTCGTTCGCAATGCGCACCGCCTCGTCCTCCGAGTCAAACAACTGAACCGCGAGTACAGGCCCGAAGATTTCCTGCCGCACGATTCGCATGTCGGGACAAGTGTCGGCAAAGATGGTCGGCTTCACGAAATTGCCGCGAGCGTGCGCGCCGTCGCTTAATCGGGCGCCGCCGCACAGGAGCCGTGCGCCTTGATCCAGCCCCGACTGGATGTAGGCCATCACCTTGGAAAGATGCGTGCGTGAAATCAGCGGTCCCATCTCCGTCTGCGGGTCCATTCCGTCGCCCACAACGATTCCCTCCGCAGCCTTCGCGAGTCTCGGGAGAAACTCACCGGCGATCGAGCGCTCCAGCACGAGACGGCTTCCCGCACTGCAAACTTCGCCCTGCCCGACGAAGCAGGCGAACAATGCATATTCGAGCGCCACATCGAGGTCGGCGTCGGCGAAGACAATGCACGGCGATTT
>SXGQ01100827.1_pt1 | contig 16478 bp, 8 predicted proteins | sample 3178371 | NCBI WGS metagenome assembly SXGQ01 (sample SAMN11356859, study PRJNA531348) | freshwater metagenome | isolation source: freshwater sample F1-20 | place: China: Fuxian Lake, Yuxi | collected 2017-12-25
GCAAGTTTCCCTAATTTACCAAATCCTTGTAATAATGTTAATTACAACATTAATATTGGTGTAACTAATTCTACAACAGCTTCACCAAATTGTAATGGTTCTTTAGTAGCTTCAATTTCAGGCGTATCTAATTATACATATACATGGAGCAGTAACCTTGGTAATACAAGTCTAACTCAAAATAATTTATGTCCTGGTACTTATACATTAACTGTAACTGCTAATGGTTGTACTAAGACTGAAACAAGAGGAATCGAACAAGGAACAGGTGGAAATACAGGTGGCCCAGCAAATAACGGAAAACCATGTCAAGCTTATTGGAGAACAAATCCATTAGATTCAACCGGATTAAAATTCCATTTTTATGATTCATCAAGAGTAGATGCAGGAGCAACTATTACTTCATATATTTGGAAAATGGATGGTCAACCAGTTGGAACAACTTCTTCAATTGATCAAATATTTACAAATGGTATGCACAATATATCTTTGACAATTACAACTTCAGCAGGTTGTACAGATACATATATTGATAGTGCAAGTTTCCCTAATTTTGGTAACAATAATAATCCTTGTGCTAACACAACGTTAACCCCAACTTTTACAACAACATCCAATACAAGTACAACAGCAGGATCTTGTAATGGAACGTTAACCGTTACAGCAACTGGTGGAACTTCTCCTTACGAATTTTCATTGAACAATGGTCCATTTGGTTCTGTAAGTAATTTTACATCTTTATGTAATGCAACTTATTCAATTCAAGTGAAAGATAATGCGGGATGCGTTAAAAGTATAACTGCAACGATTGTTTCACCTAATAACCCTTGTGCTAATAATCCTTTACAAGTTACTATTACTCATACTAATGTTACTAATGCAACAAAATGTGATGGTAGTTTAACTGCAACTGTAAATGGAGCAGCTAACTATACCTATCTATGGAGTAACAATTTAGGGACTACTAACTTAAACCAAACTAATTTATGTCAAGGTAATTATTCAATCACTGTAACAAGTAATGGTTGTTCAATCACTCAATCAAGAACAGTTGGTATTAATCCTCCAACAAATAACTGTCAAGGTTCTACTTTAGCAGCGACGATTATTACAAATCCTGCATTGAATGCAGCGACATGTAATGGTAAAATTATTATTAATGCTACAGGTGGTCATTTACCTTATAAGTTCTCAGCAGATAATGGTGTTACATTAGTAAATACATCTATTTTCAATAATGTTTGTGCTGGAACATACAACGTAGGAGTTAAAGATAGTTTAGGATGTGTTCTTCATTTAACAGCTACAGTAGCAATAGATTCTAATAATACAGGTACAAACCCATGTGCTAATTCTACTATTAGTGGTTTGGTTTCTTCAGTTTTACCAACTAAACCGGGATCTTGTGTAGGGAAAGTTTCTATTGATGCACATGGTGGAAGATTCCCTTATCATTTTGTTTTAACAAGTCCTGCTTCACCTTCTTTAACTACAAATGATCCTCATTTTACAAATTTATGTGGAGGTTATTACAATGTTAAAATTATAGATAGTTTAGGTTGTTCAAAATCTATTAATGTTTTAGTTCCAGTTGATTCATCTACTGCACCAAATCCTTGTTTAAATACAACTTTAGCTGCTACTGCATCGACAGTAAAAGCTTTTAATGCAGCAACTTGCAATGGTAAAATCATCGTTCAGGCAACTGGAGGTCAAGCACCTTATAGTTATTCAGCTGATAATGGAACAACTGTTACAACACAAAATGTAATTTCTAACTTATGTGCTGGAACGTATAATGTTGTTGTAAAAGATAATTTAGGTTGTGCAGTGAATGTTTCTGCTGTAGTAAAAGTGGATTCAGTAATTGTTGCTCCAAATCCTTGTAATGGTTCAACATTAAATGGTTTTGTTTCAGCATTGACTCCTACAGCAACTGATTCAACTTGTACAGGTAAATTCTATATCAATGCAAATGGTGGTCGTGCTCCTTACAAATTTAATGTTGTAAACAATGGTGGTGCTTCTGGAAATGCATTAGCAGTTCCAACACCATTCTTTTCAAATTTATGTGCTGGAAATTACACAGCTGTAATTATTGATAGTGTTGGATGTATTAAATCTTTCCCAGTTCTGGTTCCTGTAGATACTGCTTCTCAAGTTAATCCTTGTAAAGGTTCAGCTTTAGCAATTACTTTTGTTTCTACTAACTCTACATCTTTAGCAACTACAAATTGTAATGGATCGTTAACTGCTTCTATTACTGGAGCTGCTAACTATACTTATACATGGAGTAATGGTTTAGGAAATGCTAGTTTAGCGCAAACAGGATTATGTCCAGGTATTTATAAATTAACTGTAAATGCAAATGGTTGTATTAAAACTGAAACTGGATTCGTTCAGGTTGGAGCTACTCAAGATCCATGTACAGGTTCTACACTAAACGGTGCTATTATTTATTCAGTTCCTACAACTCCTGGAAATTGTGTTGGTAAAATAGGTGTTTATGCTACAGGCGGTGCGGTTCCATATTCTTATGAAATCAAAAACAATGTTGCTAATGGATTTTCAACTACATCTTTAGTTCCAAATTTCAATAATTTATGTGACGGTACTTACTCAGTTATCATTAAAGATAGTTTAGGATGTGCTAAAAACTTCATTGGTAAAATTGCTATTGAAGCAACTCCAGTTAATACCAATCCTTGTTTAAATTCTACTTTATTTGTAAAAATGACTGAAACGAATGTTTCAGCTCAAGGTCAAACAGATGGATCATTAGTAGCAACGGTTTATGGAGCAGCTAATTACACGTATACTTGGAGTAACAATTTAGGAAGCGCTAGTTTAACTCAAGCTAATTTAGCTCCAGGTAATTACAAAGTAAAAGTAACAAGCAATGGATGTTCTTTTGAGGCAGTTGGTAAAGTAGGTATTAACGTACCAACGAATCCTTGTGTCAACTCAACTTTATCAGTTGCATTAACTTCTGCTGATGTTACTTCTACAAGTGCTTGTAATGGATCTATTTATTCTACAGTTGCTGGTGGTGTTGCACCATACAAATACTTATGGAATACATCTGATACAACTTCTTTTATCGATACATTGTGTAATGATACATACAAGTTAATCGTGAAAGATGCTCAAGGATGTTATGTTATTTCTACAGGCGTTGTTGCTAAGTTCATTCCAACACCAATTCCATTGACTGGTTATGTTATCCCTGTTGGAGAAACTACAGCGAATGGATGTGATGGTTCTGCTTCAGCGATTGTTTTTGGTGGAACAGCTCCTTATAGATACTTATACTCTAATAACTCTACAGAATCTTCAACTCCCTATTTATGTGGTGGAATTCAAAAATTGATAGTTGTAGATGCTGTTAATGATTCTTTAAAGATTGATTTCATTATTTCTTCTCCTGCGAATACTATTACTAATACTACGGTTGTTACAGGTACTACAATCATAGATAGTTTATATAGCGCGGTTGTAACTAATTGTGTTATTACAGATTTCTCTCAAATTGATTCAGCTTTCGTTATAAACTACTCGTTATTAGCAAATGATTCAATTTCAGTAAACTGGGTAGTCTATTTTAATGGTGATTCTATTATAGTGAATAATCATTATATTTTAGATTTCACAGCTGGTGCTTATCAATTTGCACTTCAGTTATACTGTCCAACGAAATTGAATGGTCAATTCTTGACTGCTTATGATCAGTTGAACATTAATAGTGGTGGAGGTGGTTCTGCAGGATTAGGTAAAGTGGATATCAATACTGTTGGTATTTACCCTAACCCATTCAGAGATTACATCATTATCTCATTAGAGAACAATGAAAGTTCTGAAGTATTGATTACAGATATCACTGGAAAAGAAGTTGTAAACAGAAAATTCAACGATAAATTAATCAAAATTGATATGAATACATTGTCTGCAGGTTCTTACATTGTAACAGTTAGAAATAACAACACTGTAACGACTAAACAGATAGTGAAATAATTTACGGATGAATTGATTTCGTCTTTATAAAAACCGAAAGGCTGCTTCTTAATTGAGGCAGCCTTTTTTGATATTAAAATGAATGTAGCATCGTGAAATTTTACGATGATACAGTATTTTAAAAAAACGCCCTAACCTCCATTCCGCCCGAATGAATCATTTTGCTGTTTTCCGATTTACGTCCGTTGTATTGTAAGGAAATTTGTAATGTTTTTGATACGGAATGTTGGTAGCCCAAATTCCAAGTGAAGTTTAAACCTGGTCTTAATGCTTCTAACATTTCAAATCCCAATGCTGAATTTTGAGTTCCTGTGTATTTAATATTGACTGCTGTGAAGGTTCCATGTAAACTTCCTTTTTCGGATTGGTTGTATTTGAAGGTAGATCCTAATTCTTTTACAATCGCAATATCGCCACCATATTTTTGAGCATTTACTTTATTTGAATAGCGACCATCTAACGTAATTCTAAAAGTGGTGGAAGGTTGAAGTATGAAACTTGGTTTTATGAAATAATAATCCAAATAATAATTTCTACCCGATGTATAATCTGCTTCTGCAATTTTAATTCCTTTTTGTCCTGTTGCTTCGATGGTAATTATTTTCTTAATGTTCCAACGAATTGAAACTTCTTTATAGGTGTTTTGACGTGAATCAAATCCTGTTGCTAATAAGGTTTTGCTTCTGGTATCTTGGTAATTGAATTCAGCGCCAATAATACTAGATGTTCGATTAAAAAATAAACTGTTTCTTATGTTACTTGTTGTTGAAATTAAATTGGTATCTCTAATGGTTGTTGAAAAAGGGTTAAAGGCTTCTACCCCTGTAAAAATATTTGCTTTTCGATTCAATCGAACCCTTGCTTGATCTGAGAAACGGGCGATAAATTTTCTAATTCCCTTTTTGTTTAGCCAAACGCGTTCGGGTCTTAAGAATAATCCTTGGTTTAATTCGTTGGAATAGGTTTTTACATAGGCATTACTTGGAGTGAAAACCCTAATATAACTTGCCTGGTCAACATATTGAGCAACTTCAAACTCATTTAAATCTTTAACGCCGTCGTTGTTATAATCTATCCATGTGTAAACTCCTTGTCCGTCATTTACCTTGATATAGAGGAATTCTTTCTTTAATTCTAGTCCAGAACCTATTTCATAGAAGTTATTCCATGTAAGGGCTCCTTTTAAGGCTCTCAATTCATAATCAATTCTACCAAGTAACGTATTTTCAGGAGTTTGGTTTAAAAGCGTCTTATTGATCACATTTAACTCTCGGTAGCTAGTAACGATATTTAATGTTTGATTTTTAAAACTTACAATTTTTATTTCTCCTCCTGTAGTTTTCGCTTTTGCAGTTGCAGTTAAACGAGAACTATCTGAAGTTTGGTCAAATCGTTCTCGATAGAAAAGTTTGTAATTGTTTTTTGTAGAATCACCATTTGATATATAGAACTGATAATCATAGAATTGATAGCTTTTTGTGTCCAACGACATTTGAAGTGAGTTAAACGTATTTAATTCGTGGTCGTCTTTAAATCCAATTTTATATGATTTTACATTTTTCGTCAATTCAATTTTATGTCGTGTAAATTGATTTTTAGTTTTTGTTTGACTTCCCAAATAACTAGCATCCCACGTCGCTGAAAACCCTTTTTGATTCCATTTACCGTTACTCTTGGTTCTTAGTCCTTGATAATCAGTCCCGACAAGATATTGTTGTGCTTCAATATTGATATTCCCTCTCGATATTCTTTTGAAATTTAATCCCCCAGTTGTAGCCAACTGATTTCCTTTGTACCCTTTGTTTCTTGTATTCCAATCTCGATCAAATTCAACTGCTCTGTATTGTTCAATCGGACTAAAATTTTTATCCAACGTTTCAATTTCAAACTTAGGTTCCAATGTCCATTTTGGAATACTGTCTTTTCCTAAGGGTATAGAACCAATTAAACGCGACCGAATTGCCATACTTGCATCGTCTTTACTATCTTTCAAGGAAAATGTATTGATATCATTTTTAGAATAGGCGACTTCTGACTCAAATTTTAAATGTTTATTCAATTGGTAAGAAATTCCGGAGGAAATCATTCGCTTTTGCTTCGGTGTAACAAGTAGGTGAGAGGGCATAAATTGACCTTGAGGAATTCCATTTATCGGTGCCACCCATTGATACACTTTTCCTAATGCGTTGAAATTTTTAAAAACATAATTTCCTTTTCCTTCTCCAACAAACTCAAATATAGCTTTATAAAATGCCGAATCTTTATTGGCAGAATAGACCAAAATGGAATCGTAACCCAACGAATCGACAATTTTATACATCACTTGATTGTCAACATATCCACTAGAATCAATACTTGTACTTCTAGCCAATTGTAAACTGTCCCCAACGTTCGAAAGTAAAAACTTTTGATCACTTGTTAAACTTTGTTGAAGTGGCTGATTTTTAACATCTTGCTCTGTATATCCATTGATCCAAAAATCCATTTTTTTAGTATGGTAGGTCGTAGAAGATTGAAAAAGGGAACGCGCATAATTTTGATCCGAATATTGAAATTCGACCACAATTCTTGAATCTTTGGTTATTTGATTTCTAGAAGTAAATGTTACCTCAGCTGAATTATAATTGACTGTATAATCAAATTCTTGTCCACGGACTAATAACTTTCCATCAATATACACGTTTTCAGTTCCAGCTAACACAATGATAAATGGCTCATTATCATTTCCTTTTAAACGATAAGGACCTTGATTTCCTTCAATTCCAGGGATAATCTGACGTGCAAATTTTCCTTTCGAAAATGCCCCACTTGCTTGTGTTTTCCAAACGTGATTGGAATCAATACCCCACGTTCGTTCTACTGTTAAACCTTGCGCTCTTTTACGGTACGTCATAAAATAACCATCTGGTTTTTTCAACCAAAAATCTCCTGCTATTAATTTGAACTTATCGTTGTAAACTTGAATGAATATTTGATCAAATTCTTGTAATTTATTGGTGTTTCCATCTGCTTGAATAGGAATATTGTTATCTGAAACAGAAGCTAATAACTTTAAATTGGGAGTTAAATCTCCTGATAATTCAAGGTTTAAAGATGAATTAACCGCTAAGTTTTGATTATTTCCAAAAGCAATTCCACGCGAAATACTACCTGCTTTGTTAATTCCAGAACCTCCAAAAATATCTTGTTGATTATCAGCAGTGGTGATTAAAAATTTCTCTCGATCTCCTTTTTTCTGATTATAAATCAAGGTTGAATCTTTTGTTCCATAGACTTTACTCAAATTGATCGATAAAACACGGTAATTGATTTTTACAGAGTCAGAACATTGGTTGAAAATCAATAGTTTACTGTGTGCATAATCAAGTTCGTAATCATTTCGAGTTAATTGATTTTTACCACAAAAAAGCTGAAATGAATTCGGATAAATAGTTAAGCTATCCAATAAAATCGTGTCAGAAGTATTAGCAATTGTTCGGGTGCGGAAATTCGTTTCCTGTGAAAAAACAGCAAAAGAGAAGAATACAACCAGTATGCAAAGGCAATTACGCAACCACTTTAACATTCATACAAATATAAGACTAAAAGACACAAGACCGTCCCGATTTCTATCGGGACTCTAAGATATTAGAAGAACTTGTATTTAGACTTTAAATTGTAAGTTGTTTTGAATTATTTCGTTTTTTAACTAATACTTTAAAAGCAACTTTTCATACATATTTAACATCTTACCATTTTCATCTTTATTTATTAGATTTCCATTTTTATCTATCTCAAAATATGTATCGTCTATATTTTGATTAAATTGAAAAGTATTTTCATTTATTTTTTTTAGTTTAAAATAATTTCCAACATTTAAATAGTAATCTCCTTTTTTAGTTTTGTAGAGAATCAATTTGTTATTTTCTTTAAATTGCCAAATACCTTGTTCTATTGGAAATGCATTTATTTCTCTAAATACCTTCATAAATTCTAACGCTAAACTCGTAAGTGAATCAATATTGATATTATTGAATTTATTATATTTAAGTTTTTCATAAGCTATTTTATCAAATTTTTCTCCACTTCGAGAAATTAAAACTCCTTGCATAAAGTAAGGATCATATCCACTAAAATCATTTATCTTTAATTTTCCACATTCAGAAATTAACGGAAAAGTGTATAAATTCATTTCTGTAAATGTTTGATGTATCCAAATTATCTGTGCATCTTCAAAAAAATTACTACTATGTTCTTTCGATTTATCAAAATAACAGTATTTTGAAAACCCAAAATATTTAAAGAAATAAACTACTTTTAGTAGATTTTCTGTTTGTAAAACAGGATTATTAAAAGTGTGTATATTTTGGTCACATTCTTTTAAATTCTCCCAATACTTCTCAATCATTTCATCTGTTTTCAATTCTCTTATTTCTTTGAAAATTATTGAGGTGTCTATTTGGGAAAAACTTTTGAATGACAGAATTAAAAAAAGAGTTAGATAGTATTTCATGTTTAAGTTTATTTGTTTGGTAAAAGTTGTAAAACTATATATTTATTTGGAAATTCATTTAATCAGTCAGTAGCGGTTCAATTTTTAAATTATCAAAACTTGCAAATTTTACAAGTTTTGATAATTTAAATAAGAAGATTATTATAAACTTTATAAAATAGTACCTGCTTCACTCAAACACCCAATACGTTTTTTCATCTTCCATTTTTTTAATTTTTGCGAGAAGTTCTTTGGGAGTAAAGTTAGTGATGGCTTTGAATTGTTTGTTAAAATCAGCTTGGTCGTAATAATGATTATAAAGAGAAATCTCAGTAAGAGAGCTGAATTGCTTTTGAGATTGAGTAAAATTGAGTGTATTTCGAAACTTCACCATTTTTTTATACGCTTCAATGGAACAACCAAAATGTTTATTAAACTGACGAAGCAAGGTTTTTGGATGAATGGTGTATCGTTCGGATAATTCATCCACTTTTATTGTTCCATTACTATCAATTATGTCTTTTAAACAATGTACTAATTCAGGATGCTTAAATTCAACGTATTTTGATTCGAAAAATTGATCTAATAAGTCTCTTTTTTCTTCTAACGATTCTTTTTTATAGACCTCTAAAAGTGTTTCGTTAAATTGATTGTCATAATAATTGAAACGATGTGTTTCATCATCGTATATTTTAGAAAGAGCGTCATTCACAAAGTAGTTTAGTCCAGCTGGATGAAAACAAATTCCAATTTTATTGAAAACACCATTTAAAGTTACTTTTATGTTGCGACTATAATTCATTGTATAAAAAATAGTTAGCTCATTTTCTTCACACGGTGTAACAATCGAATTCTCTTTAAAATTGATAGACGATTTTGTATAAGCTGTTATTCCATGAATGAAATTCGGAAAGAAAACAAATGACTTTTGGAAATTCGGATCGAACGATTGATGAAAATAATAATAAGAAATATGCTTTCGAATTAGTTCACTTTTGGGTTGTATCGTTAAAAAGGAGTCAGAATTGGTCATTTAATTTCATTATAGCTATCGATTTGACAAAGATAAATTTATAATTATATTAATCAAACACACGTTAATAATTCAAACCAAATGCCCACAGAGGAATAACATTCATATAACCATATTCAATATCATCTTTTACAATAAAAGACTTTCCATCTTTGTCAATTTGAGATTGTTTTTTATTCTTTCCACCCACTTCAAAAGTAAATTCATTGATTGAAAAATCGGCTTTTTTTGAACTGATAACTTCGTGATTCAATCGCATCTGATTAAAGAAAAATGTTTCACGAATATTACCAATATTTGATTTATCTGCAACAAGATTAAAAATGATATTGGTATTATCTAAATATACTTTATCAATTTTGCCTAATCCTCTTAATCCATTTGTTTCTGTTCTTAATTGCCCTATTAATCCAGCCTTTTCTATAAATGAAAAATAATCATCGAGTGAATTTCTACTAACCCCAATAATTTCGGCAATTTTTGTGAAATTTGGTTTGAATGGAACACTTTCAGCAATAATGGAAAGTAGGCGTTTCAATTTTCTACTGGTTCCAATAGTTAAATTTGCAAATTGAGGAATATCAATTTCTAAAGTTTGAACGATGATTTGTCCAAGCCTTAAGTTTAATTCATTTTCTATTCCAAATGGATAATAACCTCTCCTTAAATAATCGTTAAACAAAGGTAAAGGGTGTGTAATTTGCTCTAGTTTTATTTCATTACGAATGATTTGATCTAGAGAATAAACACCGATATCGTAATTATGAAATAAATTCAAATATTCTCTAAAAGACAATCCTTGTAGATTATACATTAAAGCTCTACGACTTAAATCTGCCGAACCTTTTAATATATCTAAAACCGAAGAACCAGTAAAAATAATTTTTAATGAAGGATAAGAGTCATATATGTTTTTTAGTTCTCTCGACCAATTTTCATATTTATGAACCTCATCTATTAATAAATATTCACCTCCATTTTTATAAAAAGTATCGGCAACATCTATTAATTTGTTTTCACCAAAATACAAGTCATCAGCAGAAACATACAACGCTTTTTTAGTATCAAGATTTTCTTTCACGTATTGAAGAATCAAAGTCGTTTTACCAACTCCTCGTGGACCAATGACACCAATCATTCTACTTCCCCAAGCAATTTGAGAGTATAAATATCTTTTGAAAGTAAGCGAAGTACTATCTAATAAAATTTCAAATTTCTGATAAAGAGCCTCCATAACAATGATTTTTTACAAATATACAAAAAACGCACTACTAATTTAGCAAATATTAAAATAATCGCACTTTTTGTAGTGCGTTTTTAAATAAATTGATGTTTGGTAATTAATTAAACACTTCAAAAAACTCATAATCAAATAATTATCTAAAATATAAAACTCAGTGTTCCTCAGTGCTAAACTCTTTAAAACTCCTGGTTAAAAATATCCCAACAACTTTGTCCAAATAATACAATTTTAAAATACAATCCATTTGTTTATTTGCACTATGTTATGCTTTTTTCTTAAAATCCATTTCGATTCTTAAACTATAAAATGTAACTAAACATTGAACAAACGTTATTTTAGTCTAAAATCAAAACGCTAAACAGAATATAAACTTTTAATTACTAAAACTATGAAAAATTTCATCTACACTTTTATATTACTTCACTTTTCAGTTGTAACTTTTGGTCAATCATCCGACACAACGTGTTTAAAATCAAGATGGTTGTCTGTAAAACCAACGATTCAGAACAAAGATATTTTTCTTCTAGATTCTATTGATAATAGTTTGGATTTAGTCTATACAATTAAAAAACTAGTGGATCAAAAACAATTAAGAATTTACGATCAGAATGAAGGACCGAATGGGATGAATAATTGGTATTACATAAATTATGAAAAAGAAATCGAAATGAATTTGAAACAATCACTTAAAAAGGAGGGGAAAGATCCTTATTTTGAAATTGTTTCTGAAGCAATTATTCCCCTAGCAAATAGTGTAGGAGAGGACAGTGTTATCAAAAATGATGATGGTTCAATGTCATACGTCTTTCCAGAGTCTAAAGTATATGTTTTCCCATCCAAAGAATGTGACGAAATCAGAATCAAAGAAGATCGAGTTTTCAATAAGGCAACAAAGAAGTATGAATTTATACCTGTTGGCTTAAGTTTTTATTTTAAAGGTGATGAATTTTCAAAAGGAAAAGAGAAATTTTGGGTTGATTTAAATGAATTATTTAATGTTTTGAACGACAAGAATAAATACCCATGGTATAATGCGATTGTAAATAAAAAATATGTAGGTTTTCAATATATGCAAGTTTCTTGTTATGATATTGAAATCAAAAAATGAAATTGTTCAAATAATACAATTTGGTAGAATCTCATTGTTTTTACACTTAATCATCAAAACTAAAAGTTGCATTTGTTATTTGAACTTAAGATGATTTATTTTTAACCTCTTTCATTTACTAAATTTCAAGTAACGAATTAACATCATTGAACGCTACTTTAGTATTTTCTCAATTAAAATGTTAATGTGTAGATAAACGGATTGGTATTAATCAAATAATACCAATCCGTTTGTTGTATCATAGAATCCTGAAACCATCTTCACTTTTCCAGCATCAATCTGTTCTTTTAAGTAAGGACTGTCAGATAAAATTTCAGCGATTGAATTAGTCGTATTCGCTTTAATTACTTTGTCTAATAAGGTTGGATTTGCTTTTAAAGCTTCGCTATCACAATTGCAATCATGAACCGCTTTTGCAATTTTTGAAGTGATGGATGCCACATTTCCATCTCCCTTATTTCCAATAGCATACGTTACTGCTCCACAATTGGAATGACCAAGAACTACAATTAACTTAGTCCCAATTTTTTGACAAGCGAATTCAATACTTCCTAAAATTTCTTCGTTGATGATATTTCCTGCAATACGAATAGAAATCACATCCCCTAAACCAAGGTCAAAAATAATTTCAGGACTTGTACGTGAATCAATACAAGAAACCACAACAGCAATTGGATTTTGATTATTTGAAGTCGCATTAATCTGTTGATTGTAATACTTTTCAATCAAATCACCTGCTGCAAAACGTTTATTACCTTCTTTTAAAATTTCGAGTACATCATCAGCACTTAATTTCTCTTGATCTTCTTTCTCAATTACATTCACAAATTGAACCTGATCTTCAATATGAAATGTCTCGTTTAATCCGAAGATATTTAAGTTGATATTGTTTTCTACGGCAATTGTATTTTTGAATTTTTTGATTAATTCAATAATATCATCGTCAATATAATCACTGTAACGGGCGTCTAGAATTACGTTCGAGTCATTTGGTAATTTCCAAAGTGCTTTTTTGATAGAAGCTTTGTTTAAGAAAGAAACTTGATTTGGCAATTCAATTTTGATAGTCTCTTTTACACTTACTCTTTCTTTTTTTATTTTGAAAGGATTTCTGTAATTACTCACCAACAAGAAACCAATACTGATTATAAGTCCAATAATAACTCCAATTAAAAGGTCAGTAAATAAAATCGCAATAATAGTTGCTATAAAAGGAATAAAATGCTTCATTCCTTTTTTAAACTTCTCAATAAAAATAGAGATTTTAGCTAATTTATATCCTGTTAAAATCAGAATGGCTGCAAGAGAAGCTAATGGAATCTGATTCAAAAAGGGACTTAATAATAAGATACTTACTAAAAGCAATACACCGTGAAGAATCGTTGACATTTTTGTTTCTGCTCCAGCATGGATGTTTACAGAACCACGAACAATAACAGACGTAACAGGAATACCACCTAAAAGTCCAGAAACCACATTTCCAATTCCCTGCGCTACTAATTCTCTATTAGGCGAAGCGATTCTTTTTTTCGGATCAATGTTTTCTACTGCTTCAAGATTTAAAAGCGTTTCCAACGAAGCAATAGCAGCAAGAGTAATAGCAACAAGCCACACTTGATAATTTCCAATACTTTTAAAATCAGGAAAAGTAATGATAGAAGAAATCGAATTGATTTCAGGAATATGTACTAAGTGATTGATTTCTTCATAGGTCTTTACCCCATCTTCCACAACAGGATGTATCTCATTATGAATGTATAAAAAGGGGGTGAAATGGTGAAAAAAAGCATTCAGAGAAATACCCATTAACACAACAAAAAGAGAAGCGGGTACTTTTTTTAACCAACTAAATGGAATTTTACTCCAATAAATCATCGTTAGAAGTGATAAAGTCGTAACAACGATAGCACCGTAAGAAAAGTAATTTAAAATATTGAGTAACTCTGAAAAAGTATTTTCGTGATCGGCTTGTGCGAAAGAGAAATCTTCTTCAGGAACACCATCATATCCAAAAGCGTGAGGTATTTGCTTTAAAATCAATATGATACCAATGGATGCTAATAGCCCTTTTATAACGTTTGTAGGAATGTAATTAGCAATTACACCGCCTCTTAGAATACCCATAAAATATTGAATAACTCCCGCAATAACAAGGGCTAACAAAAACGCTTCAAATGTTCCAAGTTTAGTGATAGAAGAAAGAACAACCGCAGTTAAACCAGCTGCAGGACCACTCACACTCACATTGGAGCGACTTATATAACCAACAACAATACCCCCAACTACCCCAGAAATAATACCAGATAAAAGCGGAGCCCCACTAGCTAATGCAACCCCTAAACAAAGCGGCAAAGCGACTAAAAAAACAACAATACTAGCCGGTAAATCTGATTTAATTTTCGAAAACATATTTGTTAATTTTTTGTTAATTTTTTTTAAAAATACAAAATAGAAATTAATGAGAGTAGATTTTGGAGTTATTTTTTTGTGGCTAGAATAGCTGAAATTGAAATTAAAAGGATTTATTTTATTTTTGGATATAAGGAGGGATGTAGAATAAATTGATTCGGAGCTTTACTGAAGTGAAGTATTATACACATCAATCTTTTAAACTTTAATTGTGATTATATCACTTAATCTAGTCGTATATCTTGGTGAAAGGCGTTCTTGTTTCATTTTCCAAACACGTTTTTGATCTTGTGATGCTAGTTTTATTTTCTGTTGTCCAAAAGAAGTATTGATCCGATCGATAACGGTCATTAATTGACGGTGTTTAGGATTACTGTTTTCAAATAAATTGAGTTGAATTTCGTCTTCTGGCTTAAAGTCCATTATGATAACGCCTGCTTTTTTGTATTGATATCCTTTACGAAAAATACGTTGAAATCCTTCGCATGCAAATTGAGCGATTTCAATACTGGAGCTGGTAGGGAAGGGTAATTTTATAACCGTACTTCCATTGTATTGTTCCAATTCTGCTCTGTGAGCATTTGTTCTTAAAAACACCATAATGGTAGTGCAGCAGGATTTTTGTTTTCGTAATTTTTCAGCACAAATAACCGCAAAAGTGGTGATGCGCTCTTGAATTTCATTACTGTTGACTAGGTTTCGTTCAAACGATCGAGTAGTTGCAATATTTTTTCGTGGTTTTATATCTTCAAGGTCCAAAGTAGGGAAGCCTTGGAGATCTCGTTTTAGTCTAAATTCTATAATCGAAAGATTTCTTTTTACCCACGAATCGTTTAGTTGAGTAAAGTCGTAGGCGGTTTTAATTCCTACATCTTTCAAACGTGCTGCGTGTTTTCTTCCGATTCCCCAAACATCTTCAATTTGCAGCCATTTAATTGCTTTTAAACGTTTTTCTTCAGAATCGATGACATAGGAATTCTTTAATTCCTTGGGATATTTTTTAGCAATTCTATTGGCTACTTTCGCCAATGCTTTAGTGGGAGCGATACCTACACAAATTGGAATGCCAGTATGCTTTCGAACACGTTGTTGAATTTCAGCCCCATATTTTTCTAAATCAAATAGTTCAAATCCCGTTAGTTTCAAAAAAGCTTCATCAATGCTGTAAATTTCACATTCGGGACTATACTCTTGTAGAATTGTCATTACACGCGCGCTCATATCACCATACAGCGCAAAATTGGCTGAAAACACGTGAATGTTATTTTTAAGAAAAAACGATTCGTATTCAAAAGCCAATGCGCCCATCGGAACACCTAACGCTTTTGCTTCATTACTTCGAGCGATTACAGCACCATCGTTATTCGACAATACAACAATTGGTTTTCCGTTTAATTCTGGACGAAACAATCGTTCACACGAAGCGTAAAAATTATTACAATCTACTAGGGCGAACATTTCAAAATGCTTTAATAACGTGTGTTACGATTCCCCAAATTAGAAAATCATTGTCCTCTGTAACTTGAATAGGTTGGAAATCAGTATTCGCAGGAATGAGCCAAACACTTCCTTTTTCAACTTTTATTCGTTTTACGGTAAATTCCCCATCTAAATAACAAACCGCAATTTTATCATTTTTAGGTTCAAGACTCTTGTCAATCACTAATAAATCGCCATCGAAAATTCCAACATCTTTCATTGAGTGACCTTTCACACGACCATAAAAAGTTGCTGAAGGATGTTTCACTAAATGACGATTCATATCAATCGTTAGATCAATAAAGTCCATCGCAGGAGAAGGAAACCCTGCCGCAATACCAGCTGTAACAACCGGAATTTCTAACTGTGATGCAGAACAAGCAGAGTAAATATCTAATTGTGATGTAGAATGTAATTGCAACGACATAAATAAAAAGATTATTATTTAGTCAAATATATGACAAATAAATAATCATTCAATTATTTTTTGTATTTTATTGAGTATTCTTTACTTTTGGAGAACGCCTTTTTCTGGGATTGGCTATCCTGAAGCATTAAAACATAATTTATCAGGGTATTGGTCGCGAAGAATAAATCTAGAAGATCGATTGGTTTATAAAGTTGAAGCGAATAGTCTTTTCTTACTTCAATGTAGAAAGCATTATTAGAAGTAGATTGTAATTATTTATAGTAGTGCGTTTTTCATCTCTTAATTCCAGTACTA
>SXGQ01893596.1_pt1 | contig 16478 bp, 2 predicted proteins | sample 3178371 | NCBI WGS metagenome assembly SXGQ01 (sample SAMN11356859, study PRJNA531348) | freshwater metagenome | isolation source: freshwater sample F1-20 | place: China: Fuxian Lake, Yuxi | collected 2017-12-25
CAGGCCTTTGATCACCAGGCTTTTCCTTACGATCATCTTTACCCGCGCCTTTATCTCTTACATCTCTTTTGATTTCTTTATTAATTTGTTCAGATTCTTTATTGCTTAACTCTCCTTTTTTATTAGCAGCATCTCTAACCTGATCTTTTAAATCTTTACCCTCTGATCTAGTGACCTCACCTGATTTAACTAATTGATTAATTTCTTTTATTTTCTTCTCTTCTTGAGTAGGCTTTTCGTCTTTTTTACCTCCCTGTCCTTGCCTTGTGCGAGGGGTTGGGGTGGGGTCAGGCGCTGGTGCTGGGGTAGGCTTGGGCGCTGGGGCAGGAGATGAAGGTTTTTTAGCCATTATGATTCACCCACTTCAGTCAAAGAAATGATCATCGCAACATTAGAATTATTTACTGATCTTGATACTGATGAAACAACAAAAGTTTTTTGACCAAAATTACTATTTTGGATAAAGTATCCTCTAGACTTATCGAACACTTTTACCTTGTCTCCTAATTCTATTAGTGGATTCTCAAAAACTTCCATAGAAAGTTTAAGTCTTTGCCTCCCACAATATTTTAATACCCATTGCATCATAGATCTTGCTTGAGATAAGTCTTGTATATATTGACTATCTAAAGAAAATGTTTGATCTCCATAAATAGAGATATTTTTTTCTCTATCAGTTTTTCTTAGATCATCTTCATTATTTTTATTATACATATCTTTTGCAGTTACTCTTCCAGTACTTAATTCTTCTAAACCTATTCCCACAATGTATAATGGAAGTTTTGATTGCGCCCCTAATGTTAAAGCCCCTCCAGAAATATTTACAACCACTATTTTGGCTCCGAATGGAGTCGGAGAGTAATTTTTTATTAAATACTTAGGATTGATTTCAGATATATCTAAAAGAGCGCTTGTTAATGCTGGGTTAGCAAATCTAATTTTATACTCTCTTACTTGTCTTGCTAGTTTTGCAAAATCATTATAATAAAATAGAGCATCATTTTTATCATCTTTAAATAAGAACGATTGATTAACTGGAATTATTCCTTGCTCTAATCTTTTTTCAAACTGTTTTTGATTTCTAAAGTAATACCTAGAACTATCATTCAATGGTCTTGCTGCTGCTGAAAGATATTCATATATCGCTTGCGAGTCGTTTCTAACAAACATGAATATATTTTTAGCATCTACATTAATAGCATCACCTAGGGATTCTATATAGTCTCCAATTTTAGTATCTCCATAGTATATTGAATATTTTACGTTTTTATCGTCTTTTTTTATTTGTATAGATAACTCAAAAACTGGGTCAAGTGTATTGTTGTCAGTCTTAATAACTTGAACTGCCGTATCAAACACAGTGAAAGCGCCGACACTCGCTTTCAAAAACCACTCTGGAGTTAAAACAACATTGCCCTTTTCATTTTTTTTCAAGGAAACTTTATAGAATCTTAAATTCTTTAACACTGCTTCTTTTTCTACAAAGTCTTTACCAGATCCAGCAGATTCTACTTCTAAAAAGTACCCCTCCCGATTACTATTTATTCCAAACCCAATGCCAGCAATAGATGAATTTGTGGACATGATAGTTTGATCTTTAAACACTTTTTTTCTTGGAGAATATAATCTCATTCTTGTAGATATAAAATTAGGGCTAAATGGTAAAGTTATTCTTTGACCATAAATATTTCTTTCTCCTTGTAAATATATATAGTCATCAAAATTTCCAGGTACCTCTGAATCCACTTGCCGATTAATTTTCTTTAATTTATCTGTAACAGTTTTAGATGCTGAAGCGGAAACAATAGATTCTAGTGAGTCAGTGTCTGATTGTGGTCCTCTTGGTCCAGATATTTTAAGAAAACCTAAATAACTTTTTAATGAATCTGGAGGGAGGGTCCCAATAAACTTTTTGGCAGACCTATATTTAATTTTATCAATAAAATCAAATTTCGTAGTTGCATCTAAACTACCTGGAGTTGTATGGACAGATGTTTCCCCTAATGTCAATTTAAATCTTTTTTCTGGGTCCACCCCGTCTGATTCTTCTAGTACTGAATAATGCCTAGAAACTTCTGAGTTAAATCTTCCCCGACCATCACCAACAACTACATACTGATATTTATCATTATTTTTACCAATAATTTTAAATTTAACATCTATAACTAAGCCCCTAAAAGATATAGAATCTCCTTTATTCAACCCCGACTGAAGTTCAAAAAATTCTTCATTGGTAAATATTACTTTATATCCATAGGTGCCATTTGTTCCAGCAAGATAAAATAGTTTTCCTTTATATTTAATATACTCATTATCAACAAGGACAAATCCTTCATAGTCTGGAAAAGTTAATCCTTCATTAATGTCCATGTATATAATTAATGATTGTCTAGCAGAAGCGCTAGTTTTATTTTCATACATCTGCCTAATAGCATCTTCTTCATTAAAAGCAGTATAAGTTTCTTCAAACATATCTTTTAATCGATAACTATAAATATCTTTAATGATATTAGCCGCGCCCAAAACAGAGGTAGAATCATCTGCCGTTCGCCACATGATAGTCGTTCCATAGTCATAGTTTGAAAATGCCAGTGAACTTAATGGAAGTTGATCTAAGTTTAATTGATCGTATAACTCGTTCCTTGTCTCTTTAAGATTCGACAAAATCGGCTCTTTTTTAGGACCGTAAAAATGATAAGTAATATCTCCATCTGTGATTGGATTTATTTTTTCTTCTGTTAAAGATATTACATTGGCAACATATGATCCGCTAAGATAGAACCTTTCTGGATCTGATGAATTAACATTTTCATCCATAACAAACCAAAAATCAGTTCTTTGTTCTAACTCATCCTCTGATGGCCCTATTGACTGTTCAATTCTAGCATTTTGAGTTAATCTCTCTTTAGTCAAAACATTTAATTTGCCAGAAACATCGTAGAACATTGAGCATTGGGTTGCAATTGCAATTTTTTCTAAAACTTCTGCAACAGTTTCTTCATTTTTACAAAAGAAGTTTTTAATTCTAGTATCTTCTTTATCATTCAGAATAGAATCTGAAGATTTTTTAAACTCCAGTCCCGTAACCCCAACGTTATCTAGTATCATTAAAATTATTGATGACATGGCTGCATAGGCAGATATCATAAAGTCTGGGGCAGACAATTGTCTTAAATATTTCATTCCATCTTCTAAGTTAACAGATACAGAATAGTCCTCACCTATATTCCATTGACTAGAATATAGAACGCCCAGAGGAAGATTATATGTTTGATTATCTCCTGGAACAAAAACTTTCTGGTAAAAGTTAAATTTAACATCTTCATTTAGCATCTTCAAGGAACTCAAAACACTAGCAAAAAGAAATTGCTCTTCTTCATTAGAAATGATTATACTGCCGTTCCCAGAAACTACTGTCCCCACAGGTAGGCCAAAACTTGTTGAATCGCCTATTGATGAATTAATGCTAAAAGATTCTACATATTCACTTATATCTGCTTCTAACCTTGGAGATATTTCAATAAGTTCCAGTGATGACTTTTTGCTCCCACGCAAATAAGTATTAGCCATGGCGCTTACTCTAAACCTAATTCCTCTAATTTTTTTAAATTGAGTAGGAGTTAAAGATTCTAATTGATTAAAATCAGTCAACCTATTTATAGTTTTAGACCATGTTCCGTTTGACTGTAAGTATATTGATAGTTCTCCAGACCTAAAATCATCTGTAGATGAGGCTACAAAGTTTGGATCTGATATTAATGTGTTGTTTACTGGCACATTATATATTTGAACCCATGATCCATCTACGAGTATATCAATTGCAAAGGCTGAAGGAATTGATATATGATTCTGTACTTTAATAACTATCTTATTACATAGAACATCTTCATCATACACCACGAATGGATTAACGTCATCCAGCAGTCCCCAGCCATTAGTAACCCCAAACATTTTTCTTTTATACGTTCCTATTTCATCAATTCCTAAAAATTTTGCTGAATTAAAATAGTCAAAAGTTTTTTCTTCCGCCACAGGGTAAAATCTAGCAGATGCTGTAGATAAATTAGAAACTCTAATATTAGATACGTCCTTAGAATATTCCACTCCATCAAATTTTTGAATATATACTATTCCTGGATTTGGTCTATTGGGTTGAAACACAGAAGATATCTTTGAGAAATAATTAGACCTAGGATCTTTTTTTATGGAATCATCATCATAGATGATATGGTTATCTCCAGAAATAATATACGGATCAGCCTCTGTATACACAGTGGGAATATTTCTGGCCCCTGCGTTTAGGCTTTTATATAATCCATAATGTTCTATAGTAGAATACTTATTCATATTCCATTCGGCAGTTATTAAATGTTCACTTTTTATAGAATCTATGGATTTATATAAATTTCTTATGCTGCCATAATTTAACACTATACCTCCACCAAGGTCATAGACATATCCCATAAGTCATGCGTCGCGCCTCTTTTTGTAACAGTATAACTAAATTCGTCAAAGAATACATTATACGTTTCTAGTTTATATCTTAATGGTGTAGAGGAATTTGCTTCTGGTGTATCATAAACTAGATTCAGGAAGAAACTTCCTTGGTGGTCCGCGTGCCAAGATAAAATTTCTTGAGAGGAGGCCCATCCAGTGGTAAGCCCAGAAAATCTAATTTCTGATATTTCATCTTTTTTAGATGGTAGATTTTTCCAGGATACTGAAAATGATTTTTTATCTGCAATATGATAAGACCTCATTCTTCCATTTATCATTCTTTTTTTGTACTCTATTCTTTCTAAAGAAACTTGCATCTGTGACCTACCATCGTCAGTTAGGTACAAATAATTAGTTCCTGCTGTCCCAAGATCATACTGCCCCGCATTAATATCAACTGGTGTAGGAATTGCTTCAGTGAAGATAACGAGTGCTGGCCTAGTCCATACTCTTTGTAATGTTGTTGTTGCCACTATATACTCCTACTATGGTCTCTTCTATTGTTTGCAGAATTAATCATACTAATAACTTTATGAGCAATCACATTAGCGTTCTTTCCGCCTGCGCCATTAATAACAACTTTTACATTAGTTTTATTATTGTTTGATGATATGTTTCCAGCATAATTATTATTTGTAACACCAACTGAACTATTAGATACTTCAGGCATATTGAAAGACGGACTTGATATACTCCCGACCATTCCACCTGAAGCAAATGTAGGGACAAATCCTCCGCCGCCAAACTTTAATTGTCCAGCATTGACTTTATCCATAAATCCTTTACCATACTTTGAAACGCTAGATGCTTTAACTACATACTCACCGTTTGAAAGCATCGCTGGAATTACATCAGACCTGGGTCCTCCAGGTCCAGAAATAAAACCTCCGCTAGCAAAACCTTTAGGTGGCCCAGCCCATTGAAATCTTGGAGATCCTGTTTTTGGATTAATTCCAGTATTCCAGGGACTATTAAGATCTGATGTAATTACTCCCGTGCTGGGGCTAGAAGCCTGAACAATTTTATCCCCACCAGCATAAATAGAGGTGTGCCCACCGCTAGGGCCTTCTGTCTTAAAGTATAGAACATCGCCAATTGATAAACCAGTAATTTTTCCACCCTTTAACCCAACAGTTCGTTTATTTAATTGTGTTGCTTGAGTATGAGAATATGGGGTCAAAATACTCTTTCCTGCCGCCTCATTCCAAGACCAAGCCGTAAGGTTAGAACAATCCCAAGAATCTGGCGGCTGGGCGGGAGCCCTATATGGTTTACCAAGTTGTTGCCTAGCATAGGCAATTGCAGCATTGGCAGCAGTTGATGGAGTTGTTGGAGCGTTTGCCCCAGATCCTGGCTTAAGGCTACCACCAGAACCAGGCTTTTTCCTCGCTGCCGATCCAATTAGAGAAAGAATTCCGAAAAGACCTCTATCGGGGGGGGATTCTATAGAACTTGGATCGTCAGAATTCTTTGATCCAGGATTTCCAGGGGTATTATTATTTCCAGAAGACTCTCCGCCACCTTGCTCCCAAATTTTTTCAGCATTCCTAACGAATGTTGAAATTGGGTACAAGGTATCATTTCTTGCAGTTCCGTCTGTTCTATACCCCGCCCAATCTTTATGGTTAATAATTCTACCTTCAAATCCAGGCCATCCTGCCCAGTCTCTAATAGCAGCAGTCATTCGTGCTATTGCATCAAACTGGCCGGAAGTAAAGTCTTGAGTTTGACCAGCAGATGATACTTCCATCTGCCAAGAGGTATTATTTGGATGGCCTACAACATCAATAATTTCTTTTGCTAGTTCTGTCTCACCCTTCATATATTGGGTGGTTCCGTTCCCGTGCCCAAAACCAGTATTTCCGGCAGCAAGAGTATGTGCCACACCACTCTTTCCAATCCAAGACTGAACAACTGGCTTGCCATGCCAATCTTTAGCAAAAGTATTTAATTCTGTTTGTTGGCTTACTCCAGGCTGTAATGCAGTATGATGCATTGTTACTAACTGTGGCTTACCGCCAGCCCATGAATTAAATGCATTCCAACCAGGATAGAATTGATGACCACCATTGGGGAAATATTTTTTTATGGATTCAACCAGTCCACCATCAGCAAATTTTTGAACCAGCCCCCCATCCTTAAAACTTTTAACAAAACCACCGTTTGCAAAGTTTTTAATAATATCATTAAATTTTTGACTTAATAAATATTGATCTAGAGGGGCATTGATATCAAATAAATTAGATCTTTGTAATCTTTCTAAAAGCAACTGCTCAGAAATATCATAGGCTGTTGCTCCGCCCCAAATTTGTCTGTCTAATTCTCTTTGAGACATGCCCATCGTTAAATTAGTTATTGCGTCTGCTGCTTCTGGAGGTGCAGTTGCTCCAGATTGTAGCCAATTTTCTACTGCGGACGGAAAATCTGTTACTTGAGAGTTTTGATATCGTAAAGTATTCTCTAGGTCACGGATGAACTGAGCCTCTGTACTAGACATTACTTCATCAATACCACCTATATTAGAAGTTTCTTTAGATATTGTTCTTTCAAATAGATTTAAATATTTTTCGGCATCCGCGGCAATATTATTTGGATTAACGTTGTCGTATCCAATAACTTTTCCATTTTCATCTAAATACACGTGTCCGCCAAAAAATGATTGTGTTCTTTTTGCACCAGGAACTCCTCCCTTATCTAAGAAACCAGAAGGAGGTATATAATTGGAACTTGTTAAAAATTCATTAGAAGTTAATGAAGTTTCTTTTAATGCATTTCTAATACTATCTAGTCTAGATAAAGCATATGGAACATTTTCTTCTGTAAATAATGAAAGGCTTCTTTTCCCTTGCTCTACTTTTCTTTCTGCCTGATCCAATGATTTTTGAAGTCGTTGTATTTTTAAATACTTTCTTTGTTCAACTCTGTCTGGATTCATAGATTTCCAAATCGTATCATTATCTATGTCTTGAATGGCTTTTCTAAGTTCTGCTGCTCTATCGCTATAAAAAGAAATTCTTTGAGAGGCAAGGTCTCTCAATAATCCAAAATGCCAACTTACATGTTCTGTCTCTCTAGAGACTGCAGCAGCAGCACGGAGCGAATCCACTTTATCGGCGGACTGTATGGCTAAAGCATTTCTTTCTTCTGGAGTGATTCCTTTTATTTGATTGGCTGCATCAATTGCTGCCTGTTTTCCAGTTTTACTCATTCCAGATATGTGTTGAGGCTCAATGTCGCCGGAATAAGACATTTCCTCTAATCTATCGATAACTTTTTGAGCAAAATTCCAATCTGGATCTGTTGCGTTACCATTAATTTGTTGAAGGGGGGATGGAAGTTTACCTTGGTTCTTTATAATAGCATCTACTTTATCGATAAGATCTAAATCTTCTGTAGAATATTCTGGAAGCCCTGAGGTTGTTGATTTTGGTTTCTTTGGCCCTCTTCCCCCCAGGCCAAACATTTTCCCAAAATTAATTGATCCGCTATCACTCTTTGTTATTCCTCTTGCCAAAGGACTAAATATTTTTGACCCAACCCCACGAATTACTGAAAATGCTGCCCCCAATGGAAGGGGCAAAAAGTTTAATCCAAATAATGCATTTCCAGTTGCTCGGTCAAGTTCCGACCTTTGTCCATAGAATCTATTTCCAGAAAGATTCATTCCGAACAAATTTTGAAGGTCGGTGCTTTGATTTCCTATCATACTTGTGGTAATGAAATCGGCAAAATCTGAACGCATACCTTCAAATATCATATCTCCAAGGAACCCAAGCCCGGTTTTTATCTTAGGCTGCTTCCAAATTTTTGATTGATATCCTGAAGTTTGTGTCGCTTGTGTATTTGCAGTACTATATCCAGTTGAAGATGTTGGGGTCCCGCCAGAATACGCTGGGCTTGGCTTATTGTATCCAGTACTAGATGTTGGAGTCCCACCATAATATGTTGGTCTATTAGATGCGGCGTATTCCTGGCGGTCGGCGGAGATGTATCCACCGTTAGCAAATTCTTGCATATATTTAAGTTTTGCTAAATAATATTCTGGAATTGTTCTAATAATATCTTTAGTAATTCCAGTTCCTTTCATAGTAAAATTCTTTGGATTAAATTGAGGAGAAGAAGATTGGCCCTCTAATAACATTCTCATGGCTTTTGCATAGGCCATTTTAAATTGAGGAGAACTGCCATATCCTAATTGATCTCCAGAAAGATACATTGCCGGATAATATGGTCTTATTCCAGCACCGCCAGGGGCCAAATTCTGTGGTGAGATTCCAGCATCCTCAAGAAGTTTTGACAGAGCAGAAACCCTTGATGCTTCTGCGTATGCCTCCTGTACTGCTCGTTGTTGTGGGCTAGGCAAAGACTTTTGGTAAGGAATACCGCTCTCTAATGCACTAAGGCTTTGACTGACTTCAGTCTGCGGGAGGCCTGATGGTGGACGGAATGGATGAAGACTTCTTGTTCCAAGCAAACTAATATCTAGAGTGTGACCAGACTCATGGGCGAGTAGCCCCAGGGCGTGTAGGAACTCTCCTTCCCCTACAACATTTAGTTGGCCTTGATTCCAAAAAGCAGAATCCCATCCACCTCCACGAGAAGGAATATTATTAACATTGCCTCCTGCTGCTTCTAAAATTTCTTTGACCGCCGCTTGATCATTTGCGCTTAAAGTTTTAAAACTTGAAAGACTTGATAGATCACTTAAACCTGCAGATTGAAGTTCATGGGCTATCGCTCTGGCAGCGTCAGTTTGCTGTGTAGTGACTATTCTTATTGGTCTTGAACCTTGAGCCGCTGCAATACTGGCGGCGGCTGTTTTAGCCTCCTGAGTATAAACATATTGATTTAAAAATGATCCAAATAGTTCACTTCCTGACACCCCTTTTGGAAGATTCAAGTATTCGTCGGGAACATAATTTTTTACTTCAATTCCAGGGACTTTGCTACCATCAGGATTATCTCCTGCTCGTATTAATTGATTTATCACTCTAGATTCATGAATTTTTAGCCCTTCATAATTTGCATGAATTTTTTGTGCGGAGCGTGCTCCGCGAGCCTCCGATAGGTCAAGACCCAAAGATCCTAGACGTCTACTAATTGATCCAAAAAATCCTCTCCCTGATGTTCCAACTCCAGGCACAGGCGAGGCTGCCCTAAATCCTGCTTTTGCCCCTATTTTTGCTCCCTGCATAGGAATGCCAATTCCTGGAATAACTCCAAGAATGTCTAACAATGCCGCCGCCGTCTGCATATCTTTTCCTTGCTGGGTTGAAGTGTCAAAAGAGGACAGGCCGTAGAATGGAATAAGTAATGCTGGATCTTCTTTAATTCCAGACGCCATTGCTGCAAGAGTCCCCCAAATTCCTTCTTGTTCAATAGATTGTGAAATTGCCGATGCCATGGCAGAGAATCCTGCTCCAGCATTTCCACCCGATCCACGATATGCTCCTCCTCCGCGAACAAACGGCGGGTTATTTTTACCTTTACCGTAAATATTCGCAGTTCCTTGAGTATTTGCAGAAGTATATCCGCCAGAATATGTCGGGGTGCCGCCAGAGTATTGAGGCTTAGGCGTGCCACCATAAACATTCCCTTGTGCTGCCGTTTCAGCGCGGTCAGCAGAAACATAGCCACCTGTAGCATACTTTCCAGCATTAATAGTATGCATTAAATCAGTACCGTACTTCTTTACACTAGATGCTTGAACAACATATTCGCCGTTGGAAAGCATGGCAGGGATTACATCAGACTTAGGACCACCTGGACCTCTTACTGCTCCGCCGCCACCTTGAAGATTTACTCTACCATTTTGTATGTAGCCTCCAGTCGCTGCTGTTAAATTAATTCCATCAGCAATTATGTCCCCATTAAGAGTTACTTCTTCGGCATCTACTGTCATGTCTTTAACCTGTTGTGCTCCATCTGGACCCGCAGGTAATTCCTGAGATATATAAACTGTAGAATTACTTGGAATCACTGATCCACCGCCTCCGCCAGGGCTAGGAGCATTAAAGGCAAATTCATCTCTGTTTCTTTCTAAGAACCCTGGAACTTCACTTGCAGGAATGCCAGCCCTATTTGCAGCAACAGATAAAGGAACCCCTCCTCTGAAGAATATTTCTTGAACTCTAAGAATTTTAAGATTTTCTAATCTTCTTGCATAGGGATCAACTTTGTCATATTCTTCAAGATACTTCTTTTGATAAGCAATTAAATCAGTAATCGCTAGTTGTTGTAATTCATTGATAGTATCAATTCGTGTTCTGGCGGCGGCAATTTCTTTATCTCTAGTTCTTTCAGCCCTTCTTATTTGTCTATCATAATGCTTCATCTTTTCATCGAAGGCTTCTTGCTCTTGCTCCATAAGATCTTGAACAGATTGAATACGATCTCCCATCATTTGTTCATATTCTTCTTGTTCGTCTTGTTTTTGCTCACGAACCTCATCAATACCATCTAATTCAAGGTCTCTTCTTTCTTCAATTCCTGTGATCATTTCATCATAGGAGAATTGTTGAGCGTCCTGAGACATTTGCTCGCGCTCTTGGAGGAATCCAAATACATCTCCAGATGCAAGTTTTTCTAGTGCACTAAATGAAGTTTTTCTTTGTTGAGAATAAAATGATTCTGCCTTACTTTCTTTTTCTAATGACTTAATGTATGCCTCTGATGATTTTTCAACCGCCCTCTTTCTGTCATCCAAGCGCTCCATTTCATCATCGAAATCTCTACGTCTTTCTTCCATTTCATCTTGCATTGCTTCAATGCTGTCTTGACGTATTTTTTGATCTTCTTCAAATTCTTCTTGTTTTACACGACGCCTCTTATTTACAGATTTAATAATTGCATTTGTAGTATCTTCAATATTTTGTATTTCTGTTTCTTGTTCTCTTCTTTGTTCATCAAGATCAGTTGTTATTTCTTCAGTGAGGACTGTTTGTAATTCATTGGCTGCACGGACTGACTCATCTGCAAGAAGTTTTGCATTCACTAATGCTTGTCCAAGTGCGGCGTCAAACTGGTAGGCTCCATTAGTAGCACGATCTAATGAAATTCCGGCCGCTAGCATTTGCGTTGCAACTAATTTTTCATTTGAATTATCTATAGACTCTCCAATTAGACCCCATTGTTCACCATAACTATCTCTTAAATAATCTGTAACTTTATTTAGTGCAGCGACTCTATCCCCTTCATCTTCTAGTGAATTGATAGTATCTGCAAATTGTTTTATTCCATCAATGGCGGCAGTTGGGTCTTGTTGATATGCCATAATAAGTGAATCTAATATTTGGGGTATTTGATTAGGATCTATTTTATTTAGTTCATTTAACCTGTCCCTTAATTGATTTAATTTATTTATTGCTTCTGTAACCTCTGGATTAAATTTTGCAACAATAGCAATTAGCCAATCTGGTATTATTCCTTCTGGTAATTCAATTCCTAGATTTTTAAGACCCAAAGACTCTTCAAAATATTGTTTAGTTAATTCTTCTGTTTGTTTTAATTCTTTAATGACATTATCTCTAGCAGAAGAAATATCTTTAGTATAAACATTTTCTATGGTTTCTTCAATTTTTCCATATGTTGTTTCTGAGGGTTTAAATTGACCAATAATATTATTAATAGACTGTTTAATAGTTAATGATTCTTTAAGGAATCCTTGTGCTACGGCTTCAGTAAATGCTGCTCCTCCTGCCATTCCAGCCTCTGCCGCAATTGCCTCAACTGCGGCTTTTGCATTTTCAGCGGACATTCCCGAAATAATCATATTGCTATAGGCAACTGATAATGCTTGTGCCCCAGGGCCTGCGCTTAAGAATTTAATCTGTTCAATAAGCGGAGAGTAATCTTCTTTTACTGCTTCCCTTAGTGCTTTATCTACACCCTCAAGATCTTCTGAGATATTAGAAAGTCTATTATTTTCAATAATGTCTGAAACATTCATTATAGTTTCACCAAAGTATTCAGCACTTTTTACGGGATCATTAAATGCTGCAATGGCTCTTTCTCTGGCTTCTTCTGCCGCGTTACGATACATCATAAATCCAGCAATAGCAGCAGATATTCCAAGGCCAGCCGCGATTCCTGCTGGGCCTCCAGCAACTCCTAATATTCTGCTTGCCATACCTAGTTGTGAGCCCATTCCTGCTGCTCTAAGGGCACCAGCCTCGGCAGCAGTTGCTCCTAGATTTCCAGCCTTTTGTAAATGCCTTGCTCCAGCCCTATTAGCAAGAGAACCCATACCCAGGAAGTTTGTAGCCATGCCCTTAGGACTCATCATGCCAAGCATTGGTAAAGCCATAAGAGCAGTAGAAAGAAGAATTAACTTAGATGCAGCATCCTCAGATGCTACTCCAAGGGCTCCTAGTGAGCCTACTGCCATAGAGCCCATAAATGCAACATTCATTAGACCTTGGCCGCGCATCATTCTTGCCATCGGATCTTTCATTGCTGTATGTGGACCAGTTGCCCCTGATCGTGGAGGAATACCTGGCATCCCTAAGAAAGTAGTATCTCTACCACCAGCCCCGCCACCTACCCCGCCAGGTTGAACTGTAGCATATGAAGTAGCGGCTCTTTCTTTAGCCCTAATAAGATTTTGTTCTGCACGATTAGAGGCATCCTCTAATGTCTCTTTATTTCTTAACTCTTCATAATATTGACGAGATAAGTTGTCTAAAGCAACCTTTCTTTTTTGTTCTGATAAAGAAGTATCTGCTTTAATTCTTGCTTCTGCCGCTTCTAGTTTTTCTAATCTTTCTGAAGATGCTATCAGTCTTAATTGCAATTTTTCTCTTAATTGGAGGGCTCTAGTAAGACTTTGTTCTGCTCCCGCCAGTTGAGGTCCCTGGGTTGCTCCCTTTCCTGGAACTAGGGCCCCACCAGGGAAAGGTCTTGCAGCAGATGCCTGAATATTAGAAGCAAGGCTTGCAGTCATTTGAGTAGTAGCAATTCCTGTAGCAGTCATTTGTTGCTGTACAATTTGTAATTGTTTTGCGATAGCAATTCTTGCAGTTTCTGCTAATTGACCAGGAGTGCTAAGAATTCTTTGATATTCAGCAATCAGTCTTCGTTCTACCGCCTGTGCTTCAGCAGCAGAGTACCCCGTGATCTTAATAGATTCTACTTGCTTAATAAGTCCCGCCATTGACCCAGTTACTGAGGCTGCTCCAGTTGAAATTCTTTGTCCAAGATTTCTTAAAGCCGCTTGATATAACGTAACGTCATCTTCATGTTGCATAAATCCATTGGTAACCGCAAGCATAATTCTATCTATTTGTTGCTGAGAAGCATTAAATTGTGGTCCCACTATAGCCAAGGATTCCATAAGTCTTGCGCGGTTTCCAGCAGACATTGCTAATATATTAGCCAATTGATTTTCAGCGGCTGTAATCATTTTCCAAAATGATGGGTCCCAAAATACAGCCTTCCCACCAATTTGTAAATTCTTTCCAAAGGCTGGAATTCCTGGTGCTACTGGGGCCCCAAAAATATGTCCTTGATGCCGACCGCCAGTAGAAGTTTTATCTGGAGATGAATATTTTGGATCATTAGGATTATATCCTGGACGCATAGTAACATCGTCTCTACCATTTTCATACCTACCAATGGTTCCACGATTCATTGCTGTTAGAATTGGAGCATACTTAGCAGAAGCATCTGAATTTACAACAAATTCTCCTGGCTCAAGTAGGGCTGATTCATTTTCAGACATACCTCCTAGTTGGAATTTCCTATATTTACCAGCATTTATATTTTCTAAGAATGCTTTATTTTCTCTAGTTCCTTCTTTTCTAATAACAAATTCGCCTGGTTCAAGGTAGGCGGGAACAATATCTCCTCCGCCGTATCCTGGGATAATGCCACCTTCTTGTCGTGTAAGGGGATATGATGCGGCAGATAATTCTCCTCGCTCTGCACCAATTTTTCTAACAAAAAGACGTCCGCCCTTTTCGTAAAGTTCAAAACCTTTATCATTTAAAGTTTTTTCATACTCTCTTAAAACTGATGGTTTTGGTATATATGCAGAATCATATTGCGGTTTAAAATCGATAGAAATCCTTCTAGCAGCATTTTCTATTATTTCTCCAAAAGTTTTTTGAGAGTATTCAGAATCATTTTTAAACAATAAAGAAAGTGACGTTTTTAATTGACTTGAAGTAATTCCTGCTCGGCGGTACGCTGGCCCTAAATCGCTATCCTTAAGATTTGTCAGCCATTTAATTATTTCAGATCCTTTAACTCCTCTCTTTAAGTCCGGCTTTAACCCCTGGTTAAATGGACTCATTATCCAAGAATCTGTTAATACCTCAATCGGGATTCCAGCGGAAGCGAGTTCTTTAGCCATCGCCCCCCTCTTTGAACCAGTTATTCTTCCAGGAATGTCGTTTGGATTAGTAGTATGAATAGGCACTGGAGTAGTATGAGTTCTTTGGCTCCTGCCTCTACCAATAATCGCTCCAGATCCTACAATAATTCCTCTAGAGTCAAAACTGAACGGTAGCCCATATTCCCAGCGAGCCATATCGCCACGCTGACGGGCCCTCTCAGCATCCTGAGCCTCTTTTTTAGCAAGAGCAGCAGCAGTAGGAGGCTTTTTAACCTCTGGAGTAATCCCACGATGGGCTTGGTATACTGCTCTCCAGTCAATTTTTGCCGCTTCATCAAGATCATCGATAATTCTTGAATACATGACCCTTTCTTCTTTTGTTATGTATGGAAGACGTTCAATTGATGCCCGTACTTTTTTAGCCGCTTCTGCAATTGTTGTTTGGAATCCTCTAACATAATCGTCTTCTGACATTGTTCTTGCCAATGGAGCAGTAGTTTCAGCGAACCATTTTTTGGCACCGCCCTTAGACATTAAAAAGTTGGTTGCAGTTTGTTCAGCGACCCCAGGCAATTTGCCACCAATTATTCTAGGCTGAGAGGCTTTGTCTGCAACAAACGCTTGACCAACATCTGTAACGATATTTCCATATAGGTTGTCGGGCTGGAGGTCTTTGTCTCTTCTTACAATGGCGGCAAGGGCATGCCCAAAGAAATTCTTTTCATCAATTACTCCTGTGCTGCTGGCAAATTTAGCCTCATATGGAGATCGAACAGCAAAAATAACATCTCCAGTTACTGGATGTTTAATCTTAATCAACTCTTGTACGGGAGTGTCTAAGCCGAATACATCTCTAGTTAATTGAGTTCCACGAACTTCTGCTAATGCTGAATCGGCGGTATCATGAGTTTTCACAACATACTTATTGCCGCCCTGCTCATAAATTCCATTGACTCCAGGAATTGATGAACTTCTCCCACCAATGCTAGTTACCTTTGTTCCTACGTCAGTAACTGGTAGGTTAGCAAATCTTCCAGTTGTTGCTTCAACATTGGTGGTAGAAAGTGTTTGCCTTACTTGCTTGGCCCCCTGGAGATCTTTATATCCTCTTGGCATTCCAAGGAAGACGGCCCCACGGTTGAATCCTGGAAGATTTCCTCTATTCATTGCTTCAATAACGGGCCAGAATTTAGCAGTTGCTTCTTTAGTTATTACAGACTCACCTGGCTCTAGTAGAGCAGGAATTCTGTCGCCACCGCCATATCCACCTGGAATTTTTTCTGGCGCGGTGGACCCTTTTTGCCTTCTAATTGGAGGAGTCGCCCTGGTGACAGGAACTGCTCCAGGAACAAGTAGACCAGGCTCTCTTACAGCCAGTCTTCCCAACGATTGTTCATACGCTGTTAAAGCACCAACGAGTCGTCTCATGGCTACTTCTTGTGTAGTAAATGCAGAGGTAAGATTGTCTACACCTAACTTAGCCGCCATAAGATTTTCGTCAAGGAGTTGGAATTTTTCTGTTTTAATCCCCGCCATCCTAGCGCCAAGTCTAACTATCATCATTCCAAATTTAAGACCATTGGCAACAAGGTTGCCAAATAGACCCACCAACATAATTACTGGCCCAGCGAGAGCCGTTAATGCTACA
>SXGQ01465393.1_pt1 | contig 16476 bp, 16 predicted proteins | sample 3178371 | NCBI WGS metagenome assembly SXGQ01 (sample SAMN11356859, study PRJNA531348) | freshwater metagenome | isolation source: freshwater sample F1-20 | place: China: Fuxian Lake, Yuxi | collected 2017-12-25
AGGACATGCGCTTCCAGGAACTCATGCCCGATGTGCTGCACTGGCTGGGTATCCGAAAAATCCACCGGCTGGTCAGCATGAGCAGCGACAAATACGATGCCATCACCAGTTCGGGGATCGAGGTCGTCGAAAGAATTCCGATTCCTGACGACCTGGTGCCGGCCGACGCGCAGGTTGAAATCCAGGCCAAGATGGCAGCCGGCTACTTTAGCGATCCATCACGACTGAAGGTCGAGCCCCCTGAAAGCGTGCGGGGACGCGACCTTGGGGCCGGTGATGACTGATCCTACAGTCTCGCTCGACGCTTTGGCCAAGCCGGGCAGCTACGCGACCGGCACGCCCGCCGGTATGCGCTCGCCCCTGATGCAGGCCGCCACCATCCGTTCGCGATCGGCAGCCGTTACCCAGTGGATCGAGGCCGGACATTCCGCCTGGTGGACCGTGCAGCGTGACCGGATCACCCATGCCGCCCGCGGCGTTGCCGCGCTCACGCTTGAGCGCTTTCCCAATCTGAAGGTCCCTTTTCACAGTCGCTGGCGTCACTTTGAAACACAGGGCCACGACCGCGCTGCGGGCCTCCTCAGACTGCTGGCGCGTACGCACCCTGCCCCGGACTCGCGGGCGGTTTTACTCACCAAGCTCGACCTCTGTGTGGTGAGCGTCCTGCTCGATGCGGGCTCCGGACCGGGTTGGCGATTTGTCGATTCGGCCGGACACTCCCACCAGCGCTCCGAAGGCCTGGCAGTGGCGAGCATAGAAGCCTTCATTGAAGGCGCTTTTTCCTCTGACGCCCGTCAGCCACTACAGGCTGATGCCACCGGACTGGAAAGTCTTACCCGGGCCCGGTTATCCGATGGGTTGCAGAACCGTCCAGACAATCCCCTGGAAGGCCTGGACGGGCGACTGGCTCTCATGAACCGGCTCGGGGCGGCGCTGCGCGAGCGGGGTGACCGCCGCGTGGCCGATCTTTACGCGCCACTCCTTGAAACCACCTCCGTTGGAAGTGAAAGCCAACGCCCCACGATTTCGGCTGCAGCGCTTCTCCATCAGACCGTGAGTGCGCTTTCGCCTGTCTGGCTCAAGGCGTCCGAGGCGCCGGATGGTGCACGCGGTGATCTCTGGTCACACCCCGCCGCCACCGACCCCAAGCCCGCGAGCGGCAGCATTCAGGGCTGGGTACCCTTTCATAAACTCAGTCAGTGGCTCTGTTATTCGCTGATCGAGCCGCTCACCGAGGCGGGGTACATCATCACCAATCTGGATGCGCTCAGCGGGCTTCCTGAGTACCGGAACGGCGGGCTGCTGGTGGATACAGGCGTGCTGGTGCTTCGCGATCCTGGCCTCGCGGAGCGCACCTGGACCCCCGCCGATACGCTGATCATCGAATGGCGTGCACTGACCGTCACGCTGATCGACGATCTCGCGCATGAAGTACGCCTTCTGCTCGAACAAAAAGGGCATGACGCCCGATCGCTTCCGCTCGCCTGCATCCTTGAGGGGGGCACCTGGGCCGCCGGGCGCAGGCATGCCGAGCGGCTTCGAGCTGGCCGCCCCCCGCTCACCGTCGATACGGCGGGATCGTTATTCTGAAGGCCCCCGCTGGGCCACCCACCATGAAACGGAGTCCTGCCCGATGAGCCCGTCCAACGCCCGTCTGATTCAGCACCCTCTGGTGCAGCACAAGCTCACGCTGATGCGCGAAAAAGACCGCAGCACGAGCAGCTTCCGGCGATTGATGCATGAAATCGCCATGCTTCTTGCCTATGAACTCACACGCGACATCCCAACCATCGATGTGGAGATCGAGACACCGCTAGAACGGATGCGCGCTCCCCTCATCGACGGCAAGAAAATCGTGTTCGTGCCAATCCTTCGGGCCGGGAATGGCCTGCTGGACGGCATGCTGGAAGTGGTTCCCGGAGCACGAGTAGGACATGTCGGGCTGTATCGAGACCCCCACACGCTCGATGCTGTGGAGTATTACTGCAAGCTTCCCGACGATATTGCCAATCGCGACGTAATCGTGCTCGACCCGATGCTTGCCACCGGGCACTCAGCGGTCGCGGCTGTCGATCGCATCCTCGAGGCCGGCGCACGCTCGATTCGGTTCGCGTGCCTGCTTGCCGCCCCGGAGGGCCTGGCAAATTTTCATGCTCGACACCCGGCGGTGACGGTATACACCGCGGCCATTGATCGGGAACTCAACGAACACGGTTATATCCTCCCCGGACTCGGCGATGCAGGTGACCGGCTCTACGGAACGAAATAAACAGCGCGCGTCAGCGGTCCTGGCACAACTCTCCGAGCAACGCGTCGAGCAAGCTCTCCTCATCGTCAAACCTGCGATAGCCTGGCACCTCAGGCGCGCCGTGGATCGCCAAGACCGGCTTACCCCATTGCAGCGCGAGCGCCATTTCGGAAGTGGTGCCCAATCCCCCGCCGATCGCAACCATGGCCCGGGCTGCGCGGGCAATCAACGCGTTACGGATGATGCCCAGTCCGGTGGGTACCGCAACGGTGAGATACGGATTGGCGAGGCTGGTGTCTTCCTCAGGAAGAAGACCCACCACAATGCCACCGCATGTCGATACGCCTTCAGACACGGCAGACATCACGCCATTCTTCCCGCCGCACAATACCGGCACGCGTAGCGAACCCAGCACCTGGCCCACCCGGCGCGCGCAGGAGAGTTGGACGTCGGTGGCTTCGCGGGGCCCCACCACCGAGACCGGCTGACGCACCGCACGAGGCCCAGACTGCCGGGCAAGCAGATGCATTGCTCGCTCGCGCAGCATCGCGTCAGGCAACAGCGACAGGAGCGTTTCCGGCAGCAAAACAGCGTTCGAAGTCATATTGAGATCTTTCAGTGAGTGACCTGCAGACGGTCCCGGCCACGCGTAGCGAGTTCACCCGCTGCGAGTACCAGCACACACATGCCGAGCAGCAGGAGCGAGAGCGCCGCTGCCATCGGGAAATCACCGCTGCCATCAGAAATCTTCAGGTAGATGAGCAAGGGCAGAATATTGATCTGCGTGCCTGCCAGCGCGAGTGCAGTGCCGTATGTGCCCATTGCCACCGCGGCGATCAGGCACCAGACCGCCGCAAAGGAAGGCGCGAGTTCCCGAAAATCGGTATCCAGCCATGCACGCCAGGGAGGCGCTCCGAGGGTGAGCGCTGCGTCAAAGGGTCGGCGATCGAGATTCGCGAATAAGGGCACCATGATCAGCGCCACGCGGGGAATCAGGTAATAGCCATAGGCAAAAGCAAGCCCGCCGGTTGAGTAAATCCATTGGCCGGCCACCGCCGGATCAGCGCCCAGCATGGCGAGCAGTTGCGTGATGAACCCGGCACGGCCGAAGGCGAGAATGAACCCGTAGGCAATCACCAGCCCGGAGAAGGTGAGCGGCACCCCCAGCAGCACCAGCATGAGCTGCCGCTTTCTTTCGGATAAGCGCGCCACCGCGCGAGCAAGTGGCGCACCCGCGAGGAGCGACAGCGTGGCAGTGCCCGCTCCGAGAAGGAGGGTGTTCCACGCTGCGGACCCGAGCAAGGCATCGTCACGCAGGCTTACCAATAGCGCCTCGGATTCGATTGCCACTTCAACCAGCAGCGATCCCAGCGGCAGCAGCAGAAACAGCAGCAGCCATGCATAGGCAGGTAGCGCGCCCAGTCGTCTGACCGCGCCCCGTCCGAATGCCGACGCCATGATGGCTGCCTGCCGATGGGCTGCTGACTTGCCTGCGCGCGACTATTTCGCGAGCGCGGCCGCCGCCCAGTCGCGGTCGATCTCTGCCTTGCGCGCCGACGCCTTGATGACATCAAGCGGACGCAACTGGGGCGCATCGGGCATCTTGCTTCGAACGTCTGCAGGCAACTGAACGCCCGGCACCGACGGACGGACAAAGCCCTGGGCAAATAGCGTCTGCCCCATCTCGCTCATGGTGAAGTTGAGCCACAGCCGGGCCGAGTTGGGGTTGGGCGCACCCTTCACCAGGCTGATCGCATAGGGGGCGGATGCGCTCGCCTCCTTTGGAATGATCACCGCACAGGCGTCGCCCATGCCGTCAACGAACTTGGCTTTGAGGCCGTCGTTTTCGTAGCTGATCCAGACCGGGATTTCGCCTTTCAGGAATTTGGCATAGGGCGTGGTGCCCTCCACCCGCTGCACATTGCCCGCAGCGTGGAGCTTGCCGAAGAAATCAGTGCCCGGTTTGGTGTTGTCGATGCTGCCACCATTGCCATAGGCGGCCGCGATCACGCCCACCTGCCCGACGCCGGTTGAACGCGGATCGAGATAGGTCACGCTGTTTTTGTATTCGGGCTTGAGCAGGTCGGCCCAGCCCTGCGGAATATTTTTCACCAACTTGGTGTTCACCAGGAACGCGATATTCAATGTGTGGATGGTGAACCAGCGGCCCTCAGGCTCGCGAAACACCGCAGGGAGCTTGTCGAAGTTGATCGGCTTGAAGGGGGCCACCACATCTTTCCTGGCCGCGTCCACACCTGATGCTGCGAAGTAGTACGCCGTATCGGCCTGCGGTCGCCGGCGCGCCTTCTCCAGCGCCACCACGGTTGCAGCCGAGCCCAGATCGTTATAGGTCATCTCCACTTCGGGGTAGCGCTTCTTGAATTCGCGAAACAGCACCTTCCAGTTAGCCCATTCGGGACCGGTATCGAAAGATACGACCAGACCTTCTTTCGCGGCCTCGGCATAGAGCGCCTTTTCGCCTGGGTACAGCTCGGGGCCTTCAAATGCCTGGACGCCGCTGGCCGACAGCGCGGCCATGGCGCCCAGCAGCGCACGACGTTGGGCGTTGATTGGATGATCAGCATTCATGGCGAGCTCCTTAGGAATCAATGGATGGGTTGGGTGATGGATCAAAGTGTCTGCGCATCGTCATCGAGGATGACAAGCGCTTCCGGAGAAAGCGAAACCGCCGCGGACGCGACCGTAGCGCCTTCGCAGAAAAGCGTGGGCAGAGGCGCTGCGCCCAGGCCCGATTGCGCCGCGACCGCCGACTGCGCACCCGACGCGGGAAGAAAATCCCACCGGCAGGTGGCGCCTAAAAACCGTACCCGTCCGGCCGCTCCCGGGATCCGGTTCGGCGCGTCGGGTGCAGGGTCAGGGTGAACGGATTCCGGACGGACCAGCACGCAGATCGCCGCACCCGCCGGACGAGCTTCGGTATCCGCGTGCAACACGCCCAGCACCGTCTGCACCCTGCCCGGCTCACGCACAGTGCCAGCAAGCAGATTGGCATGCCCGACAAAACGGGCAACCACGAGGTTAGCCGGGCGCGAATAAAGCCCGCGCGGCGTATCAACTTGCTGCAGCCTGCCCTGATGGAGCACGGCCACGCGGTCGGCCATCATCAGCGCTTCCTGCTGATCGTGCGTGACGAAAAGCGTGGCGGCCCCGCTTGCGCGTTGAATATCGCGAATCTCATCGCACAGCTGCGCTCGAATGTGCGCATCGAGCGCAGCCAACGGTTCATCAAGCAGCAGCACCGAGGGGCGAAAAGCGAGCGCACGAGCGAGCGCAACCCGTTGCTGCTGACCGCCGGACAGCTGCAACGGCCGACGCGCTTCCAGCCCGACCAGCCCCACCGATTCAATCATCGCCTGGGCCGTTCGACGGCGTTCGACGGCGGTTACGCCGCGCATCCGAAGCCCGTAGGCCACGTTCTCCAGCACCGACAGATGCGGGAATAGCGCGTAGCTCTGGAACACCATACCGACGCTTCGTTCCCAGGGCGGTACCGTGGCGACATCGCGATTGTCGATCAACAGCCGGCCCGTTTGAACCGGCAGCAGCCCCGCCACCAGCCGCAGCAGGGTGGAATTGCCGCAGCCGCTTGCGCCCATCACGGCAAGCAGCTCGCCGCGCGCCACCTCAAGTGAGACGCCCAGCAACCCCTGTCCGGTTCCCGGGTAGCGGTGCTCGAGTCGTTCCAGCTTAATGCTCATTGCACTGCACCGGTTCGCCGCGCTGAGAGGCCGGCCGCGCACAAGGCCAGCCCCAGGAGCACTACAGTGGCTGCGCACGCATAGCCGGTTGCGCCGTAGAACGCCTGCAGCAGCACAACCGGATAGGTACGGTACTTGAAACTCGCAATCAGGTTGGATACCTGAAACTCTCCGATCGAAAGCGCCGCCACCATTACCAGCCCCGCCACCAGACTGTGCCGCATCGAAGGCAGGGCGACGGTGATGAACTGCCGCCATGGCGAGGCGCCGAGCGTAGCGGCACAGGCCTCGAGGTCAGCCAGGCCAAGGTGGCGAAGGTCTGCCACCAAGGCTTGCGTAAGGTACGGGAGCGTAAGCACCCCATGCGCCGCGATCAGAAGCGGCAGGGTGCCTAACCATGGCGTTGCATCGCTTGAGAACACCAGCACATAGCCAAAGCCCAGGGTGAGCGCTGGCACGGCCACCGGTAACGAGGCAATCAGACGGCCCGCGAACGCCCCGCCGCGCGAGGCGCGGTGGTAGAGCGAATACGCAAGCGGCACAGCAAGCAGCGCAGTGACTGCACAGGTGCCAAGCGCCACATAGAGGCTGGTCCAGAACGCTCGCCGAAACGAGCCGTCAGCGAGGAGTTCCTGAAACCAGCGCAGTGTGAAGCCCGTCGGCAGGAGCGAGTTGGTCCAGGATTGCCCGAATGATCCGATCGCGACCAGCACGATAGGCAGGAGCAGGTAGGTGAGATAAAGAGGGATGACCATGGCGAGGCGCCGATTGTAGGTGGGGGCCTGTTAAAACGCGATGACGATTTCGAAAGTGCTCCTTTATTGCTGAGCGGCAAGTCGTTTTCTTTACAAGGGCCTCAGATCTGCATACCCTTTCGACTTGAGCTGGTCGGTTCGTGGCTGCTTCAGTACGTTCAACGTCACCACTCAAACATAAGAATAAGACCTGATCCGGAGACCCCTACGTGAGTTTTATCGAGAGCTTTGTCCAGATTGACGGCTGCAGAACGCGGCTGCTGCGCGGCGGCCGAGGGACCCCGCTTCTCTACCTGCACGGTGCAAACGGCGTCGCGGGGATCCAACCCTTCATGCTGAAGCTTGCCGAACGGTTCGATGTCTGGATTCCGGAGCACCCGGGATTCGGGCAGTCCGACGAACCCGAGTGGCTCGAGAATATCCACGATCTCGCTTATTTCTACCTCGACTTCATGCGCGAGCATCAACTCAACGGCGTGCATGTGCTCGGAAGCTCGCTCGGCGGCTGGCTCGCGCTTGAAATGGCGGTGCGCGACACGTCGCGCATCAAGACGCTCTCACTGATCGGTCCGGCCGGCCTTCGCACGCCGGGCGTGGTGCCAGGCGACGTTTTTCTCTGGAACCCCGAGCAGTTGGTTCGGAACACGTTTCACGATCAGAGCATTGCCGAGCGCATGCTGTCGGTACCCCCTACCCCTGAGCAGCAGGAAGTGCTGCAGAAAAACCGCTTCACTTTCGCCCGGCTCGCCTGGGAGCCTCGCCTGCATGATCCCAAACTGCACAAGTGGGTGAAACGAATCGATGTCCCCACCCAGATCATCTGGGGCGAGCAGGATCAGATCCTCCCAGCAGGCGCCACACGGGCTTTCCGTGAGGCCATGCCTCAGGCGAGCATCACCGTTATTCCACAGTGCGGCCATCTGCCTCAGTCTGAACGGCCCGATGAGTTCTGTGACATCCTTTTCAAATTCCTGGCAGGGAAATAACACCATGCAAGTCATTCTCTTTCACCTGATGCCCTACGCCGATCTCGATCTTCAAAAGTCGAGCGCCTATGACACTGTCTGGATGAAGCTGCCCAATGCGCTCTTCGATCCGGTAAAAGGCCATCAGCTCTACAACCGTTTTCTCGATGAACTGGAATACGGCGAGACCCTCGGATGGGATGGGGTTGCGGTCAATGAACATCACCAGACCGCCTACGGCATCATGCCCTCGCCGATCGTCACCGCCAGCGCGCTCGCCCGGCGTACGACACGCGCGAAGATCGCCATCCTGGGCAGCGCATTGCCGCTGCGCGAACACCCGCTCACCATCGCGGAAGAACACGCGATGATCGATGTCATTACGGGCGGCCGCCTGATCAGTGGCTTTGTGCGCGGTATCGGCGCTGAGTACCACACCTTCGGCGTGAACCCCACCTTTTCTCACGACCGCTTCCACGAGGCGCACGACCTGATCGTACGTGCCTGGACTGATCCCGGGCCCTTCTCTTTCCAGGGCAAGCACTACAACGTGAGCTATGTGAATCTCTGGCCCCGCCCTTTCCAGCGGCCACATCCGCCCATCTGGATTCCCTCACAGGGCAGCAAGGAAACCATCGACTGGGCCTCGCACCCGGATCGGCGCTACACCTACCTGCAAACCTTCAGCCCTGCCGCGGCGGTTTCGAAATACCTGAATCTCTATCGCGACACCGCGCGAAACTCAGGCTACGAGCCCGGCGATCACCAACTCGGCTGGGCGGTGCCGGTTTACGTGGGTGATACCGATGAATCCGCCCGCCGCGAGGCCAAACCCCATTTTGAGATCTTCCGGAACCGCTTTCTCAAGATGCCGTTCGAGATGCTGCTGCCCCCGGGCTACACCTCGCGCGAATCGATGCGCGGTATCGCTGCGGCCAAGGGTTCGCTCTCGGGCGACATTACCCTGGAGAAAGCTGTGGAGCTTGGAATGTTCCTCTGCGGGAGCGCCAGCACGGTTCGCGAAACGCTGGAGTCCTACTGGCGCGACATGCGTTTCGGCAATCTGCTCACCATGTGTCAGTTCGGCACCCTGCCCGCCGATATGACCCGCGCCAACATGGAGCGCTTTGCGCGCGACGTGCTGCCCGCCATTCAGAAGCTCGGTACTGAAACCGAGGCGTTAGTGGCAGCTTAAGCCGCTGCCACGCCCCCGCCCTGAGCCGCAGATGCTTCTCGGGCAGATCACCAACGGGCTTGTGATCGGCGCGATGTACGCGCTGGTCGCGATCGGTTTCACGCTGGTGATCGGGGTGCTGGACAAGCTTAATTTCGCGCACCCCGAGGTCTTCATGTTCGGGGGCATCGTTGGCTTGGTGTGCGCGGCCCATACCTCCGTCTGGTGGGCGTTTCCGCTCGCCTTCATGGTCGGGGGGCTCATGGGACTCCTCACCGAGTTCGTCAGTTTTCGCCGCTTCCAGAGCGATGACGCGAAGACCACCGCAGCACTCTCGTCGCTATCACTCGGATTGGTGTTGGTCGACATCACCCATAAGGTCTGGGGCTCAGAGCCCGTCGACCTCGGACTGACGTCAGGCATTTTCAAAGAGGGTTTCACTGTTGCCGGGGTGAGGTTTCTCTGGATTCAGCTCATCATTCTCGCGGTTACCTTCGCACTGATGCTGGCGCTTCACCTCGCGGTATCGCGCACCTCGGCCGGCCGAAGGATCCGCGCGGTAGCAGAATCCTCGACTAACGCCGCGCTCCTCGGCATCGACGTACGACGCGTCACCCAGACTGTGTTCTTCGTATCCTCGGCGCTCGCTGCAGTGGCGGGCCTGCTCCTCGCGCTGCGCACGGGCGTGGCTAATCCCGAACTGGGCCTCACTTTTGGTCTGAAAGCGGTTGCGATCATGGCAATCGGTGGCATGGGTGATCTGCGCGGAGCTGTCATTGCCGGCCTCCTGATCGGCGTTCTGGAGGCCCTTACTTTTCAGTTCGGTCTCGGGCGCCTCGGCGAGATGACCGTTTGGGTAGCAATGCTGATTGTGCTGATCTGGCGACGCGGCGGACTCTTCGGTGGCTTGCATGCCGGGGAACAGCGAGTGTGATCACCGACCAGCTGTTCTTCACTGGTATCAACCTGATTCTTGCCTGGAGCGTCTACGTCGTGCTGCTCGCAGGCAATCTGTCGTTTGCGCAGGGTGCGTTCATGGCGATCGGCTGCTATACGTCCGGCCTACTGACAGTGAAGCTGGGGGTTCCCCTGATCCCTGCAGCGATCGGGGGGGCGGTGCTGAGCGCATTGCTCGCCATGCTGATCGGCTGGCCTGCCCTCAGGGTGCGTGGTATCTATCTGATCATGGTCACGATTGGCGTGACGTTCTGCGTGCGCGTCGGCCTCGAGAATTTCAAGCTGGTCGGCGGCGTACAGGGCTTTGGCGGCATGAGCGGTGCTGATCTCACAACCGTCCTGGCGGCGGTATTGGTGATCGGTGTCGGGCTCTGGTGTCTGTCCATCAGCCCGCTGCAGCGCGTGTTCGATGCCGTCCGCGAAGACGACCGGGTGGCGGAATCGCTCGGAATCAACACGGCTTGGGTCAAGCTCGCGGCATTTTCTATCGGGGCAGCCATTGCGGCGATCGGTGGCGCGCTCTACGGCCATTTCATGAATTTCGTTCGACCCGACAACTTCGACATCCTGGTGTCGATCTACGTCGTGCTCTACGTGATCCTGGGCGGCGTTAACAACATGTTCGGACCGATTCTGGGTGCGACCGTCATGACGTTGCTACCGGAGTATTTCCGCGTACTGGCCGAGTGGCGGCCCACCATTTTCGGACTGGTGATTGTGATCATGCTGCTATTCCGGCCCGAGGGCTTGCTGTCGTTCCGGGTGATCACTGCCCGACTCGGTCAAGGCCAGGGCAAATGAGCACGGTGCTGGAGGTTAGGTCGCTGCGAAAACATTTTGGTGGCGTCAAGGCGATCGACGGCATCGATCTCGATCTTTTTCAGAGCGAGATCTTGGGGATCATCGGGCCCAACGGCGCGGGAAAAACTGCGCTCATCAACACCATCACCGGTTTTTATCGTGCCACTGAGGGCTCAATCCGTTTTTGTGGCACCGAGATCACTCACCTCCCGCTGCATCGAATCGGCCGCCTGGGTATCGCCCGCACCTTTCAGAACATCCGTCTGTTCCGGCGTATGACCGTGCTCGAGAACGTAATGGTGGCCAACAAGACCTTTGCCGTGAAGCCGCTCCGCTCGGTTCTGGCCACCCTCATTCCCGGGCCCAGGCGGCGTGCGGCGATCGACGAGGCGATGGAGTTCATCACCCTGATGGGACTCTCCGCGAAGGCCAATCACCGCGCGGATAGCCTCGCCTATGGCGAGGCCAGGCGCCTGGAGATTGCGCGTGCACTCGCGGGACGCCCCATGATGCTGTTGCTCGACGAGCCGGCAGCCGGTATGAACGAGACCGAGACCGCACAGCTGGTCGAGGACATTCGGATCGCGCGGCCACGGGTACAGGCGATCGCGTTGATCGAGCACGACATGAGTCTGATTCGCGCGCTCTCCGACCGGATCATCGCACTCGATTACGGCCGAAAGATCGCCGATGGACCGCCTGAATCGGTTCTGTCGCACCCCGACGTGCGTCGCGCCTACCTGGGTGACGACGGCACGGTCCCGTCGGGAGACGCGAAGTGAGTTCGCCTCTTCTCGAAGTTCGTAACCTGCAGGTGGCCTATGGCGCCATCCGGGCGCTACGCGGGGTCAGCTTTGCCGTCAGTGCCGGCGAAACGGTCGCGATTGTAGGCGCCAATGGCGCGGGCAAGACCACGCTGATGAAGGCGCTCTCAGGAATCCTGCCGATCGCCGCAGGCGACGCATTACTGCGCGTTCCGGCGGGCGAATTCCGTATCGCCGAGATCGGTGCACACCAACTGGCCCGCGCCGGCCTTCTTCATGTTCCTGAGGGCCGAGGCACGCTGCGACAGATGACGGTTGAGGAAAACCTGCTGCTCGCCTGGGAGATCCGGCCCGTTGACCAACCATTTGACGAATCGGTAGCCCGAGTATTCAGCCGTTTCCCGAGGCTCAGGGAGCGTAGTGCGCAACTGGCAGGCAATCTGTCAGGTGGCGAGCAGCAGATGCTCTCGCTCGCCCGTGCAATCATCAACCCACCCCAGATCCTGCTGGTTGATGAGCCTTCCCTTGGGCTATCGCCGCTGCTGACCCGTGAAGTGTTTAAAGTGCTCGCGGAGTTGCGCGACGCCGGAGTCACCATCCTCATCGTTGAACAGAATGTCCGGGCCGCGCTCGCGCTCGCGCAGCGCGCCTATGTGCTTTCACAGGGCGTTTTCGTTGCTGAGGGCGCGGCTCGCGAACTGGCCAACGATCCCGCAATTGTTGCGGGCTACCTGGGAAACAGCTGACCTGCACGACAGCGCTCACCATTACATTCACACAAGGAGACACATGATGCAGACCCGGAAACAGTTTCTGGCCAACGCCGCGGCCGCAGCGAGTGCGCTCGCCACCGCATCCTGGGCGCCCCTCGCCGGCGCTCAGTCGAAGCCACCCATCAAGATCGGTCATATCGCCATCATGACCGGGCCGGCGTCCTCCTACGGCAAGCTGCAGGAGGTCGTGATGAAGATCGCGGTTGAGGATATCAATGCAAAGGGCGGGATCAATGGCAGTCAGGTTGTGCTGCAGACAGAAGACAGCCAGCTTGACCCAGGCCAGGCGGTGCTTCTGTTCCGAAAGCTTATGAACGAAGGCGCGTTCGGGGTGATTGGCCCCATGACCGGCACACAGTGGGAAACCGTGAGCCCAATCGCCAATCAACTCAAGATGCCCGCCATCACAGTCAATGCGAGCAAGCCCGGCATTACCGTTCGCCCCTGGACGCTGCGATTAGGTCCCGCCGACGACACCGCCATTCCGCAGGGTTTCGCGGCATTCCGAAAAAAATACCCCGATGTGAAGCGGATCGCCATCGTGGCGGATGTCCGGGAAGCTTCGGGCAAGGCTGGCGCAGAGATCTTCGAGGCGCTTGCGCGCAAGAACGGGCTTCAAGTAGCCGAGGTGATCGAGTTTTCCACGCGCGCAACCGATCTGTCTCCGGTGGCGATCAAGGTGAAGGCGCTCAACCCTGATGCGGTATTCGCAGTGGCGCTTACGCCTTCTGGAATTTTGCTTGCCAAGGAATTCGCCGCACAGGGTTATCGCAAACCGGTCCTGGCCAACTCCATCATCTGGCCAGGGTCCTTCGTGAACAATGTCGGCGACGCAGGCTCGAACTGGCACACGATCGGTTTTTCCACTAACGACGAGAGCAATGGCGACAATGCACTCTATAAGATCGTAGTGCAGCGCTATGTGGACCGCATCAAGGATCCCGCGCTCGGCGTGCCAGCCAACATGGCCAATAACAATATTGCCTATGACGCCATGCTGCTGCTGGCGGACATTTTGCGCCGCAACGGCGTTGATGGCGGCACACCACCGGCCAAGGCGCGCGAGATCATCATGAAGGAGTTCACTCAGTTGAAAACGTTCCGCGGGCTCAACACCTATCAGATGCGTGAGACGGGAGACGGTGACGTTCCGCATCGGATCCTTACGCCGGATGTGCAACGTAAGGTTTGGAAGTTTGCCGACTGAGTCGATGGCGAACGCATGGTTGAAGCAAACGACCGGCGTCAAGCCATCAGCAAGCGATGGATGCGGTGCGGGGTATAGGCGACGCTCAACCCTCGAGCGCGGCCCTGATCAGCGCATCAACCATCCACAGCGCAACCTGCTCAACCGAGCGATCGGACAGTCCCCAGATGTCTTTCAGAATCACCCAGGTCTCGATTCCGTACACCACCGTGAGCGCTTGATGCAAGCGGCGTAGCTGCGAGGCGGACAGCCGCGATGCCATTGGGGCGATGGCATCGCCCATGATGCGTACGCGAAAGCCTCTGCGAAAGCGCTCCTCGTCAAGCGCCCCCGCCCGCTCGCGCGCCCAGTGCTCAAGCGATAGTTGAACGGCTGCGCGCATCTGGGCCTCGAAATCACGGAACCGGGGGAAGGTTTTTTCAAAAACCTCACGAACCCGGCGCGGGCCATCTGGGTGCTTGGAGGAAAAGCGGCGGACCGGGCCAAGCGATTCGTCCATCACAGCGACGATAAGCGCACTTCGCGAAGAAAAATAGCGGTACGCGGTCGCCCGCGACACACCGCAGCGGCGCGCTACTTCAGCCACCGCCGGCACATGCCCCGCCTCCCGAATCAGCTGCATGGCGGTCGCGAGCAGCAAGCGATGGGTCGCCGCCCGCACGCCCCGGCGTGGCGCTAGCGGTGCTTCGCTGAGATTGTGACCAGGATGACCCACTCGACTGCCTTACGCGGAATAACGCGGCCTGACGGACTCGATGACCGAGGAGCGCACTCGAAATGAACCAGAAGTTCTTGCTGATTATTTAAAACCCGGTCTATGATCAACCGCAAGGGTTTGAGACGCAAGTCTCATTTCCGGTTGCTGATCCCGCCGCCGCGTCCTGAGTCCAGGTCGTGCAGCAGGCGAGACGCAAAGGAGACCAGCCGGATGCACCATAGCGGTCACGCCGTGACCATTCCATGTCCGCCCGTCCAAAGACCGGCGCACGTCTTCGCTGTACGAACGGCGAGGGCGGTATGACCCTTCACATCATCGACCGGGTGGCGGTTGAAGACACGGGTGAAGGCGAGCCTGTGGTGTGCGTGCACGGCCTGGGCGGTAGCGCCAACGTCTGGACACCGCTCGCACCCGGGCTATCGCGTTATCGCATTGTTCGCGTCGAATTACCTGGCAGTGCCCGTTCAGCTCGCGCCGAGGGTGAGATCTCCATTGAGCGCTTCGTAGGGTGCCTGGAACAGATCTGCGAGCGCCTGGCCATTACCCGTGCACACTGGATCGCCCACTCGCTTGGCACCATTGTGACCCAGCACTTTGCGGTGCTGCATCCGAAGCGCGTTGCAAGCCTCACATTGATTGGTCCGCTCTCCGAGCCCGCCAGCGGTGCCCGCCCGCCCCTTCTCGCCCGGGCTGCATTCGCCCGCAGTCAAGGCGTAGCGGGCCTGCAGACCATCGCTGATCAAACCGTCGCGGCCGCACTATCGTCCGAGACGCGAGCCCGGCAACCCCTCGTGGCAGCCTTCGTGCGCGATTCCGTTGCACGCAGTTGTCCAGAGGGATATGCCCGCACATGCGAAGCGCTCGCCCAGGCGCGCAGCGCGCCACTCGACCAAATTTCGGCGCCGGTACTCCTTCTGACAGGCGAGGAAGACGCCGTGGCCCCGCCTCAGTCGGTGCGCGCCCTCGCCGATCGTCTCATCAGTTCGCCTGATGTCCGCATGCGGGTTTTCCCACGCTGCGGTCACTGGCAACCGCTCGAGCGACCCGCGGAGTGCCTGCGTGAGATCGGTGAGTTCATCGCCGCCGCCAACCGCCGCCCGGAGCGCCCCTACCCGACAGCTCTCGCAATCGGAGCCGCCTGATCATGGCCAATGTGCTGTTCACCAATGTGCGCGTATTTGATGGCGGTGGCGAAGCGCCCTTCACCGGCGAGGTACTGGTCCAGGGCAACCGTATTTCTCGTGTGGTGGAGACCGCCCGAGGCATGCGCTCAGCACCGGTTGCAGGCGCACAGGTGATCGATGGAGCGGGCGCATTCCTCATGCCGGGAATGATCGAAGCGCACACGCATTTCTCCTGGAATGACCAGCCGAGTCTCGAATCGATCCAGCGGATGCCACCGGAGGAGCACATTCTCTGGTGCGCACAGGTGGCGAAGCGTTATCTCGATATGGGATGGACGTCCTGCGTAGGCGCAGCCACTGCCAAGCCTCGGCTTGATGTGGTGATCCGCAACGCCATCAATGACGGCACCATCATTGGCCCCCGATACCTCGCAGCGAGCCAGGAGATCACAGTGCCCGGGGGGTTAGGCGACACCACTGCCCCCCACCTGCCACAGCCCGAATTTGCCTTCGGCGCGGTGGTCAGTGGCGCCGAGGAGATGCGTCGCTGCGTGCGTATGTTCTGCAAGTACGGCGTCGACACGCTCAAGATCAACCTCTCGGGCGAATCCATTACGGGCATGCCCTCCGAGATGAGTCAGTTCACCGAGGAAGAAATCGCGGTGTGCGTGCAGGAGGCAAAAGCCTGGGGCAAACGCGTGGCCGCGCACGCGCGGTCCACCTGGTCGATTAAGCAGTGCATTCGACACGGAATCGAAGTGATCTACCACGCAAGTTTCGCCGACGAGGAGGCGCTCGATCTGCTCGAAGCGCACAAATTTGACCACTTCGTGGCCCCCGGGCTCGCCTGGCTGATCAACACCAGCCATCACGCCAGCGCCTGGGGCCTCACGCCCGAGGTCACGCGCAAGATGGGTTACCACCGCGAGCTCGAAGCCGCCATCGAGAGCATGAAGGCCATGCGCCGGCGCGGCATCCGGATCTTGCCTGGCGGCGATTACGGCTTTGCCTGGACACCGCACGGCACCAATGCGAAAGACCTCGAATATTTCGTCAAGTTTGTTGGCATGAGCCCAATGGAGGCGTTGCTTTCAGCCACCGCCTGGGGCGGGCCGATGATGAAAATGGGTAAGCAGATCGGCTATATCCGCGAGGGCTGCTTTGCCGACCTGCTTCTGATTGACGGCGACCCGCTATCCGACATCACCATCCTTCAGGACCGAGAGCGCATTCTCGCAGTCATGAAGGACGGAGAGTTTCATCGTGCACCG
>SXGQ01083549.1_pt1 | contig 16474 bp, 14 predicted proteins | sample 3178371 | NCBI WGS metagenome assembly SXGQ01 (sample SAMN11356859, study PRJNA531348) | freshwater metagenome | isolation source: freshwater sample F1-20 | place: China: Fuxian Lake, Yuxi | collected 2017-12-25
GCCGGCGACGGGAACATCCACGTGAACGTGATGGTGGACGAGACGCGGCCGGGCTACGAATCGCGGCGTGACGCCGCGCTGGACGAGTTGTTCCGCGGTGTGCTCCGCCTCGGCGGCGTGGTCACCGGCGAACACGGGATTGGTTTGGCCAAGAAACGCTGGTGGCCTCTGGCTGTCTCGCCCGAGGTGCACAAGTTGCATCGCGTGGTGAAGCGCGCTCTCGATCCGCGTGGCTTGCTGAACCCCGGCAAGTTTGTCTGAGTCGCAGTTGTTGGGATAAAAGCCGCGGCGAACCAGTGGCTCGAAACGGAAGGGCGCCTAGTGGGGGTCATGAGCGGCGCCGGGCGGCCGTTCCTCGCGCGGGCGCGCTTCGTTGATGTTCAGGTTGCGGCCCTGAAAATTCTTGGCGTGAAACATCTCGATGACTTTGCTCGCGGATTCTTTGGAGTCCATGTCCACGAAGGAAAAGCCGCGCGACCGGCCGGTCTGGGGGTCGACCATCATATTGACAGAGATCACGCCGCCCGCTTGGGCGAAATGGGTCCGGAGATCGCTTTCCGTGGCGTTGAAGGGGAGGTTCTCGACGAACAGTCGTGTTGGCATATCAGTTTCTCCGTTCTATCCGCCGCGCATTGCAAATGAGCGTTCCCGTCTGCGGATCTCGAACCATCTCCGGCACACAGCCCCGGCGTCGGGTGTTGGCGAATTAAGCGCCCCCAATTCTGGAGCACAAGTAAATTATACTACGCCAGACGCCGGACCGGCCAGCACGACGAACTCGCCCTTTCGAGGACGTGCTACGAGCTGGGCGGCCAGTTCACTGGGCCGTCCTCGGAGAAACTCCTCGAATTTCTTTGTCAGTTCGCGCGCCAAGACGACTTCGCGCGCGGGGAAAACCTCGCTCAACTCAGCCAGCAGCTTCTCGATGCGGAACGGTGACTCATAGAACACTAACGTGCCGGCGGTGGCGCGGAGGGCTTCGAGGCGGTTGCGGCGCTGCCCGGATTTGTGGGGGAGGAAGCCGACGAAGTGGAATTCATCCGCCGGCAGGCCGCTGGCGGTGAGCGCCGCGACTAACGCGCACGCCCCCGGCACGGCCTCGACGCGAAGGCTGGCGCGGATCGCGGCGGCGACGACGCGTTCGCCGGGATCACTGATGCCGGGGCTGCCGGCATCGGTCACGAGGGCGATCTTCTCGCCGCGTTTGAGCCGCGCGAGGATTTCCTCGCTCCGCCGAGCCTCGTTGAACTGGAAGTAACTGAGCAACGGTTTGCTGATGCCGAAGTGCCGGAGAAGTTGGCCGGTTCGGCGTGTGTCCTCGGCGGCGACCACATCGCATTCGCGCAATGTGCGCAGTGCCCGCAGCGTGATGTCCTCGAGGTTGCCGATGGGAGTTGCCACGAGATAGAGCGTGCCGGGTTGAAGAGGGGGCAGGCTGGCTGGCGTTTGCACGGCGCGAGATTAAGCGCGTGTCCTTGATGTGCGCACGTAAAAACGTGCTGGAAATCGGGCTGGCAATGCTAGTGAGCAGAGGTAATCCTTGTTCGGTTCGACACGACAATGAAACATTTCTGCTCACTCCTAGTGGTGTTCTTTTTCCTAGGAACGCTCTCTGCGGCTGACAAGCGGCCGAACATCGTTTGGATTGTGGGTGAGGACATGGGTCCGGAACTGGGCTGTTACGGCGATGCGAACGCCATCACGCCGAACATGGACCGCCTTGCCCGTGAAGGTGCGCGTTTCACCCGCTGCTTCACCCACGCCCCCGTGTGTGCGCCGAGCCGTTCGGGGCTGATGACTGGCCGTTACCCGACGAGCATCGGCTCGCATCACATGCGCTCGACGCTGCTCAACCCGCCGCCGCCGTTCACCCGCTATCTGCGCGAGGCCGGCTATCACGTTTCGTGGCCTGGCAAAACAGACTTCAACTTTGCTAATCCGACGAAGGACTTCGACTCGACCGCGGACTGGACGAAAGGCAAAGCGCCCGCACAGCCGTTCTTCGCCTACATCAATTTTAACGTGTCGCACGAAAGCCAGATCCGGGCGGCGAAGGAGCAGTTTGGGAAAAACATCGCCCAGCTCAAACCGGAAGAACGCCGCGATCCGGCCAAGATGGCCGTGCCGCCGTATCATCCCGACACGCCCGTGGTGCGGCGGGATCTCGCGAACTATTACGATCTCGTCACCGCCGTGGATTACAAAGTGGGCGAGGTGCTCAAATGGCTCGATGAACAGGGCGTGGCCGACAATACGCTGGTGCTCCTCACCGGCGACCACGGCCGCGGCCTGCCGCGCAGCAAGCGCTGGGTGTATGATAGCGGCATTCATGTGCCGTTGATTGTGCGCTGGCCGGGGCAGGTGAAGGCCGCTTCCGTACGTGAAGATCTCGTCTGCTTCCTCGATTTCTCGATCACGGCATTGGCGTTGGCTGATGGGGTAATGCCGAAGGAATTGCAGGGGCAAGTCATTCTCGGACCGAAGACTGCGCCACCCAGGAAATACATCTTTGCCGCGCGCGATCGGATGGACGAGACTCCCGACCGCATCCGCGCCGTGCGCTCGGAGCGGTTCAAGTACATCCGCAACTTTCGGCCTGAACTTCCCTACGCACAGCAGATTTCCTACATGGAACTGAGCCCGACCATGCAGGAGTGGCGTCGGTTGAATGGGGAAGGCAAGTTGGCCGGTCCTCAGAAACTCTTCTTCGCGGCCACGAAACCAAGGGAAGAGTTGTACGACCTCGATGCGGATCCGCATGAGATCAACAACCTCGCGGAACGGCCGGCGCACTTGGCGACTCTGCAGGAGATGCGTGCGGCGTTGGACCGATGGATGACCGAGACGAAGGACTTGGGCGCGATTGCCGAAGCCGAATTGATCAAACACGGTTTGGTAGCCGATCGGCTAAAGGAATACGAACAGCGCAAAGATCCGGGGTTCAATCCGAATAACAAGCCGCAGAAAAAGCAGAAGCAATGAGCAAGCAACCGAACGCATCGAAACACCGCTGGCCGGGGATTGCAGCGGCCATGATCACGCTGTTTATCCTGGCGGCGGTCTTCGCCGTCTGGCGGGAAGCGAAACGGGTCAAATCGTTTCAACGCACGAACGTGGTGTTTCCCGTTGTGACGAACGCAGGTGCAACGGCATCGAGCGGGGTCTTTTCCACAAATGGGATGATTTGGATTTCAGGGGGTGCCTTTATGATGGGGGCGAAGGCGGGGCAAAATGATGAACAGCCGGTGCATGAGGTGGCGGTGGATGGCTTCTGGATGGATCGCTACGAAGTGACGAATGAGCAGTTCGCCGAGTTCGTGAAGGCGACCGCTTACGTGACCATCGCCGAGCGGAAGCCGGACCCAAAGGATTTTCCCGGCGTGCCGCTGGAAAACTTGGTGGCGGGCTCGGTCGTCTTCACTCCGCCGCCGGATGTGCGCGACCTGAGCAATCATTTCATCTGGTGGAAATATGAGCCCGGTGCGAGTTGGCGCCATCCTGAAGGTCCCAGTTCAGATTTAAAAGGGCGCGAGAAACATCCGGTGGTGCACATCAGTTGGTACGACGCGATGGCGTATGCGAAGTGGGCTGGAAAAAGGCTGCCGACCGCAGCGGAATGGGAGTTCGCGGCGCGCGGTGGACTACCCGGCAAGGAATATATCTGGGGCGATGAGCAGGAGCCGGGGGGGAAACCGCTGGCGAACATTTGGCACGGGCGATTCCCGAACGAGAACACGCTCAAGGACGGATTCCGGCTCACCGCGGCAGTCGGTTCCTTTCCGGCCAACGGCTACGGTTTGCACGACATGGCGGGAAACGTGTGGGAGTGGTGCGCTGACTGGTATCTGCCCGATTACTATGCGCGCAGTCCGAAGCAGAACCCGCAGGGACCGGACACGAGCTTTGATCCCAACGAGCCGGGTGTGGCCAAGCGTGTGCAGCGCGGCGGATCCTACCTCTGCACGGATCTTTACTGCGGGGCTTTCCGGCCGTCGCGTCGGATGAAAACCTCTCCCGACACCGGCCTTTCGCACGCGGGCTTCCGCTGCGCTGCTTCGAAGCGTTGAAACGAACGCGCTCTCAGCGTATCACTTCTTCTCGGTGAGGATCGGCCAGTGGTCCGACTTGGTGCGCGCAGTGCGCAGGTATTCCTCGAACTGAACGATCACCTCGGGATTGCCGGCCGCGACGTTGCGGCTTTCGCTGGTATCATCCTTCAGATTGTACAGTTCGAGCGCCTGTCCGGGCGATTGGCGGATCGCCTTCCAGTCGCCCATTCGCGAGGCCTGTTTGGAGACGCCCTCGTGGGTTTCCCAGTAGAAAAACTCGTGCTGCTTTTCCTGTTTCAATCCGAGGAAGGTGGGAAGCATCGAGATGCCATCCAGTTCGCTCGGGGCGGGGACGCGAGTGATTTCCGCCAAGGTTGGTAGCAGATCCCACGCGGCCCAGACCTGCTGGCTGACGGTGCCCGGCTTAGTTTTGCCGGTCCAGCGCACGATCATCGGCGCGCGGATGCCGCCCTCGTAGAGGTCGCGTTTGATCCCGCGGAAAGGACCGGCGCTTTCGAAAAATGCTGGATCGTTGCCGCCTTCGGCGTGCGGTCCGTTGTCGCTGGTGAAAATGAGGACGGTCTGCTCGTCCATATTGTTTTGGCGCAGGGACGCCATCAGTTTGCCGACGTCAGCGTCGAGACGGGTGATCATCGCCGCTTTGTTCTTCTCCGGCAGCGGCCAGCGCTCGGCGGCGTAAGGCATGTCGTTTGGCACCTCCATCCCATTGCCGGTCTTCTTGGCGAGGTCGAGGTTCGCATGCGGCGTCGTGTAGCTGAGATAAAGGAAGAAGGGGCGGTAACCGTTATCGAAGAACGGCCGGTTGATGCGCGAGTACTCGAGCGCCATCTTCGTCAGCAAATCCTGCGCGTAGGCGACGCGCTTGCCGTCCTTGTTCATGTGGAGTTCGAGTATTCCATTGAAGGGCTCTTTTGCGAAGGTCGCCTTTCCATTCACGACCTTCTGCACGATTTGGCCTGGATCATAGCGCCAGAAATGGGCGGGATAATAATTGTTGGCGTGAACTTGATCCACGAATCCGGCCCATTGATCGAATCCGCGACGAAACGGCTCGGCGGTGGATTGCTGCAAGCCTAGAGCCCACTTGCCGAGCGCGCAGGTGTTGTAACCGGCGGTTTTGAGCACCTCGGGGATGAGTCGGTCTTGCAGGCGCAACGCCACGTCCTTATCGCCACGGATGTAGCCGTGGCCTGAGTGCAGGCCGGTCATCAGCGCCGCGCGCGAGGCCGAGTCGCTCGGAGCGCCCGCATAATACTGCGTGAAGCGGATCCCGTCCGCAGCCAGACGATCGAGGTTCGGCGTCTTGATTTTCTTCTGACCGTAACAACCGAGGTCACCCCAACCGAGGTCATCGGCAACAATGAGGATGATATTGGGGGTGCGCGGACCTCCCAGTCCCTTCGGCGGGGCAGGCCGGTTGGTGATGGCCGGTTGGGCGGCGAGGAAAGAAGCTGCGAGCAGAAGCGACAGTGCGCAGAAAAGACGGGTGATGAGCGAGTGTTTCATAAAACGATTATCAGTCAAAGGCGGATGGTAGGCGGCGCGGTTTGCCGAGCAAGCGCCGGTTGTGAAACGATATCCACAACTTGTTCACAACGGCTATCGCCCCGCCAGAATCACTCCGCGAGATACGGGATGGTCAGCGGCCCTTGCGGCAAGACGGCCACACGGGCATCGGGGCCGGCTTTAGCCAATGCTTCGCGGGTGGCCGCGCCGATGTCACGACAGGGAGTAAGATGAGCGGCGCGGACGATATCGTCCGGTAACGAGCTGTGGACGAGCACGCGTGCGCGGCGCTGGATGAGCGCTTGAATCTGCGCTTGCCACTGCTCGGGCTTTACGAAGCCAGGGGTGGCCAGCATCGCGAGGATTTCCTCCGGGCCTTGCGCGCTGCGGAGCAGATTGTCGAGCGGGCTTTTCGCTGGAACACCTTCACTGCATTCGCAGGCGAGGATGAGCGTGCCACCGGGTTTGAGGACGCGGGCCCCGGCGCTCATCCCTTTCACGCCTTGATACAGATTCATATCGAGCGGGTAGCCGCTGTTGGTGGTGACAACGACATCAAACGGCGCGGCGACCCGTTGCATCGCCGACTCCTTCACGTAAGCGCAGCCGGCGCGGTGCGCCTCGGTCAGATCTCCGGCGAAGACGTTGGTGATGGCGCGGTGTTCGTTGAGGGTGACGTTGGCGAGGAAGGCGGGGCCGGCGCGCAGGGCGATGTCACGCAGTTCTTCCCAGAGCGGATTGCCGAAAGTGATGCCGAAGGTCGCGTTCGGGTCGCCGATATTCTTCACGCCGTGGTTGCTCATCACCGTGCGCAGGCCGGCGACGCCGGGCATCAGCCCTTTTGGGCCACCGCTGAACCCAGCGAAGAAGTGCGGCTCGATGAAGCCGGTGACAATACGCAAGTCGGCGGCGATGGCGTGGCGGTTGAGCAGTGCGGGGACGCCGTCCTTGGTCGTGCCGAGTTGGATGAGCGCGTCCTCATTTTCCGGTTCGTGGTTCAGCACACGATAGTTTCGGACCACCTCGTGCGTGAGCATCTTCTCCAGTTCGGCCTGCGTGTTCGGGCGATGCGTGCCGAGTTGGTTGAGGAGTGTGATGTTCTCACGCGGGACAAACGAAAGATACTCGAGCAGCCACGGGATGATCCGTTCGTTTGGCGTAGCGCGTGTCAGATCGGTGAAGAGGATGCAGATCTTCTCGCCGGGTTTGATCCGTGCGCGCAGTGGCATGCTATGGATCGGCTGATCAAGCGAGTGGAGGAACGCGGCCTTCTCATCGGCGAGGCCGGGGCGTTCGGCTGGCGTGACGATGGTGGTTCGATCCGCTGGGAATTCGACCTCAAGATGGCCTTGGCCGTAGGCGAGTTTGACTTTCATTTTACTTCAAAAGATGAGGCATCATAGGCCGCGTCCGTGCTCTCTGGCAAAGGCAATTCACGCGGCTTGTCGCCGCGGTGGCGTTGTGGTTAATTTCACCCTGTGGAGAGGAACTGGATCACCCGCATCGCGCTGATCACCTCCGTCTGCCTGCTCGCAGCCGGCTGTGCGACCGTGCCGGAAACGGGGCGCACGCAGCTGAACTTCATCTCGCCTGCCTACGAGTTTTCGCTGGGCAGGGCGGTGTTCGCGGATGTCAAAAGACAATACCCCGTCAGCCGGGACACGAACGCGATTGCGTTGGTGACGAAGGTCGGGTGGCGCATCGCGAGCGTGGCGAACTTGCCGGGGGCAGAATGGGAATTTGTACTCTTCGAAAGTTCGGAGGTGAACGCCTTTTGTTTGCCTGGCGGAAAAATCGGCGTGTTCACCGGCATCTTGAAACAGACCAAGGACGAAGCTGGCCTCGCCGCCGTGCTCGGACACGAAGTGGCGCACGCCGTGGCCCATCACGGGGCCGAGCGGATGAGCCAGGGCATCCTCATCGGCTTCGTTGGCACGGCGGCCGAAGCCGCTATTTCGAAACGGGCCAGTTCACGTACGGCCGCCACGGCAGCCGCAGCCTTTGGGATCGGGATGCTCATCGGGATTGAACTCCCGCACAGTCGCGCGAACGAGTCGGAGGCCGACCGCATCGGCTTGTTGTACATGGCCCGCGCCGGCTACGATCCCGAGGAGGCAGTGAACTTTTGGCGGCGGATGGCCGCGCAGCAGAGCGGCGGTAAATCTGGCCCGTGGTTTCTGCGCACCCATCCTGTGGACGAGCAGCGCATTGAAGATCTCAAGAAATGGATGCCCGAAGCCAAGCTCCAGTATCGTCCGCGCGCCGATGAAGTGAAATGAATGTCCCGTTCCTCAACCTCGCGGCTCAGTACGCCTCGCTCCAGTGCGAACTCCTCTCCGTCGTCACGCAAACACTTGCCAAAGGACACTATGTCCTCGGCCCGAATGTCGAGGCGTTCGAGAAGGAAGTCGCTGCGTTCACCCAGACTCGATTTGGCATCGGCGTGAATTCCGGTTCGGACGCGCTTACGCTCGCCCTGCGTGCGCTCGATCTCGCTCCCGGTGACGAGGTGATCACCACCCCTTTCACTTACATCGCCCCCGCGGAAGCGATCCATCAAGTCGGTGCCCGCATCGTCTTCGCCGACATCCATCCGCAGACGTTCAATCTCGATCCCGCCGATGTGGCGCGGAAATTGACGCCGAGGACAAAGGCGATCATTCCTGTCCACCTCTTCGGCCAAGCTGCGCCGTTGAAGGAGCTGTTTGCGGTGGCCCAACCGCGCGGAATCCACATTGTCGAAGACTGCGCGCAAGCCATCGGCGCGACGTGCGAAGGCAAACCGGTCGGGGGCCACGGGCGATTGGGTTGCTTCAGTTTTTATCCGACAAAAAACCTCGGGGCGAACGGCGACGGCGGGATGGTGGTGACGGACGACGAAGCGCTGGCCAAGAAATTGCGGATGCTCCGCGTGCACGGCATCGAGCGCCGCTACTATCATGACCTGCACGGCTATAACTCGCGCCTCGACGAACTGCAGGCGGCCATTTTGCGGGTGAAGCTCCCGCACTTGAACGGCTGGAACGCCCGTCGCGCGGAGATCGCCGAGCGTTACCGCGCCGGCCTCGCGGGTCTGCCGGTACACTTGCCGATGACGGCCGCCGGCAACTCTCACGTCTTCCACGTCTTCGCATTGCTGACGGATCAGCGTGATGCACTCCAGCAGTTCCTCGCCGAACGGGGCGTACCGACGATCATATACTATCCGCAGCCGCTGCACTTGCAGAGGGTTTATGCCGATCTCGGTTACAAGATGGGAGACTTCGTAGTCGCCGAGTCGGTCGCGCAACGTATCTTGCCGCTGCCGATGTATCCGGAGTTGACGGATGAGCAGGCGGATTACGCCGTCTCGATCATCCGTCAATTTAGCTTCTGAGGTGCGGTCCGTTCCGAGGTTGGATGGAGTTTTGTTTTCCACTGTTGCGTAAGATCAGCGCCCAATTAAACTCAGTCCATGCGCACATCGCTGAGTCGGTTTCTATTCCTTTCCCCGTTCCTGTTCGCCTCCACGGTCACGCTGTTCGCCGACGATATTTCATCTGAATTGGTGTTGCGGACTCGACGGCAGGTGAAGGGGAGTGACGGCGCCTTCGCCCAAAAAGACGAGACGGCTCGGTGGGACGCGCGCAAGACCGCGCTCGTCGTCTGCGACATGTGGGACAAACATTGGTGCGCTGGTGCGACGCGGCGTGGAGCCGAGATGGCGCCGAGAATGAATCAGGTCGTGGCCGAAGCGCGGCGCCGCGGTGTTTTCATTATCCATGCGCCGAGTGACACGATGACGAATTACGAGGGGACGCCCCAGCGCAAGCTCGCACAAGCCGCGCCGGTGGCTGCGGCGAAGGTGCCGCTTCAACGTTGGTACCCCCTCGATTCGCAGCGTGAAGCAGCCTTGCCAATTGATGATTCGGATGGCGGTTGTGATTGCGAGCCGCGTTGCAAAAATTACGGGGCGTGGAGCGGTCAGACAAAAGCCATCGAGATCAAGGAAGGCGATGCCGTCACCGATTCCGCCGAGGCTTATAATCTGATGCAGCAACGGGGGATCGAGAACGTGATCGTGCTCGGTGTGCATGTGAACATGTGCGTGCTCGGCCGGCCGTTTTCCATCCGGCAGATGGTTTATCAGCGGAAGAACGTGGTGCTGATGCGCGACATGACCGATGCGATGTACAACCCGCGCGCTCGCCCGTTTGTGGATCACTGCCGCGGCAATGAGTTGGTCATCGAGCACATCGAGAAGTACTGGTGCCCCACCGTCACGAGCTGTGACCTCGTGGGCGGTGCCTCGTTTGCGTTCAAGGAGGACAAACGTCCGCATGTGGTTTTTGTCATCAGCGAACCGGAGTACAAGACGGGGGAGACGTTGCCGTCGTTCGCGCGGGCGGAGCTCGAATCGCGCGGGCTGCGTTGCACATTCGTTCACGGTCGCGTCGGCAAGCCGAATGAGTTTCCGGAAATCGCCGCCGTAAAAACGGCCGACCTGCTGGTGCTGAGTGTGCGACGGCAGATTCCGCCCGCCGATCAGTTGGAGGTGGTCCGCGCTTATCTCAAGTCGGGCAAACCGCTCGTGGGGATCCGTACCGCGAGTCACGCGTTTCATGCCGGCAAAGGTGATGTGAAAGCCGGGTGGCCGACGTTCGACGTGGAGATTCTCGGCGGCCGTTACGAGGGGCATTACGGCAAGAAAGCGAATGGCCCGTCGGCGCACGTGAAGATGGCGCCGGGCGTGGCCGCGCATCCGGTACTGGCGGCTGTGACGGCCGAAGAGTTCGCCGTTACGTCGCACCTCTATAAGAATCGCGACCTCGCGAAAACAGTCACGACGCTGCTCACCGGACGCGTGGACGGCCAGACCGAGCCGGTGGTGTGGGTGAACACGGCGGGGAACCGTCGCGTGTTCTACACTTCGCTCGGCAATTCAGACGACTTCGCTTTGCCGGCTTTCCGCCGGTTGCTGCTCAACGGAGTGTTTTGGTCTCTCGGCAAGCCCGTGGCCGCGCGTGAAGGCGAGCGTGTGGCAGGGAAATGAGTTGCAGCGGAGCACGTCATTGACTACGTTTCGCTCCCCGTTTTCTGGGTTGGTAGCTCAATGGTAGAGCATCTGGCTTTTAACCAGGTGGTTCCGGGTTCGAGTCCCGGCCAACCCACCACCCTCGCCCTTCAGCGAGTCTTCAGGAATTTCTTCGCGTGTCTGTTCAAGCCTTCGGCTTGAGCTGCGGGAATAGAATCACGTCGCGGATGCTCTCCTGACCGAGGAGCATCATGCAGAGGCGGTCGATACCGATGCCGATGCCGCCGGCGGGGGGCATGCCGTGCTCGAGTGCCGCGAGGAAATCCTCGTCGAGTTTCTGCTGCTCGCCGCCGGCCTGGTGCTCTAGGCGCTCGCGTTGTTCGATGGGGTCGTTCTGCTCGGTGTAGCCGGGGGCGATCTCCTGGCCGTTGATGCAGCACTCGAAGACCTCGACGGTCGAGGGATCCTCGGGTGAGAGCTTGGCCAGCGGCACGAGTTGCTTCGGGAGGTGCGTGACGAAGGTGGGCTGGATCAGCGTCGGCTCCACGAGCTTCTCGAACACCGCGCCGGTCACTTCGAAGTCCTCGTACCCTTCGGCAAGGTCTCCGGCGAGCTTGAGATCCTCGGCGGCCCGGCGACGGCGACCGGCGGGCGTGAGGTCGAACCAATCGGTCCCGGCCTTCTCGCGAACGAGATCCCTGTATTTGGCCCGGCGCCAGTTCGGCGAGAGGTCGATGGTCTTCGTCACATTGCCTTCGGCATCCTTGTGTTCGATGACAAGCGTCCCGAGTACCGACTGCGCCACCTGCTTCACGAGCGATTCGACGGTCTCCATCATCGTCTCGTAATCACCAAAGGCCTGATACGCCTCGAGCATGGTGAACTCGGGGTTGTGTTTGCGAGAGAGGCCCTCGTTGCGGAAGTTGCGGCCGATCTCGAACACGCGGTCGATGCCGCCGACGAGCACGCGCTTCAGATAAAGCTCCAATGCGATGCGCAGGTAGAACTGGCAGCCGAGCGCGTTGTGGTGCGTGGTGAACGGTTGCGCCGCCGCGCCGCCGGGGATGGACTGCATCATCGGCGTCTCCACCTCCACGTAGCCGCGCGCGTGGAAGAAGTTGCGGATCTCGCGGATGATGGCGGAGCGGTGGAGGAACGTGCGCTTCACGTCGTCGTTGGCCACGAGGTCGAGATAACGCTGGCGGTAGCGGGTCTCGGTGTCCTCGAGGCCGTGCCACTTCGCCGGCGGCGGGCGCAGGGCTTTGGCCAGCACGGTGAAGGACTCGAGCTTCACGCTCGGCTCGCCCGTGCGGGTGCGGAACATCGTTCCCTTCGCGCCGATGAAGTCGCCGAGATCGAGGTGGCTGAAGATGTCGAACTGCTCGTCGCCGAGAGTCTGCTTCTGCGCGTACACCTGCACGCGGCCAGACTGGTCTTTGAGGTCCACGAACTGGCTCTTGCCCATGTCTCGGTGCGCGGTGAGGCGCCCGGCGATGGCGACGGGCGCGCCCTCGGCCAGCGTGCCCGCCTCGAACCCGGCCCGCGCGTCGCCGCAGGCGGTGTTCGGGGTGAACTTGTTCATGAAAGGGTTGATCCCCTTGGCGCGGAGCGCGGCGAGTTTGGTCTTTCGCTGCTCGATCAAGGCATTGGTCTCCGCTGCCGTCGGGGCGGCTGCGGGCGGTTGGGGTGCGGATGGCTTTTTCTCGTCCATAAATGGATTTTGATGAAACACGGAAAGGGCAGGGAACTTCAATCCTCTTTGTTGCACGAAAGCCGGCATTGTCAGTCGCGCGGCGATGGATTAGCCTGCTTCCGTCGTTCACGGAACAGAGTAATCCGTCAAAACTGCACTGCAATGAGCCTGCATCATCTCGGTCGTTTTCCGAATTCTCGTCCGCGTCGCCTGCGCGGTTCGCCGGCGTTACGTTCTCTCGTGCGTGAGACGCGGCTGAGCGCCGATCAGCTCGTGCTGCCGCTGTTTGTGCGCAGTGGGCGGAAGTTGCGCCATCCGATCAGCTCGATGCCGGGCGTGTTCCAGCTTTCGCCTGATGAACTGCTAAAAGAGGCAACGAAGGCCTTCAAGGCTGGCGTGCCGGCGGTGCTGCTTTTCGGTATTCCAGACAAGAAGGACGAAAAAGCATCGGGCGCCTACGCGAAGAACGGCATCGTGCAGCAGGCGGTGCGATTGTTGAAACGCGAACTGCCGGCGCTGCTGATCGTCACCGATGTCTGCCTGTGCGAGTATATGAGCCACGGGCACTGCGGTGTGGTGCATCATGGCGACCACGGGGTCTGCATCGAGAATGACGCGTCGGTGAAACTGCTCGCGCGCGCGTCGGTGAGCCACGCCGAGGCGGGTGCGGATTTGATTGCGCCGAGCGATATGATGGACGGCCGCGTGCGCGCCATCCGCGAAGCGTTGGATGGGGCGGGATTCACGAACATGCCGATCATGTCGTACGCGGCGAAGTTCGCCTCGGCCTTCTACGGTCCGTTTAGAGAAGCGGCGGAATCCACGCCGAAGTTCGGCGACCGGCGCAGTTATCAGATGGATCCGGCCAATGCCGAGGAGGCGCTGCGCGAGGTGGCGCTCGATCTTCAAGAAGGCGCGGACATCGTGATGGTGAAGCCCGCACTGGCCTATCTCGATATCGTGCGGCGTGTGAAGGCCGAGTTCGGCTGCCCCACGGCGGCCTACGCGGTGAGCGGCGAGTATTCGATGATCAAGGCTGCCGCGGCGAAGGGCTGGCTGGACGAGAAGGCGGCCACGCTCGAGAGTCTGCTGGCGATGCGGCGCGCGGGGGCCGACATCCTCATCACCTACTCGGCGGTGGAAGTGGCCGAGTGGTTGCGCGAGGGCTGAGCGCGGATCACCTCGACAACTTCATCGTGTAGACGAGGAGGGCGATGACGATGAGGCAGAGCGCGATTCCGATGGCGATGAAGACCGTTTGGCCGAGCGAATTTTTCTCATGAAAATCGGTGGGCGTGCGGATCGTCCGCTTACCCGTCTCCAGTTCCGCTGGGTTCACGCCGGGCCGCATCGCTTGGATTTTTGCGGTGCCTTTCTTCCGCAGCACCGCGGCCACGCCTTCAACGGCGAGTTGAAACTCAATGAACCCGAGCCGGAAGACCTGTCCCCGCATCAGCACCGCTTCGACGATCTGCTCGTCGCCGATGAAGCTGCCGTTGGTCGAGCCGATGTCGCGGAAGGTGACTTCCTCGCCATTCACGATGAATTCTCCGTGATGGCTCGAGATGGAGGCGTCGGGGATGTGGACGACGTTATCCTCGGTACGGCCGACCGTGCTCACCCCGTCTTGGAGATCAAACTCCTTCACGGGCACACTTTCGGTCAGGACCGTTAGTTTCGGCATACGCGCGTTGGGTGGTGACGGACTATCACAGTTGTAACAGACCCGTTGCGTATGTCAAAAATTTTCAGGGAATCATCCGTGCTTCTTGATGAGGGCGCGGAATTCGTCGAAGAGCGGCGTCGAGTCGTGCGGCCCGGGGCTGGCCTCGGGATGGTACTGCACGCAGAAGATAGGTTTGGTCTTGTGCCGCATCCCCTCGACGGTCTGATCGTTGAGGTTGATGCGGTCCACGATCACGTCCGACGGCAGCGACTTGGGATCCACCGCGAAACCGTGGTTCTGCGACGTGATTTCCACCCTGCCGCTCGCGAGATCCTTCACCGGTTGATTGCCGCCGCGATGGCCGAACTTTAGCTTGAACGTTTTTCCGCCGAAGGCTTGCCCGAGAATCTGGTGCCCGAGACAGATGCCGAAAATTGGGACGCCGGATTTGACGAGGTCGCTCGCGGCCTGAACTGCATAGCCGAGCGCAGAGGGATCGCCGGGGCCGTTGGAAAGGAAGATGCCGGCGGGATTGTACTTGAGCACCTCGGCCGCGGGCGTCGTGGCCGGCACGACCTGCACCTTGAAACCGGCCTGCCGCAGATTGCGGAGGATGTTGTACTTCATCCCGAAATCGTAGGCGACGATCGGAATATCGGGCGGCGGCAGGGGCTTGCGGATATCGCGGGCGTTCCCGGTCGCAGTGCCTCGAAGCAGGTCGAACTCGGCGGATTGTTCATCCTTCGGATCCCACGCGAACGGTTCCTTGTGCGTGACTTCCTTCACGTAATCCAGACCCACGAGGCCGGGCCAGTTCTTCGCGCGGTCGAGCGCCTCGGTGTCGCTCAACCCCTCGGTCGAGATGATGCCATTCAGCGCGCCGCGCACGCGGAGCTTCTTCGTGAGCGCGCGCGTGTCCACACCTTGAATGCCGGGGATGCCATTTTCTTCCAGATACTGCGCCAGCGACTTGTCCGCGCGCCAGTTGCTGACCATCGGCGAAAGCTCGCGGATGACGAACCCCGCCGCGTGAGGGCGCCACGACTCGACATCCTGCGTGTTGATGCCGTAGTTGCCGATGAGCGGGTAGGTCATCGTGACGATCTGGCCTTTGTACGACGGGTCCGTGAGGATTTCCTGATAGCCCGTCATCGAGGTGTTGAAGCAAACCTCGCCGCACGCGGTCGCGCGTGCGCCAAAACCTTGTCCGTGGAAGAGTGTGCCGTCTTCGAGGGCCAGAATCGCTTTCATCAGGTCAAAACAAACCGCGCGATGCTCATGGCGGCGGCGGCGTGCGTCAAGAGCGAACAAACAAAAAAGCGCAGCGGAATCCGCTGCGCTTGTGTAAAGACGTTGGTTGGCCGGCCTACTTCTTTTTTAGACCGTCCAGTTTGGCGATGTAGTCCTTGGGCGAGCCGCCACCGAAACCGACCTGTCGGTTCAACTCTTTACCCTCGCCATCGAACACGATCACCGTCGGGAAACCCCGGATGCCGAACTTTTGCGAGAGCGCCTTGTTGGCATCCTTCAGATCTTGGCTCTGTTCTTTGGCGCGCGGGAAATCGAGTTCGACCAGCACGAGGTTCTCCTGGGCGTACTTGGCGAAGTCGGCCGAGGACAAAATCTCGGCCTTGAGTTTCTTGCACGGCGGGCACCAGTCCGAACCGGTGAACTCGACGAACACGAGCTTCTTTTCCTCCTTGGCCTTGGCTTGGGCCTTGGAGAGGTCGGTCATCCACGTGGCGTCGGCGGCGAAGAGTTGACCGGCACAGATGAGGGCGGACAGGATCAGTAGGAGTTTTTTCATAGGGTTTCGAGGATGAGATTGAACGGCTTCTTCCCGGGACCTAAACATGAAATGTCACGCTTGCCAAACAATTTTTCCGCCGACGATCGTGGCGGCGGCCTTGCCGCGCAGCGTCCAGCCGAAGAACGGGTTGTTCACGGACTTGCTCGCCGTGTCTTTCCTTTCGTACACCCATTCGCAGTCGGGATTGAATACGGTCACGTCTGCATCCGCGCCGATGGAAAGCGTGCCTTTGTCGAGCTTGAGCAAATTCGCGGGTGCCGCGGTGAAGCGGTGGATCAGTTCGGGCAACTTCAGCAGGCCGGTGTGGTAGAGGCGCATCAGTGAGAGGGGCAGTTCCGTCTCGAAACCGGTGATGCCGAAGGGCGCGTGATCGAACTCGACCTCTTTTTCGTAGCTGCAATGTGGCGCGTGGTCGCTGCCGATGATTTCCAGCGTGCCGTCCACCACGCCTTCGAGCACCGCCTGCCGGTCGGCGGCGGAGCGAAGCGGGGGATTCATCTTGAAATGCGTGTCGTACGCCGGCCATTGGGGCAACTGGCCGTTGCGCGGCGTTTGCAAACCTTTGCCGTCCGCGGCCCAAAACTTCTCGCTGCCGGCGATGGTCGCGTCGGTCAGCGTGAAATGATGCGGGCAGGCTTCACCAGAAATCGGTACACCCCGTGTTTTCGCCTCGCGGATGAGCCGCACGCTGTTGGCAGAGCTGATGTGCTGGCAA
>SXGQ01504796.1_pt1 | contig 16471 bp, 7 predicted proteins | sample 3178371 | NCBI WGS metagenome assembly SXGQ01 (sample SAMN11356859, study PRJNA531348) | freshwater metagenome | isolation source: freshwater sample F1-20 | place: China: Fuxian Lake, Yuxi | collected 2017-12-25
CGACGCCGGTCGCGGCGGCGGCTGGTTCGAAGCGGGCTGCCTGACTGGCCCCGTACCCGGCGAGATCTGCGCGCCGGGCGAGGCGATGATTCGCTACGACTTCCCCGACTGGAGCTGCCACGGGGCGATCTGTCCCGAGCCCGGCATCCCGCCCGAAGGTGAGGTCGACACCGACGGCGACGGCGTCGCCGACGGCGTTGACCTCTGCCCCGAGGTCTTCGACCCCTACCAGCTCGACAGCGACGGGGACGGCGTGGGCGACGCGTGCGACGAGGCCCCCGGCTTTGTGCTCATCCAGTTCGAGACGCAGGGGCGCTGCCTCCTCACCGAGAGCGGCGGCGGCGTCACCACCACCACCACCTGCCTCGCCGGCGACCCGGCCCAGCAGTGGGTGCCCTTCAACGCCGGCGGCCACAGCGGCTTCCGCAACGTGGGGTTGGACGCGTGCCTCTCGCACACGGACTCGTGGATCGGTCCCTGGAGCCTGACCGTGGCCACCTGCGACGAGGGCGACAGCTTCCAGCAGTGGGACTACGAAGCCTACGACCAGGGCGGGCTCGAGGCCGCGTGGCCCGGACGCCTGAACTCGGTGTCCGACGACTTCTGCGCCTACGCGGACGCCCTCGGCAACGTGTACGGCACCATCGCCAACTGCGACCTTGCCGGAAGCGAGTCCGGGCGACGGGTGGGGCTCTACGTCTACGGCGACTTCACGTCCGCGCCGATGGACCCCGCCACCCTGCCGCCGGCGGCTCCTTAGCGGACCCAGAGCGCCTGGGCGCCGCCCACGGCGCCGTACCACAGCCAGGTGCCGCCCCAGGTCGCCGCGAGGAAGTAGCTCCCGTCTCCCCCGCACAGGGTGAGGCCGGTGTTGCCCACGTCGGACTCCGCGAAGTCCCACCCAGAACCCAGCGATCCATGGCCCTTGCAGTCCGGCGTCGCACCGGCCGGGTTGTTCACCGCGCCCACGCCGGCGTCGGTGTACGAGGCCGGCCCGCCGCACCAGTAGTAGCCGGTGTCCCCCCCGTAGAGCAGGTAGCCGGGTTCCCCGAACTGGATGCGCAGGGCCTCGCGGGGGATGGTGCGCGAGGTGTAGGTGCGGGCGCCGTAGGCGGCGGCGGTGACCCGCAGCTCGGTCCAGTCTTCGCCGTTGAGGTCGAGCCAACCGAGCGCAGGGGTGGCGCTGGCACTCGCGAGCTCCGGCGAGCTGAGCAATGCGGAGAGTCCCTCCTCGCCGCTGCCGAAGTCCCCCTGGCTGCCCGTGCTGGCCGTGTTCCGCACGAAGCCCAGCATCCAGCCGCCGGTGCCCATGTCGCACCACACCGAGGTCGCCGACCCCGACGCCAGGCTGAGCCAGTAGGCCCCGTCGGGGGCGTCGGGGTGGGCGTCGAGGAGCGCCGCGCAGCTGGGCGCGGCGCAGGCCTCGTTGGTGCCCATCTCGGAGTAGCCGACGCCGTCGCAGTCCCGGTCGATGCCGTCGCAGGGCTCCTCCGCGTCGGGGTGCACGTCGGCGTCGGTGTCGTTGCAGTCCCCGGCCAAAACGGTCACCCCCGGAGCGGCCGCGCAGGCCTCCACCAGGGTCGTGTCGTCGCCCCAACCGTCGCCGTCGGCGTCGGCGTAGAAGAGGAGCGCGTCGACCGAGGCGTTGTCGGTGGTGCCGTCGCAGTCGTCGTCCACCCCGTTGCACTGCTCGGGGGCGGAGGGGGAGCGCGCCGGGTCGGTGTCGTCGCAGTCCCCCGCGGAGGAAACCCCGGAGGCGCAGGCCGCGGGGGCGGCCGGGTCGCCGTGGCCGTCGGCGTCGAGGTCGGCGAAGCAGCGCTCGGCGGTGCCGCTGTCCTTGTCCGCCGGACCGGTTCGGCAGGCGGCGAGGGCGACGAGCGCGACAAGGCCGAGCCACGTCCCCGCACGCGGGCTGGTGGCACAGCCGCCTTGCGCCACCGGTCCGTCGGCGTCCGGCTCGTCGTCCACCGGATCGGGGGGCTCGACCACGCCGCCGTTGCCGCCGCGAAGCCCCGACAGGTCCTGTTCGCCGCCTTCCCAGGCGTTGGGGGCGGCGTAGGTGGAGCGGGTGGAGGCGCCGTAGTCGCCGTTGCCGGCTCCGACGGCGCGGCTCGGATTGGCGAGCAGGGCGCCCACCTCACGCGCGCTGATGCCTCGACGCGGCGAGATGCCCTCCCCCACCGGGCCCAGTCGCCGGTGGCCGTCGGCATCCCACCCGCTCAGCTGCCACTCCTGCGCGCTGACGCGGAAGCCGCTCGAGTGCGCGAGCGCCCCGTCGGCCGTGGCGGTGAGCTGGAGGCGCCAGTCGCCGGCCTCGACGTCGAGGCGGGCGTCCTCGGGCAAGGAAGCAGACACCGTGAGCAGGGTGCCCGCGGGAAGCGCCGCGAGGCGGGGGTCGTCGGTGAAGTGGATCTCGCCGGCGGGGCCGCGCAGAGCGGCGAGGGTCAGGCGCCAGCCGCGGAGGTCGAGCGTCTCGGTGAGCACGAACTCCATCCAGGGGCCGCCGTTGCCGACGATCACCCCGAGGGCGTCGTCGGCGCCGCTGCCGGCGAAACCGCGGTGGTCGAGCTGCTCGTCTTCCCCCACCGCGTTCCACTCGTTGAGGACCAGCGGCACGTCCTCTGCCACGGCGTACTCCCCCAGCGTCACCGGTCCCCACGAAGCGCCCGACCGCTGCCGAGCCCGGAGCACCGTGGCGTGCGCCATCTCCACCACGACCACCCCGCCTTCGGCGAGACGCGCGGTGCCGCTCGGGTCACCGCCGCGCGCGCGCGGGTCGGTGCCGTCCACCGTGTACCAGAGCTCGGCGCCTGCGGCCCCTTCGGGGAGCTCGATGCTCACGGCGTCGCCGCGTTCCAGCTCGCCGGAAGGGATGGAGAGCACCGGCGCGTCGAGGGGGTACCAGCCGGCGGCCTTCACCTGGGCGAGCAGCTCGTCCGTCCGGTAGGGGAAGTAGCCGTTCATCAACCGGGCCCGTTCGGTGGACCACTCCCCGTCGCGGTCCCACCAGCCGTAGCCCCAACGCGCGGATTCGGCGGTGACGGCAGCTTCGATCTGGCTGGCGAGCGCGTCGTAGCGGGCGGCGGCGCGCTCCGGGGTGAGCGGCCCCTCACCCTCGAGGTTGCGGTGGATCGCGTCGGCCAGCGCCACACGGAATTCGGGGTCGCCGGAGGCCATCAGGGCGGGGAAGATGTCGGCCGGCCCGGGGAGGTAGAGCGCGTTGACCGGGTAGTCGTAGTAGAGGCAGATGTCGCTGTCGGAGCTGTAGAAGCGGTAGCCGCCCGCGTTGGGGGCCGAGGGGCCGGCGGCCGCCCAGTTGTGGTACGCCGTCCAGTCCCAGGTGTTCCCCGCGTAGTAGTTCAGCAGCATGTAGTCGAGGTAGTGCGCGACGTGCAGCCAGGGCTCGAGCGCGGCGAAGTCGCCACGGTTGGCCACGATCTGCCCCCAGGCCGCCCCGGTGCCACTCTTGACGGTGCCTTCGTTCACCCCTTCGTAGGCGGACTTGCTCCCGCCGAGGTAGGCGGCCATGAAGGCCGCGCCAAAGCGCTCGCGCACGTAGTAGAGGCCGATGTAGCTGCCGTTCTCGTAGACGTGCGCGTAGCTTCCGTGGGGGGCGGTATGGCCCATGGCCAGTTGGGAAGCATCCATCCAGGGGTTGCGCGTGTACTGGCCCTGGGCCCCCAGGTAGAAGACCGAGTCGTGCCCCGCGCGCAGACTGAGGTCCTCCTGCGTGCGCGAGGGCGCCGGCCCCTCCCCGTCGAGGGACCAGAAGTCGAACTCCACCTCGTCGGGGCCGTGGTCGCCGTTGAAGTAGAAGCGCAGGCTGTTCTTCGGGTAGCCCAGGCTCGTGGTGCCCGTCCGCGCCGCGGCGCACGTGACCTGGAGGTCGTCGCCCTCGGGGTCGATGTACTCCGCCGAGACCGCCGAGCGGGTGGTGGTGAGCGGGGTCGAGGAGACGATGGAGATCGACGGCAGCGCCCCGAGGGTCTCGAGCACGTCGTCGCCGTACGCCGCGCTCTGGGTGATGGCCGGGTCCATCGCTGGCTGGTGCACGATGTCCGCGGGAAAGAGGTAGGTGTGGGTGCTGATCGGCCCGGCGACGCCGTCGCCATCGAGCTCCGTGGCCTGCACGATGCTGGTGGCGGAGACCTCGATGGGGGCGCTGACGGCCGCGCTGGGTACCGACCCGTCGAGACTCACGAGCACCGTGGCGCCGTCGACCTCGGGGGTGATCTCGAGCACGAAGGGCTCCGCGAAGACTCCCCGCTCGACCGAAAACTGCGGAGCGGCGACGGCGGGGAGCAGCAGAGCGAGAAGCATGGCCTCACTCTACCGCGGCGCAACGCGCGGCCGCTCTCCTCGCGGGCAGACGCGCGGGCAGACGCGCGTTGCCCCTACCCCACCCTCAGGGCGTACAACCCGCGTTGCCGGCGCACGAGAACGTGGCCGCCGCGCCGTAGCTGGCGTCGGGCTCGGTGGTGAAGCCGCCCGGGCCCCCCGCGGCGTCGTCGGGGCTGTTGTTGGTGAAGTCGCAGCTGATGGCGGCGAACGTGCCGGTCGAGGTGCTGACGTAGATGCCGCCGCCTTCGCCGGTGGAGGTGTTGTCGGTGATGCCGCCGCCATCGCAGCTCGCGTCGCCCCGCTGGATGAACAGGCCGCCGCCGCTGGTGGTGGCGGTGTTGTCGTAGACCTCGGTGTCGGTGAGGAAGACATCGCCGTAGCCGTAGGCGGCAAGGCCGCCGCCGTAGGTGGCGCTGTTGTCGAAGACCTCGCAGTCTGTGAGGCTCACCGAGGCCACCGACGAGGAGGTGGTGGCGAAGGAGAGGACCGCGCCGCCATAGCGGGAGGAGCCCGAGGAGCCGGTGCCGCCGGTGAGGGAGAGCCCTTCGGCCACGATGGTCGAGTCCTGCGCCGACAGGATGGTACCGCTGGTGCCCGCGCGGTCGAGGATGGTGCTCGTGGCGCCGTACAGGCCGATCACATCGACGTCGTCGCCCGAAGCGGCGACCACGGAGACGTACCAGGTGCCCGGGCAGACGGTGTAGGTGCCGGTGCTGGCGGCCGGGATGGTGGCCACGGAGGTGGAGGTGCCGGCGGCCCAGGTCGAGGTGACGTCGGACCAGACGCCCGCGGTGGTGGTGTACGACACGGTGCCGTCTTCGTCGGCGGTGGACCAGCTGGCGAGGTCGCAGTCGTTCTGCTGGCCGTCACACAGCTCGGGGGCCGTGGGGTAGACGCCCGGGTCCGCGTCGTCGCAGTCGCCGCCGTCGGACACACGGCCGCCGCCGGAGCTGCAGGTCTCGGTGCTGTCCTCGCCGTACCCGTCGCCGTCGCCGTCGGTGTAGTAGTGGGTGGTGCCCTCGTCGATGACGGTGTCGCAGTCCTCGTCCGTGTAGTCGCAGGTTTCGGTGGCGCCCGGGTAGATGTGGGACTCGGAGTCGTCGCAGTCGGTGCCGAGCGCGGCGGTGTAGCTGCCCGAGGCCGCGCACCAGCACTGGGAGGCGCCGGCGCCGAATCCATCGCCGTCCGCGTCGGCGTAGTAGGCCTCGCAACCGTCGCCGTTCTGCTCGTTGGTGGTGCCGTCGCAGTCGTCGTCGGCGGCGGAGTCACAATCCTCGACGGCCACGCCGGGGTTCACCGTGGCGCTGGAATCGTTGCAGTCGGCCGTGGCGCTGGTCACGCCGGTGACGGTGTAATCGCCACTCGCTGCGCAAAGGCAGCTGGTGTCGGCCAGCGCCCCGTAGCCGTCGCTGTCGCCGTCGGCGTACCAGGTCGTGCAGTCGAGCGCGTCCTCGTCGTTGGCGGAGCCGGAGCAGTCGTCGTCGGCGGTGGTGGCGCAGTCCTCGACGACGGGGCTCCACGTCGTGCTCGGGTGCACCGCCCGGTTGGTGTCGTCGCAATCGTCGGAGGTGCCGTAGCCGTAGTTGGAGGAGTCGAAGCCGTCGCCGTCCTGATCGAAGTCGCTCAGGCCGTCGCAGTTCTCGTCGCTGCCGTCGTACCAGGTCTCCGCCGCGCCGCTGTGGACGGCGCCGTCGGTGTCGTCGCAGTCGGGGCCGAGGGTGCCGGCTTCGTCGAGGATCGCATCGGTGTTCTCGCCGTCGCCGTCGGCGTCGAAGTCGCTGCCGCCGCTACAGTCGGCGTCAATCGCGTCGTAGGCGGCATCGCGCGCGCCGGGGTGCACCCGGTCGGCGTCGAGCGAGGCGCCATCGCGCCCGGTGGAGGGCGTGGCCGGATCGTCGTTGCAGTCGTCCCCCCCGTAGGCAGCGGCGTCGAAGCCATCGCCGTCCTGGTCGAAGTCGCTGGAGCCGTCGCAGTTCTGGTCGATCCCGTCGTACCAGAGCTCCGCCTCGTCGTTCGGGAAAACGGTGGCGTCGAGGTCGTCGCAGTCCTCGTCGACCGTGAAGGTGTCGCCGTCCTGGTCGTAGTCGTCCGCGCCATCGCAGTCCTGGTCGGTGCCGTCGTACCAGGTCTCGGTGGCGTCGGGCCGGACGTTGGCCGGCTCCGCATCCGCCGGGTTCTCGAATTCGTCCTCGGCCGAGTCGAAGCAGTCGGTGCCGTAGGTGCCGTCCCGACGGTCCTGGTACAGCGAGTCCACGCCGTCTCCGTCCTGATCGAAGTCGCTCGCGGCGTCGCAGTTGGCGTCGACCCCGTCGTACCAAGCCTCCGTGGCGTCGGGGTTCACCTCGCGGGCGAGCGGCTGGTAGAAACCGGTCAGGGCCACGAACTCGGCCGGGATGCTCGCCGGGTCGTCCCAGCAATCGGTACCTTCGTGCGCCGCGGACGCGTGGCCGTCCCCGTCCTTGTCGTAGTCGGACACGCCGTCGCAGTTCTGGTCGACGCCGTCGTACCAGACCTCGTTGCTGCCGCCGGGGTGGATGTCGTCCGACGCGATGCCGCCGGACTCTCCCCCGGAAACGTCGTAACAGTCGCCTTCGGCTACGCTCCAACCGTCGCCGTCGAGGTCTTCGGCCAACCAGGAGGAGCCGCAACCGGCGAGCAGTACGAGGGAAATGAAGCGCATCTCCGATCTCTAAAGTCCCGGCACGCGCTTCGCACCCTCAGGGGCAGTCCACGTTGGCGGCGCCGGGGGTGCCATACATCGCGAAGGAGGCCGCCCAGTCGGTGGTGACGCCGGCCTCGTCGGAGAGACACCAGATGTCCTCCGCGTAGGGGTGGCTCGCCGACGTGCTGTAGTCGTCGTTGGCGTCGGCGGGGTCGGGGCTCACGGTGTTCAGCGTGGTGAGATCGAGCTGGACGCTGGAGTACGAGACGGTCACCGGCGAGTCGGCAGGCCAGTCGTCGTTTCCGGACTCCTGCCACCAGAAGACCGCGTCGATCGTGGTGCCGTCGAGGTCCACCGTGACCCCGCCGACCGGGTTCTCGAGATCGTTGGTCGTGCCGTGGGCCGGGGAGTCGTAGTCGGTGATCAGCAGGTCGCAGTCCGCCGGCGTGGTCCAGATGGAGCCGGCCGTGCTGCCGCAGACGACGTAGTAGCCGCCGGCCGCCACGGTCGCCGTGCTCGGGAAGGTGACCTCCACCTGGGCGTCGCAGCCGGTGCCGTCGTAGGGGGCCGTGACCGAGCTGTCGTCCTCGTGGCAAAGCGTGGCCACCCAGCCGCCGAGCGAGATGGTGTCGGCGGTGTTGTTGTACAGCTCGAACCAGTCGTAGGTGGCCAGCGCGTTGCCGCCGAAGAACTCGGTGATGACGATGTCGCCGTAGGCCATGCCCGTCTCGTCGATGTAGCCGTCGCAGTCGTTGTCCAGGCCGTCGTTGCTGGCGAAGGTGTCCGCCGCGCTGGGGTACACGGCCGTGCTCCCGTCGTTGCAGTCGCCGCTGGCGGTGGTGTCGTAGCTGCCGCTCGCGCTGCAGGTGCACTGCGAGGTGGCGGTGACGCCGTAGCCATCGCCATCGCCGTCGTAGTAGTACGTGATGCAGCCCGTGGCACCGACATCGTTGGTGCTCGAGTCGCAGTCGTCGTCGTAGGCGGTGGAGCAGGTCTCGGTGGCGGCGGGGTTCACGCCCGACCTGCTGTCGTCGCAATCCGTGCTGTTGGTGACGTCGTAGCTCCCGCTCGTGGTGCAGGTGCACTGCGAGGAGCCGGAGAGCCCGTATCCGTCGTTGTCGCCGTCGTAGTAGTAGGTGGTACAGCCCGACGCGCCGAAGTCGTTGCTGCTCGAGTCGCAGTCGTCGTCGTAGGTGGTGGCGCAGGTCTCGGCGTCGCCAGGGCTGACCGCGGCGTCGCTGTCGTCGCAGTCGTCGTTGCTCGTGGTGACCCCCGTGACCGTGTACGAGCCCGAGGTGGTGCAGGTGCACTGGTAGGAGGTGGTGATGCCGTAACCGTCGGCGTCGCCGTCGTAGTAGTAGGTGGTGCAGCCGGTGGCGCCGACGTCGTTGGTACCCCCGTCGCAGTCATCGTCGTAGGTCGTGCTGCAGAGCTCCGCGTGGCCGGGGTAGACGCCCGACTTGCCGTCGTCGCAGTCCGTGGTGGCGGCGGTGGTGCCGGTGACGGTGTAGGAGCCGGTGGCATTGCACGTGCACTGGTTGGTGGCGAAGACGCCGTAGCCGTCGCCGTCCCCGTCGTAGTAGTACGTGGTGCAGGAGGTGGCGCCCACGTCGTTGGCGGTGCCGTCGCAGTCGTCGTCGTAGGTGGTGGAGCAGGTCTCGGTGCCACCCGGGCGCACCGCGGAGCGCGCGTCGTCGCAGTCGGTGCCGGCCACGACCGTACCGCTCACGGTGGTGTCCCCGTAGTTGTCGCCATCGTCGTCGTTCATGCACGAGGTGGCGCTGTCGTTGCTGGCCGCGCCGGGGAAGGTGTCGGCGTCGGCGTCGTCGCAGTCCGTGCTGTTGGTGACGTCGTAGCTGCCGCTGGCGGAGCAGGTGCACTGCGAGAGCGAGCTCTTGCCGTAGGTGTCGTTGTCGCCGTCGTAGTAGTAGGTCGTGCAGCCCGTGGCGCCGATGTCGTTGGTGTCGCGGTCGCAGTCGTCGTCGTAGGCGGTGCCGCAGGTCTCGGTGGCGCCCGGCCTCACGCCCGACTTGCTGTCGTCGCAGTCGGTGCCGGCGGTGCCGCCCGACGGGGCGGTGGTGCTGCCGTAGTCGTCGCCGTCGGCGTCGGTCATGCACGCCGTGGTGGAGTCGCTGCTGGCCGCCCCAGGATGGGTGCGGGCGTCCGAGTCGTCGCAGTCGGTGCTGTTGGTGACGTCGTAGGTGCCCGAGGCGGCGCACCAGCACTGCGACATCGTGGAGTCGCCGTAGCCGTCGCCGTCGTCGTCGTAGTAGTAGGTGGTGCAGCTCGTGCCGTTCTGCTCGTTGGTGACGCCGTCGCAGTCGTCGTCGTAGGTGGTGGAGCAGCTCTCCCGGGTGACGCCGGGGTTCACCGCGGCGCGGCTGTCGTCGCACTCCGTGTTGTTGGTGACGTCGTAGTTGCCGGAGGCCGAGCACCAGCACTGGGAGCCGGTGGTGCCGTAGCTGTCGCCGTCGGCGTCCAGGTAGTAGGTGGTGCAGCTCGTGCCGTTCTGCTCGTTGGTGACGCCGTCGCAGTCGTCGTCGTAGGTGGTGCTGCAGCTCTCGTTCGCCGCGCCCGGGTTCACCGCGGCGCGCGTGTCGTCGCAATCGTCGTTCGCGGTGGTCACCGCGGTTTCGGTGTAGGTGCCCTCCGCGTCGCAGAGGCAGCGGGAGTCGGCGACGTCGCCGTAGCCGTCGAGGTCGGCGTCGTCGTAGTACTCCACACAGGAGTCGGCGTCGTCGTCGTTGAGGTTTCCGTCGCAGTCGTCGTCGTAGGCGGTGCCGCAGTCCTCGTTCACCTCATCGCCGGGCGTGCTCGGGTGCACGGAGGCCTTGGTGTCGTCGCAATCGTCGGCGGTGCCGTAGCTGTAGGAGGAGGAGTCGTAGCCGTCGCGGTCCTGATCGTAGTCGCTGGCGCCGTCGCAGTTCTGGTCGACCCCGTCGTACCAGGTCTCGCCAGCGTCGCTGTTGATGCTGCCGTCGGTGTCGTTGCAGTCCTCGCCGACGCTGCCCGACCGGTTGCGCTGGCTGTCGCTCGGGTCGCCATCGCCGTCCTGGTCGAAGTCGTCGTCGGCGGCGCAGTCCTCGTCCACCCCGTCGTACCAGGTCTCGGTGGCGTCGGGGTGCACGTCGGCCGCGGAAGGCTGGGCCTTGCCGTTGATCGCGTCGTAGCCGGAGGGGATGCTGTCGGGGGCATCCCAGCAGTCGCCGGTGCCGTACGCGACGGGGAGGTGGATGGGGTCGCCCGAATCGGCTTCGGTGTAGCTGGAGAGGAGGTAGCCGTCGCCGTCCTGATCGGCGTCGTTGCCGTCGCAGTTCTCGTCGATGTGGTTGTACCAGACCTCCTCGGCGTCGTTCGGAAAGATGCTGGCGTCGGCGTCGTCGCACTCGGCGCAGGCTGCGTAGCCGTCGAGGTCGGCGTCGAAGTCGTCGGCGCCGTTGCAGTCGGCGTCGGTGCCGTCGTACCAGGTGTCGGCCGCGCCCGGGTGGACGTCCGCCGGGGACAAGGGCACCTCGATCTCGCGCTCGGCCTCTACGACGCACTCCGACCAGTTCTCCGGGTACACCTCGGTGACCGCGTCGTAACAGTCCTCGACGGGAAGGGTGGTGCGGGTCTCATCCCACGCGGTCGAGGCGAAGCCGTCCTTGTCCTGGTCGAAGTCGTCGTCGCCCGCGCAGTCCTGATCGACGCCGTCGTACCAGGCCTCGGTGGCCCCGGTGTTGACCTCCGCCGCCGCGGGCTGCACGAGGCCGTTGAGCGCCACGTAGTCGGGGGGGGTGGAGTTCGGGTCGTCCCAGCAGTCCGTGCCACCCTCGAAGCCGACCGCCGGCTCACCGTCTCCGTCCTGGTCGTAGTCGTCGGCGCCGTCGCAGTTCTGATCGACGCCGTCGTACCAGATTTCTTCAGCATCCGGACTGATGTTCCCGCCCTCCGGACCATCGTCGCAGTCGCCCGAGGCGAGGGTGTAGCCGTCCCCGTCACTGTCGAGCGCCGTCCACGTGGAGCCACAGCCGGTGAGGCCGAGGACGAGGAGGCTCTGGGCGAACAAACGCATGCGGAGTCCGGGCTTGCGCCGTCATCCTATCTCGCGAAAGCTCGGTCATGAAATGTGATTGCCGATCTCAGGTGGCCCTCTGGATGGCCCCGATGGCCCCGCTCGGTTAGCCTCCCCCCCCTCCAGATGGGGACTGTTTCGAGCATGATCGAGGTACAAGGCCTGACAAAGCGCTACGGCGCCAACGTGGCGATCGAAAACGTCACATTCTCGGTCGAGCGGGGTGGCGTGGTGGGATTCCTCGGGCCGAACGGCGCCGGGAAGAGCACCACCATGCGGGTGATCGCCGGCTCTCTCGGCGCATCCAGCGGCACCGCCAAGGTGGGCGGCATCGACGTGGCGGAAAACCCGCGCGCGGTGCAAGCGATGCTCGGATACTCCCCCGAAGTCCCGCCCGTCTACACCAACATGACGGTCCGCGACTACGTGAGCTTCGCGGCCACCATCAAAGGCGTGGAAGACGTCCCGAGGGCCACCGACCTCGCGCTCGACCGGGTGGGGCTCACCAAGGTCGGCGGCAAGCTGATCGACCATCTCTCCAAGGGCTACCGGCAGCGGGTCGGGCTCGCGCAGTCGCTCGTGCACGACCCGAAGGTGCTGGTGCTCGATGAGCCCACCTCTGGGCTGGACCCGGCACAGCGGGTCGAGATCCGCGAGCTGATCCGTGAGCTCGCCGCGGGCGATCGCACGGTCATCCTCTCCACGCACGTGCTGGGCGAGATCGAGGCGATCTGCAACCGGGTGGTGGTCATCAACCGCGGCCGGATCCTGGTCGACGACGACATCAAGAACCTCGCCGCCGCGGGAAAGATCGTGCGTCTCGAGCTGGCTCGGCCCTCCGAGATGGCCCGGTCCGCGCTGGCCGCCGTGGAAGGCGTCGAGAGCGTCGAGCTCACCGGCACCACCGCGGTCGTCCGCTCGCAAGCGGACATCCGCGAGCAGCTGGCCACCGCGGCTGTGCCCTTCGGCCTGCTCGAGCTCGGGGGGCGTGAGCGCCTCGAAGACATCTACCTGCGCCTGATCGGCGCCCAGGGTGCTGCATGACGGCCATCTTCGCCATCGCCCGCCGGGAGACGGCGGCCTACTTCTCCAGCCCCATCGGCTGGATCTGCCTGGTGCTCTTCGCGCTCCTCGCGGGCCTCTTCTTCTCGATCATGCTGATTGGCTACGCCGGCCAGGCGAGCCAGATGGGCAACATGGGGCAGGAGGAGAACGTCACCGAGATGCTGATTCAGGGTCTCTTCGGAAACCTCAGCGTCATCGCGCTGCTGATGATGCCGGCGCTCACCATGGGCCTCATCGCGGCCGACCGTCGCGAGCGCTCCATCGAGCTCCTCCTCACCTCCCCGCTCAGCTCGGGGCAGATCGTGCTCGGGAAGTTCCTCGGTGGCCTGGGCTTCGCCACCGTGATGGTGCTCACCACGCTGTACGTGCCGATCGCGCTGGTGGTCATGGGTGAGCCCGACCCGGGCGTGTTCTACAGCAGCTACGGCGGCTTCATCGTCCTGATGGCCGTCTTCGTGTCGATCGGGCTGTTCACCTCCTCGGTCACCGAGAACCAGCTGGTGGCCCTCGCCCTCGGCTTCAGCATCAACCTGAGCGTGTGGATCATGGGCTGGCTCGGCCAGCTCGTGGGCGACGGCGCGGTGAAGACCGTGGTCGAACACATCTCGATGCTCAGCCACTTCGAGCAGCTGTCGAAGGGCGTGGTCCACACCAACGACGCCGTGTACTTCATCACGGTGATCGGCTTCTTCCTCTTCGCAACCACCCAGCGCGTCGAAGCGCTGCGGTGGCGGTAGGCGGTTCGTCATGCGCGCGCTTGGTTGGCTTGTAGCGGTCCTCGGACTCCTGGCGATCGTCGCCTGGGGTGCTTCCTACGCCGTGCTCGTGGGCATGGTGAAGATGACGGAGTTCCCCGCGGCCCTTCACGGCCTCGGTGGAGCCGGCTTGCTCCTCATCGGGCTGTGGGTGTTCCTCGATTGGGGCACGCTGTCGCAACTCAACAAGGACCAGACGGTCCAGCGCTCCGCCACGGCGGGCGTGCTCCTGCTCGTGGGCCTCGCGCTCACGGTGGCGATCAACGTGGTCGGTCACCGTTACGACAAGCGCTGGGACCTCACCCTGAACAAGCGCTTCTCGGTGAGCGACCAGACGAAGACCGTGGTCGGCGCGCTCGACAAGGAAGTCGAGATCATCGCCTTCTTCATGACTGGCAGCCCCGAAGAGGCGAACTTCCGTGAGCTGCTGAAGGGCTACACCGAGGCCAGCACGCTCATCCAGGTGAACTACTTCGACCCGATCGGCGACAACCTGATGGCGCGTCAGGAAAACATCACCACCGAGTACGGGACGGTCATCGTGCGTTCCGGCGGCGCCGAGCAGCGCATCACCGGCAAGTTCGACGAGGAGGCGCTCACCAACGCCATCGTCAAGGCGACCTCGTCGAAGACCTACACCCTCTGCCTCGTCACGGGCCATGGCGAAGCGGGCATCACCAGCCCGGGTGACCCTGCTGGTTACGACGGCGTGATCGGCATGATCGAGAAGCAGAACTACACGGTGAAGCCCGTGGAGCTGCTCGGCACTCAGCCCACCCCCGCCGACTGCGAGGTGCTCCTCCTCGCCGGCGCGAAGAACGACCCGCTCCCCGGCGAGCTCGATCGCATGGCCCAGTACGTGGCCGCTGGCGGGCGCCTGATCGTGCTGGTCGACCCGCTCGCCACGCCCGGCCTCGCCGGCGACATGGCGCGCTACGGCGTGGTGGTCGGCAACGACGTGGTCATCGAGGAAGACCCGAACCGGCAGCTGGCCGGCGGGGGGCCCACCTTCGTGGTGCTCGACGAGAAGAGCTTCGCCTCCAGCCCGATCACCGAGAAGCTGGTGTCGGGCGCGGTCGTGCTGCCCCTCGCCCGCTCGGTCGCCCGGGGCCCGGAGATCGCCGGCCTCACCGTCACCGAGCTGGCGCGGACCACCGAAATGTCCTGGGCCGAGCGCACGCTCGACCAGCTGGGCACCGAGCCCCCCGTTGCCGACCCCGGATCCGATCTCGTCGGCAAGGTTCCGGTGGCCGTGTCCGTGGAGGTCACCGACCCTGCGGCGGTGCCCCTCGTGAGCGCGGCCGCGGCCGCCCCGGTCGGCGAAGGCGGCGCCATCGTTCCCGCCATGCCTGCCACCGAGGCGCTCCCGGCGAAGGCTGGCGGTCGTGTGGTGGTGATCGGCGACAGCGACTTCGCCACCAACCAGTTCGGCGCCTTCGGCCTCAACAGCGACCTGTTGCTCAACGCGGTCGGTTGGTCGGTGGACGACAGCACCCAGCTCACCATCCGGGCCAACGAGTCCAAGACGGGCAAGCTCGACGCGGGCGTCCTCCCCACGGCCGTGTCCGTGCTCGTGGCGCTCTTCGGCGTGCCGGGCCTGATGCTGTTGGGCGCGGTCGGCACCTACATGCGGCGCCGCTCGCAGTAGGCTGCCCCGGCGGATACGGGCGGTTGTGCGCCACTCCCCCAGCCGTCGACAGGTTCTTGCGCTCGGCGCCACCGCGGCCCTGCTCGCGGTGCCTGCCCCCCTTCGGGCCGGCCTGCCGCCGGCCAGAAGTCGTTTTGGAGCGGACGATGAAGCGGTGCTGGACGCGCTGAAGGGGCTCCTCTACGGTCCCGGTGCCGAGTCCATCGACATCCTCACCCCGCTTCGGGAGACCCTGGGCTTTCTCGACGAATCCCAGCAGGCCCAGCTGGCGTCGCTCCCCAGCACCTTCGACCTGCTCTCCCGGGTGCTCGTGCCCACCGGCGGGGCGTTCGCTTCGCTCCCGGTGGCGGCGCAGGCCGCCGCGCTCGACGACTGGCTCGAGAGCCCGCTTGCCTTCCGCCGACAGGTCGGCCAAGCGCTCCGGCAACTGGTTTTGGCCCACTGCTACACCCATCCGGTGGGTCAAGCTGCGGTCGGGTATGCCGGTCCCTGGCTGGGGCGGTACCAACTCCCCGTTCATCCCTTGCGCTTCGGGGAGCCGGAGTGAGCCAGCGTCTCTCTGGCAACACCGTCGAGGCGGAGTTCACGAGGCGCGTGCAGGCCGTGGTGGTGGGCACCGGCCCCGGCGGCAGCACCGTGGCCAAGCGGCTGTCCGAGGCCGGGCTCGACGTGATGATGGTCGAAGCGGGCGCCTACGTTTCGGCGCGGGAGTTCTCGCAGAACGAAGGCGAGATGATGCGCAAGCTCTACCGGGAGGCCGGGCTGCGCACGACCGACAACGGCGCCATGGCCATGCTCCAGGGCAGCGTGGTGGGCGGCAGCTCGGTGGTGAACTACCTCGACTGCTTCCGCACCCCCGACGCGCTTCTGTACGACTGGAGCAAACGATTCGGGCTCACCGGGCTCACCCCGGCGGCGATGCGCCCCCGGTTCGAGAAGATCGAGGAGATCCTGCACGTCCGGAAGCTACCGGTCGCCAACCTCAACGTGAACAACGACCTTCTCCGCCGCGGCACCGAGGCGCTGGGTTGGAAGGGCGACACCTTCCACCGCAACGCGAAGGACTGCTACGGCAGCGGCTTCTGCGACATCGGCTGCAGCTACAACGCCAAGCAGTCCGCCGCGCTCACCTTCGTGCCGCTCGCCACCTCCACCGGCGCGGTGCTCTTGACCGACGCACGGGTGGACCGGGTTTTGCTGAGCGGGCAGCGCGCCTACGGCGTGGAGGGCACGCTGCTCGATGCGGCGCGCCAGCCCCGCGGCCGCTTCCGCATCGACGCGGACCTCGTGATCGTGAGCGGCGGCGCGGTGCACACGCCCTACCTGCTGCTCGGTTCGGGCGCGGAGGACCCATCGGGGCAGCTGGGCCACAACTTCTGGACGCACCCCGGCACGCCGGTGTGCGGCTGGTTTCCCGGCCAGCGCGTCGCGAACTACGAGGGCATCAAGCAGGGTTGGTTCATCGGCGAGTTTTCTGATGTGCTCAACGGCAATCCGATCGGCGCGCTCATCGAGGGAATCGGGGCCCCGCCCGGCATCACCGCCACCATCTTCCCGGGCCTCGGTCTGGAACGGCAGCGGCAGCTCGCCCGGTACAACGAATTCAGCGCGGCCGGCATCCTCCTGCGCGACACCGTGCCGGGTCGCATCCGCGTCGGCAAGGGGCGGCCGTCGATCGACTGGAGTCTCGCGCCCAGTGATGCCGAGCGCATGAAGCGCGCCGTTGCCCGCACCGCGGAGGCCTGGCTGGCGGCCGGAGCGAGCGCGGCGCTGACCGGGCACTCCCGCCTGACCGCCATCCGGAGTGTGGCGGAGCTCTCGAAGCTGGACGGCGTGGGGTGGGAGGCCGGCGAAGTCGCCCTCTTCTGTTTCCACCAGATGGGTACGGCCCGGATGGGCGGCTCCGCCCGCCAGGGAGTGGTGTCGCCCACGGGACGGATGTGGGC
>SXGQ01533956.1_pt1 | contig 16470 bp, 3 predicted proteins | sample 3178371 | NCBI WGS metagenome assembly SXGQ01 (sample SAMN11356859, study PRJNA531348) | freshwater metagenome | isolation source: freshwater sample F1-20 | place: China: Fuxian Lake, Yuxi | collected 2017-12-25
ATGGTAAAGTTCGTGCTGGTTGCGCTGGTGATGGAAGGCGGGCCGAAAACTTCCAGCGTGAAGGTCTGGGTGGCTGGGGTTCCAAAACCATTCGAGGCATTCACGGTAAAGCTGTAGTTGCCTGCCACCGTGGTGCTGGCGATGGAGATCAAACCGTTATTGTCAATGGTGACGCCGGTAGGCACCGATCCTGTCAGCGAGAAGGTGCTGGCTGGGGGCGCACCCGTGGTCTTTACCTGGAAGGTGCTGGCGGTGCCATTGTGGGCGCTGGTGCCGCTGGCGCTAGTAATGGTAACCTCAGAGTTTACCGTCAGGGTGAAGGTTCGCTTGGCTACCAGATTATCGCCACCGGTGGCGATCACGGTAAATTCGTAAGTTCCCTCGGTACCACTGACAGGTGTGCCAGCCAACACTCCGGAGCTCGAAAGCGTAACGCCCTTGGGCAGAGCATCAAAAGTACTAAAGATGGGCGCGGGGAATCCCGTGGCACTAAAGGTGTAAGTTGAAGAATTATTAGTCACAAAGGCTGGCAACGGGGTGTTGCTGATGATAACCGGCGCTTCCCTCATGGTCAGGGTGAAAACCTGGTCGGTAAAGCCGGTGGTGTTCGTGGCACGCACGGTAAAAGTATGAGTGCCTCCGGTGTTGGTTACTCCGGTGCCGCTAAGCAATCCCTGGGGTGAAAGGGTTATGCCGCTGGGCAGGTTACCAGCTTGCAAGGCATAGGTGATTTCCTCGGGGATACCCTTGGAAGCAAATTGGAAACTATCGTTATTGCCCACGGTGAAGCTGGTACTGTTGGCGCTGGTAAAGCTTGGCGCGGTATTGACATTGGGCACAATAATGGACGGGTTTATCGCGCCGTTGTTGCTGAAACCAGCCACAGGTTCATTGGCGAAATATGCGTAATAGGTTTTGTTGTAGCTGTCATAGGTAGCTCGAATATTAGCGCCGTAAATAGTATCAGTATTTCCAATATAACTGTTGGTGGCGTTGATAATCCCTGTGGTTCCCGTGTTGACATCAAAAAGTGTCACCGCCCCGACATTGGCCAAGTTTCGATTTGGGTCATCATAGGTGGTGGTTGTAAATATTATCTTGTTATCGGGTATTAATCTGTAATTAACTCCTAAACCATCGCCTTTAGAACTGCCCACCAGGCTGTTTTGTTCGTTGATGGTGCCAAAAACACCGGTACTGCCATTACCAAGGGTGACTGCACCAGTACCACCATTCCATGCATTTGAGCAAACAATATAGTTACCATTATTCAATGGAATAACAGAATTTCCCACCCTGTCATTGGCAGCACTACCTACTAATGAATTTGCTGCGCTTACGGTGCCGGTAAGGGGTGCATCGCCATTGGCCCAGGTCACCCAACCAGCACTGGTGACTCCATTCACGCTGCCAGTACTATTAACCAGCAGATAATTACTGGATCCTTTCAGCAGATAAAAGTAGACATTCCCTAATTTATCAGCAGTGCCCACCAGAGAATTCGATGCGGAAATAGTACCAAAGGTACCCGTGGCGCCATTTCCCCATGTCACCGCCCCGGCATCCACAATGCTGCCGTTATCCCATTTGGAAAGGGAAGCAACATAATTTCCATTGGGCAATACATAGAGGTTCACGGAACCAAAATCACCCGTCGTTCCGCCCAATAGGCTGTAAGAGGTACCGATCACCCCTGAGGTGGGCTGACTGCCATTCATCCAAACCAGCACGCCGGCATCCACCACAGTGTTGTTATCAAAACCTGATAAGCTAAATAACACATTTCCGTTGGGAAGTAGTTTGCTTGATGGTGATTTAAGATCATTAGTCTTGGTACCAATAAGGCTGTTACTAGAGGTGATCGTGCCGGTCAGGCCTGTGGTTCCATTAGCCCAAGTCAGCGCTCCCACATCCACCGTGCTGCCATTATCCCAACTCGGGGTGGCAACCACATAGTTTCCATTGGAAAGGGGAGTTACAAAGGTTCCGGCGGTAAATTGATTTGCCGTGGTGCCCACCAAGCTGTTACTGACAGATATGGTGCCGGAAATGCCCTTGGTGCCATCCCCGAAGGTAACCGCACCCGCACCGGTAATAGTTGAGGAACTCCAATAGGGGGAAATGACCACAAAGTTACCATTGGTCAAGGGTGTGATACCCCCATTGCCAATAGCATCAGATGCTTTGCCGCCCACCAGACTGTTGGTGGCGGATATGGTTCCGGTAATTCCCCGGGTGCCATCCACCCAGGTGACAGCGCCGACATCCTTGGTGGTGGCGTTAAAGTCCCAATCCTTGGAACCAATCACAAAATTACCATTGGACAATTCTGTAAATACAAATCCAACTTTGTCGCTGGAGGTGCTGCCCACCAGACTGTTGGCAGCGGAGATCACGCCGCGAACCCCGCTGGTACCGCTACCCCAGGTGACCGCACCGGCATCCATCACAGAACCATTATTCCAGACGGGATTTAAGACCACATAATTACCGTTGGAAAGTTTCTTAATGATGCCATTGGATGCATCATTAGTGGATGAACCCACAAGGCTATTTGTGGCAGAAACATCGCCAGTGATACCTGTTTTACCATCCCCCCAGGTGAACGCGCCCCTTGCAGAATTCCAAAACGAGGAGGTAACCACAAAATTACCATTGGCGAGCAATTCCACATTAAAACCAACTTGGTCTTTCGAATTAGTGCCCACGAGACTGTTGGTGTTGCTGATGGCGCCGCTGATACCACTAACACCACTACCCCAGGTGACAGCGCCCGCATCCACCGTGGCACCATTATCCCATATCGAGGACTGAACCAGATAGTTGCCATTGGTTAGAATTTGCAAACTAAAACCAACATTGTCACCAAGCGAGGTGCCCACCAAACTGTTGGTGCTGCTGACAACTCCCTTTACGCCGGATTTGCCGTTGCCAAAGGTGACCGCGCCCGCATCCGTTGCGGTGCCGTTATCCCAACCGGTGGACTGAACCAGATAATTGCCGTTGGTAAGAATTTGCACTTTGGAACCAACATTGTCCCCATTAGAGGTGCCGACCAAACTGTTGGCACTGCTGATAACCCCGCTTATTCCGGTGACACCACTACCCCAGGTAACCGCACCAGCATCCGTTGCGGTACCATTATCCCAGGAGCCGGCTTGGACCAGATAATCCCCTCCGGGCAGTTTGATGACAGTGGGGGTAACTAGGTCTCCTTTTGTTGAACCCACCAAGGCATTGGCCTGGGAGATGGTTGCCGGGCTTACCTGGTTTAAGCCCCAACCAGTGGAACCATCCACAAACATCACAGCGCCTACCTCGACTGTGCCAATTTGCCACCTTCCGAATTTTACGACCGCATTACCATTATCCAGCGCAGTGACCTCTGCCATGGCTAAATCATATTTCACAGATCCACGAAGCGAACTGATCAGGTTGCCGGTATAGCCGTTGAACAAATAGAGCGCGCCTTTGCCCTCTAACGCATTAGGCGAGTGAACCAGCACATTCCCGGTGGCCAGCGGAACAACAGTATTGCCAAAACCATTTCCAACACCTGGATTGGGATCGGCAAATGGAGTGCTGGAAACCGTGGCCGTGGGCGCGCCAAAGGTTAGCGGGTAATAGCCCGTGGTAATTTCCTGGGTATTCGTATTAATGGCGACAAATTTCACTAGGTAGCCACCCCGTTCATGCTGGGGCACGGTGCCACGCAAAATACCATCGGGGGTAAGGAACATTCCCACAGGCAGGGTGTAACCCGGTGCCAGTTGGTAAGTCTTGCCAGTAGTGCTACCTTCAATGGGGATTTCAAGATAAGTGGCAGCCTTGGAAGCAAGCTGATTGTTCGTGTTCACCATGGTGAACGCCTGCGTGGCGGTGCCTGCGCTGTTGGTGCTGACGATATTAAAGCCATAAGAACTTGCATTACCGGTGGGTGTTCCAGAAAGCACACCGGTAAGCGGGTTCAGACTTATGCCCGTGGGTAGCGATTGCATCCCCGAAATTTGCAGGTTATCGATCCTGTGCGCGGAAAAACCATTACCTATGCTATTTAAGCTGGCGTTGGCGCCAAAGCCAAACTTCCAGGCCGATTTATCGGCGGTAGCGTAACCCGGTACCAAAAGATTCTTAATCACATGGTCGCTGCCAACGGTCACCGTCAGGTAACCAGCTTCGGTCATCGTCACCCGGATCGCCTGAACACCATTGACAAAACTCGGATAGTTTTGAGTGGTAAGCACATTACCACCATATTTTACAAAAACTGTATTGTTATCGTCTTCATCAAAAGTAATGGCAAGGCCTGTTGACCCGGAACTTGGCAACAAATCACCAAAGTCATCCACCGAGGGGTTTTGCGAAATCACCCCGTAGTTCAGGGTGGTTCCCATGCCGTCATCAAATCTATCCGTGGCGACATAATCAAAGGCAAGACTAAAGCCTGTAGGACTTATAGTGCCCAAGCCAGGCAGTACTAAATAACCATTCTTGGCACCATCTGATAACCCTCTATCCGGGTTTAGCTCAAAAACCCCGCCAGTTACACTGGCACTTCCACCGATCTGCCAGCCGGTGGGCAAATTGGTTGATGCGAAATTATTCGCGAAGAAACCCTGCTGGGTGCTGTAGGAAATCCCGACCGAGCTTATGGAAAGATTGTCGATTTCATGGCGGTTGTTGACGGACGCGGTGCGGGCGCCAAAGCCAAACTGCCAGTTGTTCTTGGCGGCACTGGTGTATGCTGAACCGAGGTCCACGGTGGTGATGGCTTTGCCATCCATCCAGAGTGTCAGTTTGCCGGTATGATCCACCAGAACTTCCACATTTCTACCATTAGCTGATTCGATGGGCGTGAAAACAGTGCCCAGCAAGGTCCCGTTGTAACGGATCTCCACCCGTTGGTTTTGATATTCCACAAAGCCGATGGAAAGGCCGGTGTTGGAAAGAATGGTCAATTCTGCGTAGTTGGAAACATTGACCAAACTATCTGGCACACCGTAGTTAAAGCTGGTGCCATCCGCGCCGTTACCACCGGTGGCTTTCAGATCAAACTTGGCATAAAAGGCATTAGGATTATTTTCGCCAAGCGAAGGCAGAGTCAGTATGCCCTTCTGGCTAAAGGAAGCCGCTGTAAGCTGCATCACGCCATTCACAATGGCGGCATTGCCCTGCGCGGTCCAGCCATTGGGCAGTGCCGAAAAATTGCTGTTGAAAATCTCGGTGTTCGCAATCGGGTTGTTCGGATCATTCGCGGAAACAGTGTATGAAAGCGGGCTGTTACGGGTGAACAGTGTGCCATCGTTCGTGGTGAACTGCGGCACACCGGTGATGGTCAGTGTGAAGGCCTGGGTGGTGGTGCCGGAGGAATTTGTTGCATCCACCGTAAAGTTGTAAATACCAGATCCAGTAGGAGTGCCGGAGAGCACACCGTTGACAAAGGCCAACCCCGAGGGAACGGAAGACATCGTGTAAGTGGGGCTGCCTGTTGCCATGAAGCTAAAGCTGGCGGGGGTTCCCACCTTGAAGCTGGCGGTATTGCCATTCACAAACACCGGCTTGGCGCTTGAGGGTGTCACCTGCACCGAAGTGGAGGCAACACTTGCACCAATTGCATTCACCGCTTTCAAAGTGATGGTGTACGAGGTGCCGTTGGTCAGGGTGGGAATCAGCACGGAATTACCCACAGGGGTGAAGGCCGTGTAGTTGATGCCATCGGTGCTGTACTGGTAGTTGGTGATGGGAGAACCGCCGTTATCCGGCGCGGTGAAGTAAATAGTGGCTGAACCATTTCCGGAAAGCGCCATAAGGCTGGTGGGGACATCCGGGGCAACGGCAACCGGTGCGATGGTTATGAAAGCAGATTCCGCACCTGGACCGGCAATGTTAACGCCACGCAGCTTCACCCGATAGGTGCTGCCGTTGGTCAAGCCGGTGATGGTGACGGGCGAGGTCGCATCCACCGGGCTGAAAGGCGTCCAGGGGGAATAGGTGACACCATTATCGGAGGAAATCTGGTATTCGATGCTGGTAACCGGCGCACCACCATCATTAATGCTGAAGCTGATGGTTGCTTTTCCGTTGGAGTTGGCAACCGAGGTATTAGTGGGTGCTGCGGGTGCGCCGATCGGCGTGACGGAAACCGCGCTGGATTGAATCCCGCCACCATAACTGTTCACACCCCTTAACTTGATGGAAAGAGCCGTGCCACCTGTCAGACCGGTGATGGTGACCGGCGACGTAATATCCACAGGATTTAGAGCGGTCCAGGTGCCGGTACCGACCTGGTATTCGTAATTGGTGATGGGGGAACCACCATCACTGGGGGCGGTGAATGTAATGGTGGCAGAACCAACACCCGGGGTGGCAACCAGATTCAAAGGCGCAAGCGGTGCCGATTTCGTGGTGAAATTGATTTCGTTGGAGGCATCGCTATTGGGGTTGGCGCCCTGGTTTACAGAATACACCGCGCGCAAACGAACCGATTGAATGGTTCCCGGAGTTAGATTAGTTAGGGTGAGCGGTGAAGTAGTGCCCGCACTTTGCCAAGTTGTGTTATTCAGGTTGTATTCGTAATAGGCAAAGGTTCCATTGGTGGGACCACTTGGCTGGGTGAATGCAACGATGGCGGAATTATTGGTGATGCTGGTGGCGCTGGAAAGCACCGGCGCTGGGCCCGCTGGGGTGGGCGGCACCGCAGTCGGGCTTAGCTGCACGGAACTATGTGAAGTGTACATGTCAGCAAAACCAGTAGCGGTGTAAACAGCCCGAACCTTCAGCGTGTAAACAGTACCGTTGGTCAACCCATACACGGTGCCTGAAGTGGCTAGAGTTTGAGTGACTATGTATGGTCCCGCGGGTGGAGTACCGGGTTGAGATGCAAAAACCGGCAGCAGGACTCCATCCAGGGAGTATTCATATTTTGATAAAACAAAATTGGTGGAGATTCCATTTAAGTTTACGATAGTTTCAGTTGGCACGCCGGTGAAGTTTATGGCAGCCATAGCATTGCCATTGGTGGCGCTCGGGTTATATGGCGGGATTGCAATGGGGTTTTGCAAAGCACTTGATAGACTTTTCATCATCGAGCTGATTTGTACTGCACTTGCATTGTTGCTGCTTACAACCGCTAAATCTAGCACTCCATTATTGTTGATATCCGCCACTGCAAATGCAGTATTAGAAGTTGTAAATAAGTTGGTCTTGATGCCAAGGGTGCCATCCCCATTACCGGGATGCAGCCAGATTTGACTACCACTCACCAGAACATCCAGTTTTCCATCACCGTTCATATCGGTGATTTTCAATTGCTTGGGTTGAAAGATGGTCGCCTTATTCACCGCGGCTAAAAAGGTTCCGTTGCCATTTCCCAAGGCAATACTGATGTTATTGCCCAAATAATTCACCGAAACCAGATCCAGTTTGCCATCGTTGTTCATATCGGCAAGGGCGACCATCTTGGGGCCATCCCCCAACTTCACAGTGGTGGGGGAGATGGTAAACCCGCCATTGCCATTACCCAGCAAAATGCTGGCGGAATCATTCTGATAATTGGCAGTGGTAATATCAAGTTTGCCATCCCCGTCCACATCGCCGATGGCAAGATTCACGGGAGTGATGCCTGTACCCAAATTGAAAGTGGTCTGGGCTTTGAATACACCGTTGCCATTACCCAACATCACACCCACGCCATTTGTGCCGGTGGTGGAACCATTGCCTATCTGGGTGACAATATCCAGGTTGCCATCGGCGTTGATATCAACCAGTTCAAAATTAAAGTTGTTTTTCGCGGCAACAGAAGTTGTGGGTGCCTTAAACTTGCCATCCCCGTTACCCACATAAACCAAGAAATTTCCCAAGCCGGGAGAGGAACCGATAATATCCAACTTGCCATCGTTATTCACATCTGCAATGCGAATTTGATTGGGCTTGGTGGCATCAACCTGGGCAGCGGCCTTGTAGGTGCCATCCCCATTACCAAGGTTGATGGTTAAATTAGCCCCTGAGCCTACGGAAATGATATCCTGAAAACCATCCCGATTGAAATCGCCAAACTGAACATCAGTATAAAGGGGCGAAGCAGTGGTATTTAGTCGTGCGATTGTGGTTGATGCACCAGAAGACAGGCCAACCCCCCCCTTGCCCCCGTTTGCAAGCAGTATGCTTACATTGTTGGAACTATCATTTGCTGTGGTAATATCCAACCGGCCATCGTTATTCAGATCGCCCAATGATACGGAAGCTGGTCCTCTGCCCGTGGCAAAAGTCTGCTGGGGCTGGAAGGTGCCGTTCCCGTTACCCAACAACAAGCTGACCGAATTGGATCTAGCGTTCGCCACCACCATATCCAATTTGCCATCGCCGTTGAGATCGCCAAATTCCACGGACTTAGGCCCATTGCCAGTACTGAAATCCGTTTTTGGGCCAAAGGTGCCATTGCCATTGCCCAACAGCACGCTGACGGTGTTATCAAGATAATTTGAAGTGACAATATCCAGCTTGCCATCACCGTTCACATCGCCAATTCTCACAGATAGGGGATTAGAACCGGTTTTAAAATCAGTCTTGGCCGCAAAAGTACCATTGCCATTGCCCAACAGCACGCTTACGGTACCGGAACCAGAATTAGCCGTTAAAAGATCCTGTTTGCCATCGTTGTTCACATCGCCCAGTGTCATGGAATTGGGAAAAGCACCCGTTGCAAAATCAGTCTTGGGTCCGAAGGTGCCATTGCCATTGCCCAACAGCACGCTGACGGTGCTGGCATCTCCATTTACAGTAATTATGTCCAATTTGCCATCGGGGTTTGCAGATGTGCCGTTAAGAGACCCCAGTGTCACGAAATATGGGCTATTACCGGTTGCAAAATCGGTTTTGGGCCCGAAGGTACCATTGCCATTGCCTAATAACACACTTACAGTATTGTCACTCGCATTTGAAGTTACCATATCTAGGTTGCCATCACGGTTTACATCACCCAGCGTTACGGAAACTGGGCCTCTGCCAGTGGTAAAATCGGTCTTAGGGCCAAATGTGCCATCGCCAATGCCCAACAGTACGCTGACAGTATTCGAGAAATAATTTGCGGTAACCATATCCAGCTTGCCATCATTGTTCACATCGCGCATGGTCACTTGTTGCGGGGCTGAACCCACCGCATAACTTTGCTGGCTGGCAAAACTTGCCTGCGGAAAGATGGTGGCATTGCTTTGAATTGAAACATCAATCGTAGTTGCCGATCCTGGAGCCACACTATTCGCCGGCATCGCAATATCCAGCATGTATTCCGAGGGTGTTATCTGGGTGATGGATGGCGTAGGCGTTCCGGTGCCTGATACCGAATTAACGACATTAATGTTAAAGTCATTAACATCAACCCCGGTAACAGGGTAATTGAAGGTGACCTTGTAGCTGGGATTTTCTGTGAAAGTTCCACTTCCAGCACCACTCCAAAGGGGTTGAATGTTGGCCCCAAACGGAGTTTGCACAAAAGGCAGCGCCGGCACCAACCTCTCTTCCAGAGGTAGCAAACTAAGCTTCGTATTAACTTTGGTTTTCTTATGCTTCACAAAGCTGGTGAATTTATTCTTGAAAATCTTGCGAATCCAGGAATGATCAGTCATCGTAGCTCCAAGCAAAATCTAGAAAAAAACAAATGTTAATATAGGCAACTGAGCGAAACCGGGGGTTATAATCCTTTGGTATTACTATGATCGCACATTTAAACATCAAATCAATAGTTCTTATACGGCGAATGGTAGCAAAAAGTTTATCAACTCATGAGATTTTTGTTAAATTTTTCGAATTTTCACAAAACCAGGTTTATGGCATCAAAATAGTAATAAAGCTGAGTAAATAGCTTCTGTTGCCCCTTGAAGTTTTGGCCCCTGGTCAGGGCACGATGCTTAACCGAAAATTGAAGCCAGTTATTATTTGAGGACTTTTAAATATTGATTACATGGGAAGCAAAATTTCTGGATTAAAGTGTTGATGTACCTATCCTTGAGTTAACCTTATAAAATTCCTTTACGCCTTTCGTTGCACTTGAAGATTCATGGAGTTGCCAGAGGGAGTGATTTACATGCGCCAAGCGCCAAAAGTAATACTACTGGTATTGGCACTTGTGTTGCCTTTTGGATTTCCAGCTCTTTCATTTCAAGCGCGGGATAATCCATGGAACCTGCAGGTTTTTGATTCATCTGGGATGCCGGTGGAGTTGAAAAAACTCGCAGCGGGAAACGATCTGACGGTACTGCTGTTTCTGGGCGCTGATTGCCCGTTATCGAACAAGGCGATAACCGAGGCGGCGGAGGACCTTGAAAAAGTCAAAACACTTGGAAAGGTGGGACTGTTGGGACTGCTGAGCGCGCGTGATGATGCCGAGGATATCAAGCGCATGATCAGTGATTTCAAGGCCAGCTTTCCACTTCATCTTGATCGCGATAACCAAGTGGCGGGCAAACTGGGAGTCGAGGTGGTGCCAACCGCGATCCTGGTAAACCACGATGGCAAAATCCTTTACCAGGGTCGAATCAACGACCGCGTGGAACAATTAGGCAAGCGGGCCAAGGCGAAAAGGCACGACCTGCTTGAGGCGCTTAATGACGCGCTCAAGGGCAACCCCGTCAGGGTGGCCAGAACCGAGGTGGTTGGCTGCCCGCTCGAAACCCGAAAAGCCAAACCCGATTCAAAAGGCAGGCTGGAATATTACAGGGACATTCAACCCTTCCTTTACAGCCACTGTGTGGTGTGCCATCAGGAAAAAGGAGTCGCCCCTTTCTCGCTTGCTGAATACAACGATGCCACGCTCTGGATGGAAACCTCGATTGGAATGATCGAAACCAAGACAATGCCGCCCGCGCAGGCGGAGTCTCATTTCGCCATCGAGGAACTCATACCGAAGCCGACGGCGGCCGAACTAAACCTGCTTAAAAGCTGGGTGGCGGAAGGCATGCCCCAAGGCACCAGCCCCGAAAAGCCATTGGAACTTCCGCCCACCGACCCCGAAGCGGAAAAGCTGGGCAAACCGGACATGGTTTTAAAACCTGAGGGCCCGATGACGATCGCGGCAGTGGGAGATGACCTCTACAGGTTTCTGGTTTTCAAATTGAACCTAGACCGGGAGGTGAAGGTTCAAGCGGTGAAAATGATCCCGGGAAACAAGAAGGTGGTGCACCATTCCCTGATCCTGTTCGGGGATTCCACTGAACTTGCAAGTATTTCGAGTGACAAAGACCTTATTAATGCGGGGTTGTTGCCGGGAGACAAGGGGCCGGGGTATGGCCAGAGTATGAAGCTGGGCAAATACCTCAGGCCAGAAAAAAACTCCGCCCGGCATGGGTTTGAAATGGTCGGGGGTTACGCGCCCGGTGCCGGTTCATACAAGGCACCCAAGGGATATGCGATCACCATCCCCCCTAAGTCCGACTTTGTGGTGCAAATGCATTACCACCGCACGGGAAAAGTCGAGACTGATTTCTCATCGATTGAATTGTACTTTGCCAAGGGGAAAATCAACCCAACCAAGGAATATCGGACCAGTAATATCAACGATGAGAATTTCTTTTTGATGCCCCCAAGCCAAAGGAAACATACCAGTTATGAGTGGTCTGCCGAGGAGGACTTGCAGATTGCCAGCATCTCACCCCACGGGCACTACCTGACCCTTTCCCAGAACCTGACTTTGGAACTACCCGATGGCACCATTCAAACCCTGGTGAATGTGCCGAAATATGATTTCAACTGGCAACGCCTGTACACCTTTCGTGAACCCGTTTGGGTGCCCAAGGGGAGCAAAGTACGGGTGTCATCCCTGCTGGATAACACGAGTGCCAATCCACACAACCCCCACAAACCCCCCAAGGCCGTTTTCGTGGGGGAAAACACCACGGATGAGATGGTTTTCCCGTTCATCTCGCTGATCATCGACAAGGATTCCAAAATGGACCTGCAACGATCCATCAACAGCATTTACAGGAACGCCAATCTGGTCGAATTTTTGAAACGGGTGTTTGACCACGAAAACCCGGATGAACCAGATCCCATGAAAAAGACAACCGGAAGGAAACCATGACTGAAAAAACCAGCAACCTGATAGTGCCCTGGGCCATGGTGAATGGGATGCCCGATGTGCCCGAGAGCTTCAACTTATCCCAATTATTCGCCGGCAAGAAGGAAATCCTCATTGGCCGCAGCCCGGATAACGACATATGGCTGTGCCACCCGGCGGTGTCGAGAATCCACGCATCACTGCGACAAAATTCCGATGGCAGCCTGGTGGTCAGGGACATGGGAAGCACCCACGGCATAACCCTTGATGGGACCCCCGTTACCGGTGAGGCCAGATGGAACCCACTGACAACCCTGAACATTGGCCCCCAGGCATTATGGCTGGATAATGAAAATGTCATCAAGTTGATAACCCGGCGCGGATCACCCAACCTGGAGGCAAAAGACCTGACGGTCAAGGTTCCCACCCGTGAAAAGGCGATCCTCGACGGGGTGTCCTTCACTTTCAAGCCCGGCCAATTCGTTTGCGTGCTGGGCCCGAGCGGGGCGGGTAAATCCACGCTTGTAAGATGCATGCTGGGGCATCAGGCCACCAGCGGGGGCAGCCTTCTTTTTGGCGGGCATCCGATCTTATCGAACCCCGCCATCCTCAATGGGCTGGTCGGTTATGTTCCCCAGAACATGTCGCTGCATGAAACCCTGACTGTGCGACAGGTTGTCTGGTTCGCGGCAAAACTCAGGCTTCCCACGGACACCACAGCCGCGGAAATCGATAACCATGTGGACGCCGCGCTTAATTCCATGGGCATCGAGTTGCTGGCGGGGCAAAAGGTATCCTCAATCTCGGGAGGGGAACGCAAGCGGGTTGAACTGGCATCGGAACTGGTGGTCGACCCATCCATCCTTTTGGTTGATGAGGCGACCAGCAGCCTCGACCCGGCCTCGGAAGCCCGGGTCATGGAGGTGCTTGCCAAAACCGCCAAGCAGGGCAAGCTGGTGCTTTGCATCACCCACCATATGGACAACATTTCCAAGGCCGATGCCATCCTGATACTCGCGGATGGGAAGGTGGTTTACCAGGGTCCACCCGGGGGAGCATGCGCCCACTTCGGGGTGGAGAACCTGGCGGATGCCTTCGTCCGACTGGAAGACGAGGGCGCCGACAAGTGGGCTCTTTTTGGTTCCCAACCCTCCGGTAAAACCGTGCCCGGATCCGATACGCTTCCACCCCGGCGCGGAATTGCCGCGCGGGCGCATGAAACCATCCGGCAGGCAGGCATCCTGGCCAGGCGTGAATTCAACGCCACACTCAGCGACCAGCGGTATCTTTTTTTAGCTATGCTAATGCCCGCGCTTTTCGCCTTGATATTGATTGTCTGTCATTGGTTCGTGGATTTCTCGCAAACCATCCTGCTGACCCGCGACCTGAACCCTGATGAAAAAAAAGCCTTCTCTGTCTTTTGGCCGGTGCTACATGGGGCCGCGAAGGATGAATCAGGCTCGGAACAAAACTTGACCATCCAGGAACAACTCGCGTACTTTTTGAGCCAAAAACCCGCCATGCGCAAAAGCCTCGCCAGCGAGGACTTGAACGAGGTCATCAAGGGCGCCATCGACGGGACCAAGACCGTGTTTCCCGACAAACTCATCAAGAACCCGCTGACCACATTCACCTATCTCTCGGTGCAAGTTATGGGCGTTTCCTTCATGGGAATGCTGCTGGGGTTGACCCTGATGGTGCGTGATGGTGCGATCTTCCCAAGGGAAAAGGCAGCGGGGTTGTCACCCCTCGCGTATCTGATTTCCAAAATGACGATGATCCTGCTCGTGACCGCCCTTCAAACGCTGATCTTCGATGGGATACTGGAGTCGCTGTTTCATGCGAGGCAACTGGTCAACGGGCTTGAGCCAATACCCGCGGAATACCATGTGACCCTTGGGCCAATGATCATGGTTCACTGGTTCGCTGGGTTTGGCTGCGGTTGTTTGGGTATTGTGCTGGGGGCGATCACATTCAAGCCCGACCGCGCGATAATCCTGCTGGGTGCGATGATGCTGCCCCAGTTCACCCTTGGCACCGCGATGTCCCTCGCGACAACGCCCGTGACAAGGACCGCCGCCTTCCTGATCTCGCCCACTTATTGGGGGCTGCGCGCGACCCAACATTCCCCCATGGAAAACGGCGTGGTGCTCTTCCCGCCTCAGGTGAGGATATTCGGCGATAGTTTCATTCAATCGGTTCCCCTCGCGCTTTTGGGCATGGTCGCGCAAATCATCCTTTACCTGCTGGTGTCGTGGTGGTTGCTATGTAAAAAACCGGCAAAAGCCAAGCGAAATCAAGTGACTCGCCCCGCTTAATTTCAACGACACAATGGCCAAGCAGGCACGATCGAGTGATGTGGCTTGGTTTAAAAGGCATGTGGTTGGATTTGACTTTTATCAATAATGATTACACCACACATCAACCAAAAGAAAATAGGGAATGATAGACAACCCTCAGTTTTTGGATTCTCCGACAAAACCCGTGGCATCAAGGCGCCATGACCTGGATGCCTTGCGCGCCGGCGCCATGGTGCTGGGAATCTGCCTGCATGGGATGATGGCCTACTCGGGAATCCCGTGGGTGGTGATGGACAATGAGCGGAGCGGAGCGCTTGAGAACGCGATCAACCTGATCCATGGATTCCGAATGCCGCTGTTTTTTTTGGTGAGCGGTTATTTCACCGCGATGCTCGCGTGCCGTCGTGGTTGGGCGGGGATGCTTGGCAACCGCGCGGGAAGAATCCTAACACCCCTGCTAGTCTGCATGATCACGATCATACCACTGAACAAGACGGTTGAATTTCTGGCATTGAAGGAGAACGCCAGCCATCCGCATGGCCGAATTTTCGAGGCGATCAGCGAGGAAGACCCAGGCAAGGTTTTAAAAATCCTCGAGGGTGGCCCAACCTCGCAAATTGAGGTACCAGAAAAACGAATGCGCCTTACCCCACTCGCCTGGGCGGTTCTTTGCGAATCGGAACCCATGACAAGACTTTTGCTTGGGCGGGGCGCCAACCCGATGGCCCTCAGCCAGATGGGATTAAGCCCATTATCCACCGCGGCGTTGCTTGGGCGGGTGGAATTGATCAAACTTCTGTTGGAAAAAGGCGGGGACCCGTTCAGTTCCAGGATGTATGAAAAATCCGCCTGGAAAGCCGCTAATCTCGGCCTGAATGAAACCCAGGGCCTGCTTCTTGTTTCCCGGGGAAAGATGCCCCCAGACCTTGCGGCACTTGAACAAGGGCGCCGGGAGACAATCAAATTATTGTCCGGGTTATCCATGGAAAAATATGGCACCCTTGTGCCACCCGAACCGGGTGATTCAATCTCACCCAACCGGAATATTCCCCACTGGCTGGGCTGGTATTTCGCATGGCTTGCCTCTGATAATAATGTCCTTAAACTGGGCGGCCTCGAAATCAACCTCGTCCAGGACAACACACTCGAACACCTTTGGTTTCTCTGGTTTCTCTGGTGGCTTTGCCTGATATATGCCGGAGCAAGCTGGCTGGCGAATTTGACCGGGTTGAGAATGACAGAAAACAAATCCTATATGTTCCCGGGTTTGCTGGTGGCGTTTGTGCTGACCTGCTGCCTGCAGGCACTCATGAACCTCGATTACCACCCAACGACACTGCAGACCAAAATGGGCCCGGATTTTTCACCGGGATTCATCCCCAAGCCGCATGTGTTTTTGTACTACGCTATTTTTTTCTTTTTTGGTGGATGGTATTTCAAGTTGGGTGATGACCAATGCCGCCTTGGTAAGTTTTGGTGGGTGGTGTTACCTCTAGCCTTGGTTGTTATTTTTCCGATGATTCTGTCATTAGGGGAACAACGGCTACCCAACATCCTTCTGCAGGCAATATTCACCTGGTTGATGACCCTTGGTGCCATGGGACTGGCCAACAAACTGTTTCAAAAGGAAAGTAAGGTTTTCCGATATTTGGCTGACTCCGCCTACTGGCTTTATCTGGCCCACATTCCAGTCGTAATTTTCATGCAATGGCAGCTTCTTCATGTTCAATTGCCTGCATGGTTGAAATTCATGTTGGTGCTTCTAGTCAGCATGCCAGTCCTGCTTGCAAGCTACGGCCTACTTGTTCGCCGCACCGTTATTGGAAGAATCCTGAATGGCAAAACCAACGGCAAGGATTGACTTATATACCAAATGCCCTGAAGTTTTTGGCATGAAAGCCATGCTTGGAAATCAAATCCGGGACTTCGATTGGTCATTGACTGGAAATGCCCATTCATTTAGATAAAACAATAATGGTAGAGATTTATCAGGGGTGAAAACGCCCGATTGTTAAACAAAGGGCGTAAAAGTAATGAACCAAATCATCAAACCCCTCACCCATGAAATGGAAATCGCCTACTTCCATCGACCCAACTTAAGCCCGGGCAAGATCAAATGGA
>SXGQ01238935.1_pt1 | contig 16469 bp, 10 predicted proteins | sample 3178371 | NCBI WGS metagenome assembly SXGQ01 (sample SAMN11356859, study PRJNA531348) | freshwater metagenome | isolation source: freshwater sample F1-20 | place: China: Fuxian Lake, Yuxi | collected 2017-12-25
AATTGCCTCAACTTTGGGGGGGGGGCTTTTCATATTTCGTCGTGCCCAAGTTCGGGCGTTGTTTTCTTCTACCCAAACCAAAATTCAGCAGACCTTAGAACAAGCTACCAAGGATTCTCAAAAGATTTTGGCCAAAGCCCATTTGGATAGTCAGGATATTTTGGCCAAGGCCCGAGCTGGTTTGGAAGACGAAATTCAAACCCGACGCCAGACTGTGTCTCAACTTGAAAATCGATTGATGCAAAAAGAAAAGCATTTGGATCAACGGGATCAACGCATCCTTGAGAAAGAAGAGTTGGTAACTGCAGAACAAGAACGGATTCGTCAATTGCGACTGAAAGAAGAGTCGTTGATTCAATCATTGTCGGATAAACTAGAAAATATAGCCGGCCTGTCGGCCGAGGAAGCCAAAACCATTTTATTGGCAAATATTGAACGTGAAACACGTCAGCGTGCCGGCAAATTGATTAAAGATATTGAAGAACAAGCTCGAAAAACAGCCAAGCGACGTGCCAAAGAAATTGTAACGGATGCCATTCAGCGTACGGCCATTGATCATGTTCCTACCAGCACCACATCCTCTATTCAACTAGCCGATGATGATTTAAAGGGTCGTATTATCGGACGAGAAGGGCGGAATATCCGAGCATTTGAAGCGGCAACGGGTGTGGATGTGATTGTGGATGATACCCCCGGAACCGTGATTTTATCCTGTTTTGATCCGTTGAGGCGCGAAATTGCTAAAATTGCCCTAACCAAATTGATTTCGGATGGCCGAATTCATCCTGCTCGTATTGAAGATGCTGTCGAGCGAGCCAAAAAGGAGTTGCATGAGACCATCCTTGAAAAAGGGGAGCAGGCAGCGGATGCGGTGGGTTTGGATTTTCATCCCAAATTAATTGAGCTACTTGGTAAATTGCATTATCGCACCAGTTATGGGCAAAACATATTGGCACATTCCATTGAAGCGGCTCATATAGCCGGTATCATGGCGGACGAATTAAAGGTGAATGCGGCGTTGGCCAAACGGGGTGCCATGTTGCATGATATTGGCAAGGCATTGGATTTTGAACAAGGTGGCTCCCATGATGATTTGGGCAAAGAAGTGTGTATTAAATATGGGGAGTCTGATGAGGTCATTAATTGTATTATGGCCCACCATGAGGACGAGGACCCCGATACCATTGAAGCGATTTTGGTGAAAATGGCAGATGCTATTTCAGCCACTCGGCCCGGTGCTCGTCGGGAATCAGTGGAGGCCTATCTAAAGCGACTTGAAAAATTAGAGGCCATAGCTATGTCGTATGAAGGGGTAGAAAAAGCCTATGCTATTCAGGCGGGCCGAGAGATTAGAGTGGTGGTTCGACCGGATGAAATTGATGACCCAGGTATTCATAAAATGGCACTTGAAATGGCCAAAAAGATTGAAAATGACATGGATTACCCAGGTGAGGTTCGGGTTTCGATTATTCGGGAAACACGGGCCATTGGGGTTGCACGGTAGGTTATGACAATCAATGTGTTAATGGTTGGGGATGTGGTAGGGAATCCAGGACGACAATTATTGTCGAATTGTTTGCCTGATTTGGTTCGTGACCATGCCATTGATATGGTGGTTGTGAATGTTGAAAATGCTGCGGGGGGATTTGGGGTGACTACCGCTATTTATCGCCAATTTAAAGACATGGGTGTGGCGGTTATGACATCGGGAAATCATATTTACGACAAACGAGAGCTAATGCAACAAATGGGGGATACGCCTCACCTATTGCGACCCCTCAATTTTCCGGGGAATCATCCTGGTAGGGGGTATCTTACGAGTGTCATAAAGGGTGTGAAAGTAGCCGTTGTTAATTTAATTGGTCGGGTATTTATGGGGTTGTCGGATTGCCCGTTTCAGGTGATTCAATCCCATTTAGGTAAAATTCGTGAAGAGACCCCCGTTGTTTTGGTGGATTTTCATGGGGAAGCAACCTCCGAAAAGCAAGCCATGGGGTATTTTTTGGCGGGTAAAGTGAGCGCCGTTGTTGGTACCCATACCCATGTGATGACAGCCGATGAAACCATCTTGGCTGGACATACTGCTTATATTACAGACTTGGGTATGACCGGTCCCAAGGATGGTATATTGGGAATGGAAAAAGGCCCCATTATTCAGCGATTTTTAGACCAAAGACCAACCTTATTTACCCCTGCCAAAAGTTTGGAAACCATGCTGAATGCAGTGGTGATTCAAATTGAGCCGGAGTCTGGGAAAGCTGTGTCAATTCATCGTATCGTTCATGTTATATAATAGGAGATAGCATGCCGTCTATTTTATTGATTCACCCAACGAATGAGGTAACCGATCGACTCGTTAGTGCTTGTCAGCCATTGATCCAAGTGACCTGCGTTCATTCTTTATCGGATGCTCGCTTGGAATTGGGTCGTCAATCACCGGTATTAATTGTGTTGGCGTCGGAATGGCTCGCGGAATGGGCATCGATGGTGGAGGGAACGCCCGTTGAGTCACTTCCCAAATTGGTATTGGTGGATGATCAGTCGTGTTGGGGTATTTCAATGATGCCCCCCTCGGACGGCTTGGTTTTTGCCCCATATACAGAATGGGAACTTCGCATGCGCCTGATGATGACACTGCCTTGGCCTTTGTTAAAAGTGCTGGTTGTGCAGTCGTCGGGGTTGATACTAAATGGGGTGTTGGATGAATTGGAATGGTCTGGTATTGAGTGCCATCAACTGAACTCTGATCAGGGGTTATCGGAACAAATGGAACGGATTCAGCCGAATGTATTGGTGGTGGATACTGAAATGCCTGAATTCAATCGCCAAGGGGTTGTGGCTGCGGCTTCCCAATATAATGTTCCTATTTTAGGGGTATTTAAGTCGACTTCATTTAAAAAGGTGGGGCGTTCGATGGGGTACCATGATTTTATTGCCATACCGATTCGACCAGGCGAACTGTTGTATCGTGTTCATCAACTTATGCAACGTGTTGCTCAAAGTGGTGGTGTTGGGGCGTCTCCCAAGCCATTATTGACGTCACCCCATCCTGTGGCTTCGGGTACCCGTTCCAATACCGTGGAATTCCCCATGGCCCCCTTAACGGATGTGATGGTAACGTTGCAACATGAAATTAACAGTCCGTTAACCGGTATTAAATTGGGTGCCCAAACCCTTGAGAAGCGACTGGCCCCTTCTGAACAAGTGGTTGCCCGAGAAATTGTGGCGTCAGCCAAACGAATTGAATCAACCCTTGATCGTTTGCAAACCAGTCAACGGGTGACCCAGGATATTTATATGAATGGTACCACTATGGCCGTATTTGAAACGGAGCCATTTCCATGGGCGTAATTCGTACGGATGCCTTGCAAAAGTCGTTTGGGGGGCGTCAGATTGTGGATCGGGTGAGTATTGAAATGAACACGGGGGAAGTGGTGGGGTTATTGGGGCCAAATGGGGCGGGTAAAACCACGACGTTTTATATGATGATTGGTTTGGTTAAGCCCGATTCAGGCCGTGTCATGTTAAACAATCAAGTGATTACCAATATGCCCATGTATCGCAGGGCTCGTTTGGGAATTGGGTATTTACCGCAAGATGCCTCAATCTTTAAGCGAATGACCGTGGAAGACAATATCTTGGCGGTTTGGGAATTAACCAATGTGGTTCCCAAATCCCAACGGAAGGCGGCCCTTGATCAGCTACTCACTGAATTTCATATTACCCACATTCGCAGTTCAAAAGGAATTGAATTATCCGGCGGGGAGCGTCGCCGTGTTGAAATTGCCCGTGCATTGGCACTCAATCCATCGTTTATATTGTTAGATGAACCCTTTGCGGGAATTGATCCCATTGCGGTACATGATATTCAAAGTATGATTCAAGCCTTAAAGACAAAGGGCATTGGGGTCATTATAACGGATCACAATGTAAGGGAAACGCTGGCGATTGTGGATCGTGCTTATATTTTACACGCAGGGCAGGTATTGGTATCTGGCCCAGTGTCAGTGATCGCCCAAGATGAAACAGCCAGGGAATTGTATTTGGGCAAGGATTTTACATTGTGATTTTAGATCGCTATATTTGGTCTGAATTGGCAGGGCCATTTGTATTTGGAATTTTGGCATTTACGGCTATTTTGGCGGGGAGCACGGTTTTATACAACTTGGTTGATGATGCCATTCGATTGGGCATTCCATTTTCAACGGTTTCCCTTATTTTTCTATTAAAAGTTCCCCATGTGTTGGTCTTGGCATGTCCCATGTCAACTTTGTTGGCCACCATTGTGGGGTTTGGTCGATTGAGCTCGGATGGGGAAATGCTGGCATTACGCGCATCGGGGGTTAGTTTTTATCGGCTTATTTTACCAGTGGTGCTATTTGGGGTGGTCATCAGTTTGGGCACGATTTTAATGAACGAGGGGATTGTCCCCAAATCGGCTCATACAGCTGAGACAGTGTTCCGTCAATTTACCCAACGTCAAAGAACTGCTATCAAAGAAAATGTTAATTTTACGGAATATCAACATGGGAAGCCGGTTCGCTTGGTTAATGTTGGACGGATGGATGGCTCCCTTTTTCAATCCATTACCGTTGCTGAATACGAAAATGGGGACTTAACTCGCTTGATTCGGGCCAAAGAAGGGTCGTGGACCCCCGATTCAGGCTGGGAGTTTCGAAATGGGGTGATGCATTCCTTTTCTGCACAAGATGTATCACGGTTGACGGTTGTTCGATTTGAATCCGAAATCATTGCGTTGCCGGTTAACCCATCCAATATGGCGGGGTATTCTAAAAAAATGGAAGAAATGACCAGTCGGGAGTTGTCGCAAGCCATTGCCCAGCAACGACGATTGGGGCAAGACCCGATTACCGACATCATGAATTACCATTTAAAATGGTCGGTTCCCTTTGCATCCCTGATTTTTGCACTATTGGGAACCTCGGTTGGGTTGCGTCCCCACCGTAGTCGGTCGGCCATGGGGTTGGGGGTTAGTTTGCTGGTTATTTTGGTGTATTATGTGCTGTTATCGTTGGGTTCCAGTTTGGGGATCAATCGGGTGATACCCCCATTGGTAGCGGCTTGGTTTCCAAATGCATTGGTTGGGGTGGTTGCCATGATCTTATTACATCGATTGACAGGACGATAATTCAATGTGGAGAGCAAAGTTAGGGGGATGGTTTTATCAGTTAATTAGGGCGTTTATGATCCGATCGACGTTTAAGTCTCAACAACGGGCCATGCTCCCCCTTGATTTGGAAGAGGTGGTGGAAAAGGGGGATCGGCTCATAAAAACAGTTCAACTGTTTTTTTCTCCTGTATTATTTTCATTTCGGATTCCAAAGTCCATTGGGGTTTCAGTATATGATTTATACTTTCCATCTCCTTTGGTGGTGGCCGCTTTTAAAGATGATGTACAAATTGTGGGGTTTTGGATGAATTTTGGGATGGGTGGGGGTATATTAAAAACGGTGATGATGAATCCGAGAGAAGGGAATCCACGTCCACGCTTACAATCAGTGGAGATGCAAGGGATGCGAGGCCTTTTAAATGCCATGGGGTTACCCGGTAAGGGTGTTGATGGCCTGATTAATCATATTCAGAAATCTTGGGTGAGTCGATCCAAGCGACCCATTGGACTCAGCGTGGGTGGGGGAACCGTAGATGAATATTGGGCGGTGATTGATCGGTTGGAGTCGGGCTTGGCCCATGTCAACTTCCCGCGGTTTTATGAACTTAATATCTCGTGTCCCAATACCGAGGAGGGTCAACATCTCATCCATACCCCAGGATTATTTCAAACCCTGTTAGAGGGGGTTCGTCAACGCACATCGGCGGTTGTTAGTGTTAAATTTTCACCCGATCAACCAAATAGTCAATTATTGGTAATGGCTGAAAATATGATGGCCTATGATCGAATGATGATCAATGTTGGTAATACACGGTTGTGTAAGTGTGTTGACGTCGGGTTGGCAACCAATGCAACCAGCACAGGGGAGGGGGGATATAGTGGGGAGGGGTTATTTAATCGCACGCTTGAAATGGTGAGCCTATTAAGTCCCATTGGATTGCCAATTATGGCAACTGGGGGTATTTCACAACCCCATCATGTAGAAGCTTTAATTGATCACGGGGCCACATTGTTAGGAATGGCAACCGCGTTAATTGAAAACCCATATGGCGTTCCGATTATCAATCATCGTTTATCACTTCAATCCAAGCGAATGTTATAAATGAGCTGGCTCCATTGGGTGGCCCTCTCCAATCTTGTACTCTCAACGTTGGTGGGTATTTTGTTTCTTCAGTCCACCCAATATCGATTGTTTTGCTTCACTAATTTTTCAGTCGGATTATGGAGCTTGTTTTATTTTTTGTGGCAATGGCAGTGGGGGCATCCGTGGAGTATGGTGACGGCTAGCCTCATGCAGTCATCCGCCACATTGATTCCTTATTTTTATGCCATGTCGTCGTTGCAAATGGCCCATGTATCGATTAGCCATCGGAATCGCTGGTGGTTATTGAATACCATGGGGTTGTGCTTATTAATGGCGGGAGCATGGACGCCTTGGATGATTCGGGGATATTGGCCGACCTCGTTCGGGCTTTGGCCTATGGCTGGTCCTTTGTTTGCCGTGTATATCCTCTATTTTTTTTTGAATGTGGGTATTGGCAATTGGGGAATGTGGAAACGCTATCAACGCACAAAACGATGGGTAGATGCTGGGATATTAGGGATGTTTACGTTGGGCTTTTTGGGTGGGGCAACTAATTTTCCGTTGTGGTATCACCTCTCGATACCACCATATGGAATGTGGATGGTACCGATTTATTGTGTGTTTGTTACATGGGCCGTTTTAAAATATGACATGGTTGATATTGTCCTTGTGGTTGGGCGTGGGTTGTCTTGGGCGATCGCAACGGCGTTAACGGGCAGTGCCTTTGTAATAGGCATGTGGGGCTTAGAAAGGGTATTTGGGGTTAGTCAGGTTTGGATGGGGGTGCCGTTGGTGATTGGGTTGGCCATGATTTTTTCAAGGCTTCGATTGTTAATTCAAACGGATGTAGAAAAAAAGTTTTTTCGAGGTAGGCATGGGTTTAAGGCAGTTAGTCTATCACTGCTGAAACACATGGAGGGGGTTCGGAGTATGGCAATGCTACAGACCCAAATACAGCAATTTCTAACCAACGAATTGGAAATGGGTGGTGTGGATTGGGTAATATCCCCAGAATGGCAGGTGGATTTTTTGATGAAATGGGTGCCCAATGGCCCCTTTGAATGGAATGATGAGATTAGAGCCTCAGTATTGGCCTGTTGTTCGTCACGGGGGGTTGTATTGGTGGGTTCCGAGGGAGGGGCATGGCTTCGCCAGTTGGGAAAATTAGCTTGCATTCCGTTTTGGCTGGAAAACCAGCTAGTGGGGGTGGCTTTGGTGGCACCCAAGTTAACCCATCTTGGCATGACGGCTGAGGATCAGGCATTATTGGAATTGATCGCTCAGCAGGGCTCTTTGGCTGTGGAGCGAATTCGCCAGTGGGCGATTCAGACTGAGGTCGCATTGGCCCATCATTTTCAGGGTGAATTATTGCCCCAGTCGGTTTGGATTCCTCGCTTTCAAGTGGCCGTTACCTGTCGTTCATTAGATGACGTGGGCGGTGATTATTATGATGTGATTCAAACGACCCAAGGCCACTGGGTATTTTTAGGGGATGTGATGGGGCATGGTATGGGGTCTGCAATGGTAATGGTCATGTTACAAAGCACCATTTATACCTTGGTAAAATCTATTCATTCGGCGTCTCCCGCTGATTTATTGGCAAGAGTGGATCAGGTTTTGTCGAATAATATCTCACGCTTAAGCGAACAAAAGAGTGTTAGTGTAATGGCCTTATTTACTCCCGATCAACGTCGATTTGTGGTAGCTGGACATCATTGCAATGTATATTGGTACCAACACCTGCGACATGAGGTTACCATTATTCCGGTTGACCAGTTAGCATCTCCAATGGGAATGGGGGAGGTGGGTGTTGGGGCAAGGGATTATTCATTTGAAATGAACGCATTGGATGTGTTATTACTGATTACCGATGGTATCGTCGATGCCTTTAGGGATGGGGTTAACATGCAAGATCCTTTTGGTGAAAACCGAATGATTGAGATCCTTATTCAACATGCTCATCACAATGCCACCCAGATAAAAGATGTATTGTTAGAAACATTAAACGAATTTACCAATTATCGGCAACAGGATGACATGACCGTAATGGTCATCAAATCGGTGGAATCATAGGTACTTGGAATCGGAATGGGGTTGCTGAGCAGAACCCAGGTTGCTGGTTTATACCTGCCAAAGTTCCTGCTCCCATGCTATAGTCAACCTTTAAATTGAAATGAGTAGGTGACGCATGATGCAAAATCGTAGACCCGTAACGGTAACAACATTAAATAATGGTTTAACGGTTGCCTTGATCTATGACCCAAATACCCCCATTGTATCGGCAAAAACCATTGTTAAAGCAGGTTCCATGACGGAAGGGGCTCACTTGGGGAAGGGGCTATCCCATTTTTTGGAACACTTAGTGGCTGGGGGGGCGACCAATATGCGATCCGAAACTGATTATCAGCATTTGGTTCACCAAATGGGTGGGGCCTACAATGCGTATACGACCCTCGATCACACCTGTTATTACATTACCACTTCCCCTGCGCATACCCAGCTTGCCATTCAGGTTATAGCAGAATGGGTGGGGCATCATGCATTTAATGCCACGGAGTTTAATCGAGAAAAAGAGGTTATTACCCGAGAAATTGAAAAAGGAAATGCGGAATTGGGTCGTGTATTTTATCAGTTGTGTCAATCCAACTTCTTTAATATTCACCCTTGTCGCTATCCAATTATTGGGGTCTTAGATTCATTTTTATCCACCACCCTAGATGACTTGTCAACGTATTATCAGCAACAGTATACGGCGTCTAACATGATTGCCATTGTGGGAAGTCCCTACCCATCAGAGCAGGTGATGCCATGGGTTGAATCTGCGTATGACAACATGCCATCATTGGCACCCCCGGCTGGGGTTGGTGTGCTGGACTATCCACCCACTACATCCCGATTTAAAAGTCGATCTTGGGATTGTCAAAATGCCCATTTAAATTTGCGTTTTGCAACGGTACCATTGCACCATGATGATGCCCATGCCTTGGATTTATTATCAACGATTTTAACCAACGGCATGGCATCCATTTTATATCGAACGGTGGTTGAGGAATCCCAACTTGCCTATTCTATTTTTTCATCGTCTTTGACCCCTCATTATACATCTGGTTATTTTGATTTTCAGTTGGAACTGGAACCGAAAGATATAACAGCGGTGACCCAGTTAATTCAAACCGAACTGTCACATTTATCGAAGAGTGTGACCCAAATCCAACTTGATACCGCCAAACAACAGCGGCGGGCTGAAGAGGCGTTATCTGTGACGACGATTGATGATGAAGTGTCTCGGGTGGGCATGGGCTTGTTGGTAGCGGGGAACCCTTATTTTTCACTCGATTATGAAGATGGCTATCAATCGGTGACACTGGAGCAGGTGTTGGCGGTGGCCAATCGCTATTTGAATCCAAAACGAATGGTAACCACCAGCTTAATTCCCCGGAATGCGACCATTCCATCAGAGATTATCACCTCCCCGTCTCAGTCCCCCCATCGGTTTTATACCTTTCCGAATGGGGTTCGGGTGGTGGGAATGCCCGATCCCTCGTCGACAAGAGCCAGTGTTAAATGTTTTATTAAAGCGGGGATTCGGGCAGAAAACCCCAATAATAATGGGATTGGATCGGTGGTTGCTGATTTAATCGGCCAACGTTGTGAGGGATGGGTCAAGTCAGATTTGGTTTCATTTTTTGAATCCCGAGGGGCTTTATTTGCGGCCAGTCATGGCAAACATTCTTTGGCGGTTACCTTACATTGTTTGCCGGATACCCTCACTGACTTATTGCCTGTTGCGATGCAGTCCGTGTTATATCCCACATTTCATCCGGATGATCTTGCGTTAAGTATGAAGCAAAGTATGAATCTGATTCAATCTCGTCCCGATGACTGGTATCGGCATGGGTTAATTCAATTCCGCCGTCATTTTTTTGGTCAGCATCCCTACGCCATGCCGGAATTGGGTGAAGAATCCAGCGTGGGGCGACTGACATTGTCGGCCTGTACCGACTGGTGGAATTCCATGCTGGACCCTCGATCGATCGTGGTGGCTGTAAGTGGGCATGTTGATTGGGATCGGGTGATCGATCAATTGGGGGAGACGTTGGGTCGCTTAGAGCCACCCCTGACTCCATGGGACTATCCATTGGTTGCACCCAATTATCCCAAGCAGCCCTTGTCGGGTGAGATTCATCATGATGTGGCAGCTTGCATGACGGTGTACCCTGGTACAACCCTTTCGGATATAGAAGGGGGGAGTGAATTGGATGCGGTGATAGCGGCCTTAACGGGGTATCATTATCCTGGGGGATTATTGCATTATGCATTGCGTGGAGAGGGGTTGGTGTATATGGTTCATGGCACCCAGTTTTTGGGCTTGGATGCGGGGTATATGATGGTATGTGCTTTAACATCCGATGAGCAACAATCCCGTGTGATTGAATTAATTGATGAGAATGTTCAGTTGCTTAAAACCAAGCCATTGCCATCTGAAACGGTGTCTGAAGTGGTGGCCCAATTGCAATTTGTGGGTCGTGAACGGCGGGCTGATACGGCCGCTTTTGTTAGCGAAATGGCAATCGATGAATTATTGGGTCTGGGTTACGATCGGTATGCCAAAACAGATGCACTCATTAGCAAAGTAACGGCGGACTCGATTTGTGAGTGGTCACAAAAATGGCTCAACTCTCCCCTTCATTACACATTTAATCGAAAAAAAACGATGTAATCGGTTTGGAACCCGTCATTTGAGCTGGGGACGTCTTTAAAAAGAGGGGTGAGCACAAATTCGCCAAGGGTTGGGGGTGCTTTGCGATGATGGCAAGATCGCTCATCTTTCTTTTTTTCTTTTCGAATAGCATGCTTTTTGGTAACATAGGGTGCCTTTCTATATTAGGTCGATACATTGAGTCGGCCAGAACAAAATTTCTAAAAGAAGGAATCCCATGGCATCAGAAGATAACGTTTCATTATATGTTTTTCCGAAATGGGTTAATCGGTTGCCCATCTTTTTCTTGCTCGGTGGCGGGGGCTTGTTTGTACTAATTGTGTTTGTTTTTTGGTATTGGTTTAGCCCCAAACATTTGGAGGTTGGGTATATGCCCAAGCAACCCATTCCCTATAGTCACCGGTTGCATGTTTCCGAGTTGGGTTTGGATTGTCGGTATTGCCACACCAATGTTGAGACGGCCGCTCATTCAAATGTTCCATCTAGCGAAACATGTCTAAATTGTCACAATCAAATTAAGGTTGATAGTCCCCATATTAAAAAGATCAAGCAAAGCGCCGTGACGGGGGTTCCCATTCAATGGGTGAAGGTTCATAAATTACCTGATTATGCTTATTTTAATCATTCTCGTCATATTAATGCGGGCATTTCATGTGTGAGTTGTCATGGCAGGGTTGATCAGATGGAGGTCGTTCATCAGGCCAAGCCGTTGAGTATGAGTTGGTGTTTGGAGTGTCATCGAGCCCCAGAACAACACCTTAGACCTAAAAAGTATGTGTTTAAGTTGGATTGGAAGTCACCCAATCAAGTGGAAATGGGTCGTCAAATCAAGGAGGCGAATTCAATTCGACCAGGAGAGGATTGTAGCACATGTCATCGTTAGAGCAGTCATTGTGGCGTAGTATTGAGGAGCGTGAAGGGGATCCTTCGGTTCAGCCAATGGTGGATCGGGAGTTTTCAGAGGGGGCATCTGTATTGGAAGATGAGGTGTCGCGTCGCACATTTTTAAAAATGATGGGCGCCTCCCTTGCTTTGGCTGGGGTGGCGGGATGCAGTCCGATTCGTAAACCCAAGCAATTCATTCAGCCGTATGCGATTGCCCCAGACGGGCTGATTCCTGGCGAGCACATTCATTATGCAACGGCTATGTCGTTGGGGCATCATGTAATGGGGGTGTTGCTTGAAAGTCATGAAGGGCGACCCACTAAACTAGAGGGAAATCCGCTTCATCCATCTTCGGTTGGTGGGGCGTCGGTATGGCATCAAGCATCGGTCCTGGAATTATACGATCCTGACCGATTGCAGCATCCCTTGCGTCGCCATCAAGCTGCCACGACCGATCTGTTTTTGGGCTGGTTGGGTAAGCGGTTGGCTGAGGCTGATCAAACACAAGGTAAGTCAGTTTTGATTTTGGCTGAGGCACTGGCTTCCCCAACGGCTCATCGCTTATTGTCTCAATTTCAAGTTCGTTTCCCCCAAGCAATGGTGGTGATGTCTGATCCGTTTGGTTTAGATCACCAAGCGGCTGCATTGCAGTTGGTTACGGGGTCTTCTTTGTTACCTTTGCCCCATTACGAGCAGTTGGATTGTGTGGTATCCATCGGGGCTGACTTTTTAGGAGCAGATCCCGAATCGGTGCGATCGGCCCGTCAATTTGCAGCACGTCGCCAGCCCGAACATCATCGTGGGTTGAATCGCTTGTATGTGGTAGAGTCTCATTATTCTTTAACTGGAACCAAGGCCGATCACCGGTATCGATTAAAACCCAGTGATGTTGGGTATGCGGTGGTACAAATTGCCCGTGCGGTGGTAGCCAAAGTGGGTAATCGGGCGTTGTTGTCGGATGCTTTGGCTGGGTGGCCGGTTAAAACGGTATTGCCAGTGGCGGTGGTTAAAGCCATTGTAGCCGATTTGTTGGCCCCTGGGCGTGTGGGAGGGCTGGTTGTTGGGGCCCAACAGCCAGCCTTTGTTCATGCATTGGCCTATGCCATTAATTCGGTGTTGGGTTCCAATGGGTCGGGAATTTCATATTATCGTTTTCCTTCCGCTGAATTTGCGGTTGCCAATTCCATTCAATGGGGAGAAGCAGGCTTACAACAGGCCACAAAAGCCATGATGTCGGGAGGTATTACCACTGCCATTGTGATAGGCGGGAATCCGGTTTATAACGCGCCGGGTAATCTTGCGGTGAAAGAGGCCTTGCAAAAGGTGCCTCATTCGGTTCATTTGACCCAATTTAAAAATGAAACATCGATGGCATGTGAATGGGTCGTTCCAAGGTCACATTATTTAGAATCATGGGGAGATGCCAAGGGTGTTGATAACTCGGTGGCCATTGTGCAACCTTTGATTGAGCCATTGGGCAAATCATTGAGTGACGTGGCTTTTTTGGGTGCCATGGTGATGGGAGATGGGGTTCCCTCGGATCGAGATTTGGTTCGCGCTACTTACAAAGGGGCTGGTTCTGATTCGGATACCGTGTGGCAAAAATGGTTAAGGGATGGCATTGTCTCAATTGGCACCCCTACCGATCCACCGCTCCCGCAGTCCTTTCCATTTACACCCCCAAAGGCAACAAAAGCAGGGTTGGAATTGGTGTTTTATCCTGATTACAAGGTATGGGATGGCCGGTTTTCAAATAATGGATGGTTACAGGAGTTGCCCGATCCCATTTCAAAATTAACTTGGGATAATGCGGCCATGGTTAGTCATGCCACGGCTCAATTATTGGGCATTAAAACGGGTGACATGGTTCGGATATCAGCATTGGGGCGATCCATCGATACGGTGGTGATGATTCAGCCGGGTGCCGCTGATGGGTGTATCGGATTAATAGGGGGGTACGGTCGATCGGTGGATGGGCGGATTGGCCAAGGGCGGGGCTTTAATGTGTTCCCGTTGAGGCAGTCTGGGATGACGTATGTGGCGGGGGCAACCGTTTCTAACTTGGGTCGGACGTATGTGTTGGCGACGACGCAACAACATGGGTCCATGGAATCTAGGGATTTGGTAAAACATGTTTCGGTTAGCGAGTGGAAGGACAACCCTCATTTTGCACATAAAGAACATGCCTTTCCCATGGTATCATCTTGGAAAGAAATTGCGTATGACGAGGGTAATCAATGGGGCCTATCGATCGATTTAAGCAAATGTACCGGGTGTAATGCGTGTTTAATCGCTTGTCAGGCTGAAAATAACATCCCGATTGTAGGTAAAGACCAGGTTGCCAATGGTCGAGAGATGCACTGGATTCGTTTGGATCGTTATTTTGAGGGATCGGTTGAAGATCCTGAGGTTCGGCACCAACCCATGACGTGTTTGCAATGTGAAAACGCGCCTTGTGAGCAAGTATGCCCTGTTAGTGCAACGGTTCATAGTCAAGAAGGTTTGAATGATATGGTATACAATCGTTGTATTGGTACCAAATATTGTTCTAATAATTGCCCGGTAAAGGTAAGGCGGTTTAATTTCTTGGATTATCATCAGCGCAATCCTCAGTCAGTCGCTAAAAATCGTCAGCATTTATTTGATTACATGAGGGAGCCAGACCCATCCATTCAGAAGCAGTTTAATCCTGAGGTAACAGTTCGAATGCGTGGCGTTATGGAAAAATGCACCTATTGTGTTCAACGTATTTCAAAGGGGCGTATTCGTGCTAAAAATGAGTCTCGCGAATTGATGGATGGTGAGATTAAGACGGCGTGTATGCAAACCTGCCCAGCTGACGCAATTGTGTTTGGGGATATTCGCAACCCAGATAGTCGTGTGGCCAAGCAGAAAAAGAATCGTCGAAATTACGCCATTTTAGAGGAGTTGCACTTAAAAGCACGTACCACTTATTTGGCGTCCATTACAAATCCAAGCCCAGACTTAGTGAAGGAGTCCTAATGATATGAGCGTGATAGTAGAGGATCCATCGGTAAGAACCCCATTGGTATTAGGGGGACATACGTTTGAGTCGGTATCAGATGCCGTGTGTGCGCCCGTTGAGCAAAAAGCCCCCAAGTGGTGGATAGCTTCTTTTGCGGTGGCTGTGTCTTTGTTGTCTTTAATGTTGGCTATGTTGGGCAAATTGGTGTGGACGGGTGTGGGTGTTTGGGGGTTAAACAATCCGGTTATGTGGGGATGGGATTTGGTTGGTTTTGTATTTTGGGTGGGAATTGGGCATGCGGGCACCCTTATATCGGCCATCTTATTTCTATTCCGTCAAAAATGGCGCACTTCAATTAATCGATTTGCGGAAGCCATGACCATATTTGCGGTGATGTGTGCGGGTATTTATATCGCCTTCCACGTTGGGCGTGTATGGGTTGCGTATTATTTGTTCCCCATTCCAAATTCAATGGCCATGTGGGTTAATTTTCGAAGCCCATTAATGTGGGACGTCTTTGCTGTTTCAACTTATTTCACTATTTCTTTACTGTTTTGGTATGTGGGCTTAATTCCCGATTTAGCAACCTTGCGAGACCGTGCGGTTACCAAAACCCGTAAAATTTGGTACGGTATTTTTGCCATGGGGTGGCGTGGGGCCAACCGACATTGGCAGCATTATGAGCGTGCATATTTAATATTGGCAGCCCTTTCAACCCCATTGGTATTGTCGGTACATTCAATTGTTAGTTTTGATTTTGCGGTCTCGCAATTACCTGGCTGGCATACCACTATTTTCCCGCCTTATTTTGTAGCGGGTGCTATTTTTTCTGGCTTTGCTATGGTGGTTACGTTGATGGTAATTGCCCGAAAGTTGTTTAAGCTTGAGTCATTTATGACCATGCATCACCTTGAAACCATGAATAAAATTATTTTGGCTACGGGTACCATGGTGGGGTATGCGTATGGAATGGAGTTTTTTATTGCGTGGTACTCGGGTAATCCGTATGAAGGGTTTGCCTTTGTAAATCGTGCTTTTGGTCCGTATGCGTGGGCTTATTGGACCATGATTAGTTGCAACGTTATTTTTCCTCAACTATTTTGGTTTAAAAAGATTCGACGCAGTATTCCAGCCATGTTTGTCATTTCAATTATTGTGAATATAGGGATGTGGTTTGAACGATTTGTTATTACTGCTACTTCCCTGCATCGCGATTTTTTACCATCCTCTTGGTTTTATTACAGCCCCACTTGGGTTGAGGTCTGTCAATTTATTGGTAGCTTCGGTTTGTTTTTGACATTCTTCTTGTTGTTTTTAAAATATTTGCCTGCGATTGCCATTTCTGAAGTGAAGGGGGTCATGCCAGAAGCGGATCCTCATCATCATAACGGAGGTGTGCATTAGATATGAATTCAAATCAGCCCATAGGATTGTTAGCAGAATTTTTGTCTCCGGCTGCAGTTTTAAAAGCGGCCGAGACCTTGCGAGATGCAGGGTATCGTCAGTTTGAGGTGTATAGTCCGTTTCCGATTCATGGCATGGACGATGCGATGGGAATCAAGGATTCCGTTTTGGGATGGATTGTGGTGACCTGTGGTGCCATTGGTTTATCCTCTGCTTTATTATTGCAATGGTGGGTGTCTGTTGTGGCCTACCCCATTGT
>SXGQ01474223.1_pt1 | contig 16465 bp, 8 predicted proteins | sample 3178371 | NCBI WGS metagenome assembly SXGQ01 (sample SAMN11356859, study PRJNA531348) | freshwater metagenome | isolation source: freshwater sample F1-20 | place: China: Fuxian Lake, Yuxi | collected 2017-12-25
CTAGGTTCTGGCCCTTATCCTGTTAATCATTTTAATAATGGTTTTATTCCTAATTTTAATTTTATTAAAGGTAGAAACTCTTTTCAAAAAAATTGGTTAATAGAAACAGCTAAGAAAAGAAATTTAAATTTAAATGATCCAGATACCTTTAGTAAATTAGCCACTGAGTTTGCTAAAACTTATCCTAACGATCAAGGAATGTTTGGTTTGAGTAAAGGTTTTATTCCTAATTTTGCATACAAACAATCAGTAATGAGTTTGGAAGAAAGCATGAGCGGCGAAAAAGCTATCTTTGATACTAAGCCTTTTCCACATATTAGAAATAGCAGTCAACCAACATTTAGTTCCGCAATATCTGATCATGGTGGTTTAGGTAATGCATTGAGTGATTCGATGAGAGGGCAAAAAGCTGCTGGATTGATGAGTAGAGGATTAATTCCAAATTTTGCACCTGCGCGTGGACCCCGTGTTGGATCTCTAGCATTAGAAAGTATGGACCCAAGTATAATCGATAGTGGAAGTCCAGTTTTGCCAAAAAATATGAGAAATGATTTAATTAGATCGGTTAATGACCTTATTAAGCAATATGCCGCTGGAACTATTGATCAAAATAAATTAAATGATGGTGTAAAAGCATTGAATTCAAGATATCAATTGACACAACAAAGTCAGCAAAAATTACAGGCTGCGGTAGATAAACAAACAAGTGGTATAACTACAGCTGCAAATAGCACAAGTAAATTAGCAAAAAGTTTATCATCAGCTAGTACTGCTATATCTCTTGCTGGACCAATGCTTGCTGGATTTGCAGAACAGGCTCTTTTTGGAGACAGAAAACGTACAGATATGAGCGCAACTGAAAGAGGCGTTCAATCTGGTTTAAGCACTGGGTTAACTGCGATATCTACTGGTGCTGGTATAGGTGCGGCTTTTGGTCCATTAGGAGCAGGAATTGGTGCGTTAATTGGAGTTACAGTCGGATTAACTTCAGCATTTAGTGCTACTAAATTAAGCGCAGAAGAGTTGACACAATTAAATCAAGAACAAACTCAAAAAGCTCAAGCTAATATCTCTGCTGCTTCTTCTTACATTGAAGCTCAAAAATCTTTAACTCAAATGATAGCCTCTGGGGCTTCATCTTCTGATATTGAAAATGCTAGTAAAAAATTAAGTGATAATTTTAATGAAATAAAAGATATTAAATTACAAGAAATATTTAATGCTACAGGGGGTGATGTTAAAAAAATGACAGAAGAATTGCAAAAATATACTAACGAAACAACTAAAAAAAGCGCAACTAAGAGAGGTCTTTTAGAAAAAGTTAATATTGAAGATAGAATTTCAGCTTTAAATATTGGTCTAGACAAAGAACAGAAAAAATCTGTTGCAGAAAATTTAAAAAATGTTGATTTTAGAAAATTCAGACAACAAAAACAAAATTTAACTTTAACAGATCAAATTTTTCGTAGCAGTTATGTTGAAGCTGTAGATACAGCTAATTATAATTCTGCTAAACAATTATCTACACAAATATTAAGTAATATAGGTGTAACACCAGAAACTGATCCTAATTTCAATAGCACATTAAAAGCAGCAATGGATCAGCTATTAGGGATGTCGATATCTCAAATAGATCAGTTGATAGCTGGATTAGAAAAAGGAGACATTGTTTCAGAAGCTAATAAAGTTGCTATTAATTTCAAACAAGCTGCTACAAGATCTTTTAATCAAATATTTTTAGATATGGAACAGCAAATTGCTAAAACAGCATTTGAAACAGCTTTGAGTTTTGAAAAAGATTCTGGTTCAAGAAGAATACAATCTGCTATTCTTGATTTTTCTACAAATTTTCAAGATAGCATAAATTCCTTTTTATCAAATAATCTTCCAGACGCTAGAAAATTTGATTTTACTGCTAATACTGCTGCTCAAAAAGCTCAACTTCAATTACAAAAATCTCAACAAGATTATAATAAAGCTTTAGCAGAACAAGAAAATGAAAAGTCTAATTTCTTAATTAAGAATGCAGAAAATTTAACTAAAGAATTTAAATCTTCATTTCTGCCATCTCAAGCTGCTGCTCAATTTTATCAATCAAATGTATTACCGCAAATACAAAAAGGAACATTTTCAGCAGACGCTAAATCTTTAGCGCAGCAATTTGAAAAAGCTAGTTTTCAAAAAGCTGAATCTAAATTTTCAGAAGCTGGTATGGCTGGAAGTTTAAATATAAATGATATACCTTCTGAGTTAAACCGAGTAACTAAAGTAATGGAAGCTCTTGCTGATGCAGGTCTTACAAATGAAAATCAATATAAAAAGCTTCAAGAGGCTCAAAAAGCTCTAATAGATTTACAAAATCAAACAGCTTTATTTCAAAATCAAAATGAAATGACAAAGTTGCAAGGTGTTATAGATACTGCTGCGCGTGAAAAGCAATTATTTGAAACTAAACAAGAAAACGCTAAAAAAGAACTAGAAATAAATAAACAATTATCAGAAGCTCGTATAGCTGTTGAAAAAGATATAGCCATACAAAAAGCCAAAGTTGATAAAGAAAATTTGATGCGTATGGAAGCTATGAAAAATATGAGTGCTGATATCGCTAATTTTACTGAAATTCAGAAAGCCAGATCATCAGCTGCCGTCAATGAATTGAAAAGATCTTTACAAGACCCAAGACAAGTTTCTGGTTTGGGGGTTAGAGAAAGAAATGAAAGAAGATATGCAATAGAAGATAAAATATTACAGAAAGAAAGAGCGGCAGAAGATATGACTATAAATGCAGAAATTCAACAAAGAATGTTGGAATTAGCTGCTGAAAGAGAAAATACTGATGCTACTTTAAAATTGAACGATACAATAATGACATTGATTGAAACGCAATTAAGAGGAGCATTAGGTGGTCAACAAAGAATAGAAGAAATTGGCGCAACTGCTAAACGAATGGGAACTTTCGCTCCATCTGATATTGATAAAAAATATGGCGTTGGAACATACGCTCAATTTCAAGCACTTCAACGTATTCAAGAATCTCGCAGTGCTATTGATGCTCAAAAAAATATGAAATATAATATTGATGCTTTTTCTCAAAGCATGGAAGAAAAAGGATTCAATTCAAAAATGAATAAAGAAGAACAATTGAACTTTTTAGCGAAAGAAAAGGCAAAAGCAGATGAAGCCGGTAACGTGTCTTTATCTAATACTATTCAACGTTTTCAAGATCAAATTAAAGCTAGAAAAACTGCTTTAGGAATAACCAGAAAAGATATAGATGCTCAAATGGAATTAAATAGAGCTTTGGATAGAGTAAACTCATCATTTATTAATAGATTTAAACTAGGATATGGTGAATTAAAATATCAAGGTCAAGAAATTTTATTAAAATTAGGTGAAGATCTTCCTAAAATGTTTGCTGATGGAATAGTAAATGGAATCAAAGCCGCAATAAGAGAAACAGATAATTTAGGAGAAGCTTTGATGGGTATTGCTAGTAACTTTTTAGATGCTATCAGCACAGCTATGATGCAAGCATCAGTATATTCTTTACTCGGTGGTATGAATATTCCTGGTTTTTCAATGGGAAAACCAGCCACTCCTTCTCCAAGTGCATCGACAGGATATGGTTATTCTTTTGCACAAAAAGGAGGAGTTATACGCGCTCAAAATGGTGTTTATGTTTCTGGTACTGGCAGTGGTGATAAATATCCAGCAATGCTTGAAAATGGTGAATATGTATTAAATAGAAATGCTGTTATGGCAATGGGTGGCCCATCTGAATTAGATAAATTAAATTTTTCAATGGCTCCTCGTTTTGCAACAGGCGGAACTTTTGCAACAGAATTAACAGATTTGAAATCTATGGAAGAAGGTATGACAACTTTTGGTTTGGAGAATAGTAAATTATATAATGAATTAAGAGATGTAGAAAGAGAAAAACAGGCTGAAAAAAGACGCAAAGCTTTTGAAAGAAAAAAAATGATTGCAGGTATAATAGGCTCAATAGCATCTATAGCTATTTCAGCTGGCGCAATGAAAGTAATGTCAGCTGGTACTCCAAAGGGATCTGGTCCTGATCCTTTAGATGCAAAAACTAGCATTGCTCAAAAAGGTGGTTCAATAGGTAATCGATTATCAGATACAATACCAGCTTATGCAGAAGGTGGATTACATAGTCTACCAATTATTAGAAAATATAGCACTGGTATGCAAGGTGGTGGAATGTATGGCGGTGTTTCTAATAACTCTAATACAGTAAATAATAATAATGCAAGTAATTCATTTAATTTCAATACTACAGTTAATAGAGATGGTACTATAGAAATGGGTGCTAATACTACAAGTTATAAACAACAAGATGTAGAATTATCTAATAATTTGAATTCTAAGATTTATGGCACAGTATTAGATGTTATTAAACAACAACAAAGATTCGGTGGTACATTGGCAGGAACACGTAGACCTATTTAATGAAAAACGCCGCTTTAAATTACGAAAATAGATTTTACTTAAATAGTAATGCTATTTCTGGCATATTATCTATTCAAGGCAACTATACTGTAAATTATGGTCCTATAAATACAATAGGTGTTGGTTATAATAAACAAATAATGGCAGATGTGCCTAGTGCATCTTTTAGTATTAATAAATATTTATTATACAATGAACCTTTTTTGCAATTCACTGGAGAAAGTCCAGCTAGACAAGCAAAAACATTTGCTGGTAGTATAGATTATTTTGGCAAATCTTTTGGTTTTAAAACTGGTTGCTTGAATAATTTTTCCTTGCAATGTTCTGTAGGTGAGGTTCCACAAACGTCTAGCGAAATTCAAGTGTTTGGCGATATTGGTAAGAATTTTTCTGCATCTGGTAATCTTGGCGCACCATATATAAGTGTGCCGCAAGTTAAAGATATAATATTGTCTTGTAGTGGATCTTCTTCTAATAGAATAACTCAATTTGATTATAGTGTAAGTTGTCCAAAAAAAGCTATTTATTTATTACAACCATCTGGTGCTACTTCTGGACCAACTCCATATCCAATAGCTAACTATGCTTATGTTCCATATGAAATACTATTAGAATTACCAATTGAAATTAGCGCATCATTTAATTTAGAAATAGATAATTACGAAGCTAAAAAATTATACGATCAAATGAATAATGATGTTGATTCAACATTTTCAATAGAAGTTAGAGGAACCGTTTTTCAAAATTTATCTTTGGGAGAATTAGATTTAAGAGCTTTAGATAAAGATAATGGAATACAACTATTCAAACAAACATTCTCTAATTTTAAATTAGTGTCACAAGAATTTAATTCATCGGCTGATGATGTTTTAAGTGTAAAATTAGATTATAAAGGATATTTAAATAATTAATATGAGTACACCATTAGCATCTTTAACTTCTATACTTGGTACAAATGTTGCATCCACAGATATTTTTTATGTAACTGATGCTACATCTACAAATACTTATAAAATTACTAGAGATGAGCTTTCTCAGGCTTTCACAGGTTTTATTGCTCAAACTTCAGATGGTTTTACTATTTTTGAAAGTGCAGGAGCAGTTGGACTTTCTGTTAGTGGATCAAATGGTTTTGTTGGTATAAATGATAGAAATCCTTTTGTATCTTTAGATGTAAATGATAATACTTCCGCATCGAATGGATCTGGACAAATTAGAATGTCAACTACCAATTCTGGTAGAAAAATAAGTATATCGATTAGTGATCCAAATGTATACTATCAATTCGCTAAAAAAGCTAATGACAATAAACTCTATTTAGAATCCTCAACTGATGGCGGTTCAACTTTTACTAATTTGATGGTTTTTGATCAAAGTGGTAACTTTGCGATTCATAATACGACTGGTACTCTTACAAATAAATTTTTATGTAGTGGAGAATTCATCGAATTTCAAAATTCAGGAAACGCTTTAATATTTGATCCATATAACACAGAAATCAAAACTAGTGCAACAGATGAAACGTTATTAATAAATACTAATAATCTAGGTAATGTTAAAATTGGATCAGATGCTGTTTTTGTTGATAATGATTTAGTTGATCCTAGAGTCGGAATAAATACTACTAATCCTACCGCTACTTTTAACGTTAGTGGTTCTGGGATTACAAGTAAATTCGAATCTAATTCTACAACTTCGGTATTAGGTTTAGGAAATACAGTAGATTCAGGATTTTTTGGAATAGTTAATAGCAAAACATTTTTCGGACCTTCATTTGGCGGATTATCAACTTCTAATGTTATTTTTGATCATAGTAGTGAAGGTTTATTAGGTTTAGGAACTACTGGTCCTCAATATAAATTAGATGTTGTTGCAAATGATTTAGCAACAGTTTCTCATTTTAGCAATACAGGAAATATAAAAACATGTGAAGTAATTATAGCGGCTAATAAATCATTAGGAGGTGCTGATACAGGCCCAAGAAATTCGTTTTTAACATTTTCGAGATATGATAGCGCAATAGATACCGATAAATGGTCAATTGGTAATATATATGTTGATCCTACATTTGGTGGAACGGATGATTTTGTATTTATAAAAAATGGTTATTATGGAGCTAGTCCTAATGTGATGGCTAAATTGACTACAGCTGGAGATTTTGATATTGATGGCGGATACACAAGTGATAATTCATATTGTAAAGGACAATTTATAGAGATTTATGGCACGACATTAACTGGAACTTCAAATATTTATATAGATCCATTCGGTGTAAATGGATCTTCTACAATTGCTAGTGGTAATTTTAATACAAATTCTCCATTTGGTGTTTCAATGTACAATGGCAAACTTGAAAGAATGATGGCTTTTACTTCAAAAGATACAAGTGGAGAAAATGTTATTTTTCAATTTTATGCAATCACTCCAACTACAACTTCTGTCGATGGATACAATAATATTGGCACAACAGGAGACACGGCTAATGTAAAATGTAGCGGATCATTCACTTTATATGGTAATCAAGTTTCACAATTAATATTTTCTACTTTTGGAACATTCACTTCTGGTCAATTATTACAATATAGATTATTTAGATCTGATTATACTACTTTAGATTTTCCTGTAACTTTGACAAGCGCGATCAAATATACTGTTGTTTAATGAGTAAATTTATAAAATATGAGAATATTGATTTTAGAATAAATAACGATGTTTTTTATTCTACATCGGTAGAAATATCTTTGCAGTCAAATATCGAACCCATTTTATTATCAGATGGTTCATTACTTAGATATGCGCCACAAGGTACGGTAATGGGTAATCTAAATACAGAATTTTTTTTGAATGATCAGTTTCCAACTTATTTAATACCTACAAGTAACTCTGAATCGCCAATAAATGCTGTTTTTGCTGGAGTACAAATTCAAAATTGTTACTTAAAAAGTATTTCTTTCGAAGCTTCTCAATTTTCACCTATTTCCATAAATGCTCAATTTGAATGGTATGGTCAAATAAACACTTTAGATAGTACAAATAATCTTAAGACGTTTACGAAAACAAGAAATACTAGTTTGACTAATATTTCTCATTCAAATAGAACTTATATATCTGATATAACTAATGTTTTTGGATTTTCTGAAATTTTTGGTTTTAGATATTCTGAAGAATGTAGTCGTGTTCCATTTTTTAAGAATGATAGTATAATTCCATTTCGCGTAGCTAAAACAAATAAAATGAAAAATGTCGATGTTGATGGAAATTATTTTCGTCAAACTGATATTTGTAATATTGAAGGCAAAGACTCTGTGTGCGATTTATATTTAAAAGATTATAATAATAATGTTTTAAATGTTTTTTCAATTACTGGAAAACTTGAGTCTAGAGGATTATCAACTTCTAATAATGGTATTTTACAAAGTAAATTGTCTATAATACAACGTTTAGCGCCATTAAGAGGTACATTATGAGCAAATTTTTAGATACACAATTTTCTATTACAGGAATCAAGAATTTTGATATACCTACTTCGTATACTTCATATGATTTAGTAGATTTTGAATATTATACTGGTGATAGTGCATCTCCATTGAATTTATCAGGATTATATGCATGGTTTAATTTAGATGATCTAAATAATTTAGAATTTGATTCTTCTGGAAAAGTAAGTAAATGGTATAATTTAGCTCCAGGCCATGAAATAGCTCAAGATTTAAATAACAATGTAACAAATATTGATACTCGTCCATATTATAATCAAAATAAAAATTGTATTACATTTGAATCAGATCTTCCGCCCAATTATAAATTAAATAATTTATTTACAACTGGTGATGGTTTTAAAGGTTTTTTAACTGGAGATCGTTGTTGGTTTATTGTGTATGAATTTGATAAATTAAAAAGAGGTGATTATGGTTATCCAATAAAACCAAATATATCGACAATATTAGATACAGACTTGTATGCAGCTACAAGATATTCTAGTAATCTAGCAAGTAGTGGTTTTTTTGGAGTTTCAGGTAATAATCTGATATATTCGTGGAATACAAATGTACCTAAATTATCTCAACAATTCATTTTAAATCCAACAGGAGCAGCACAAAATTCGCCGTTAAATGTTAATCAGTATTTTTCTGCATCTGAAGTTCTTAATCGTAAAAATATAATTTCTATTATAAAAAATAATACAAGTAATAATCTTCGTTTAAGAAATAATGGCTATGAATTATTGAATTTAACGACAAATCATTTTAATTCTGGTTGTTCAGGTTTAATGTTAGGAGCGGCACAAAACGCTCATCCTAATGAAAATAATTTATATAATTATGATTCATCGAATATTTCTTATTATGAAATCTTGGGTTTTGCAAAAGTTCCTACTGATAATGATATCTTAGCTATAGAAAAATATCTTTTCGAAAAACATTTTACAAATGATGATGGTTTATATATTGCTAAAACAGATTTTAATGCATCTGATTATAGATATTCGCCAATCAATATAACAGGTTATGATTATTTAACAAAAGATGTTGATTCTATTTTTAATAAAACTTATGGTTGTTCAGCCAATTTTACCACAAAAGCACAAAGAATGGATTATGGAGATAATTATTTTTTAAATGTAATACCTAATATAAATAACCTGCAATCAGAATTTGTATTATCATATGATGGTTTAACAGATAAACAAGCAAAAGCATTAATAGGGTTTTTTCAAAACACTTTTGAGTATACCCCTAAAACAATATTGGATTCTTATGAAAGTGTAAATATAGATCTTTTTTATCCATACACAAATAATGCTAAAATATATTTTTCTGATCTTCAATATAATTCTATAGAGGCTAATTTAAATAAAATTGATATAAAATGTTTTTCCAGTTATGATTCAAGTTTAAATTATAAAGGTTTTTTTATAACAGGTGAAAATGTTACAAAACCTTTTGAATCAAATAAAAAATATTTTTATAATGATATCGTTTATTATAATAGTAGCGTATCCAGTTTAAAAGGTTTTTATTGGTTTACTGGCGCAGATAATACTAATGTTAATCACACTACAAGTCCAACTGGTATAAATTCATTATTCACAAGAAAGTTTTATTTTAAACCTAATTTAGATTTTAGTTTGCCATTAACGCCAAAATATATTAAAACAGATTTTCAGTCATCTGCTCCAGCTTACGAAAATTATGGAATCAATAAAACTTCTTTAGATTTTACATTTAATTTTAATGGCAGAAGTGATAAAGAAGCTTTAGCAATATTAAAATTTTTAGATTCAAATGCTGGATTCAAAATTTTTGAAATGACACTTCCAGAACCTTATAATAAATTAATAGATGTATATTGTCCTGAGTGGAATCATGTTTATAAATTTAAAGATAATCACGATATTTCTGTAAAATTTCTAGAATTCAAAGGTAAAACTGATTCAGATATATTTTTTAACACATTATTAGAATTATGACATATGTAAATATAACTGGAAAAGATATAGGTGATTGTTTAACCGGATTTGCAATTAATTATCCAATTAAAATAACTAATAGTGGTAATTCTGATGTTTTATATAAATTCAGTATAACAAATGATTCAGATAAAGTTTTTTCATCATCAATTTCAAGTGTTATAATAAATAATGGAGACACTGAAACATTAGATATTTTGTATTGTCCTTTAATTACTACTCCAGCATCTGACAATATATGTAATTTTATTATAGAAAGCGAATCTGTTGAAGATGGAAGTGTAGATCCAAGTGGAAATATAACAATAGAAGTAACTGGTTCAAGAATAATAAATAATACAGGAGGACATGTCAGAAATCTTGTTGCGTTAAAAAATTATGATATAAAAAATGGTATTAATTATGATTTTATTTGGTCGCCACCGACAGGAACTGGAAATCTTAAAAATTATTTTTTCACAGGATATCAATTAGATATAGCCACAAATACAAATTTTTCTACAATTGTATTTAGCACTGGATTTAATATTGCGCAAAATACAACTGATAAACCAAGATACTCTAATTTCTATGGATACTCAGAAGATGAAAAAATAATAAAAAAAGTAGGAAAAAAAGATTTTACATCATTGAATTTTGATATTTCTTATTATGCTCGTTTATATACATATAGTTGTGGTAATACAGGAATAAATATTTTTGCCACTGGTGTTGAATCTTTAAATGATCAACTGTCTAATGAAGTAATTATAGGAAATTCAGGGGTTACTAGACCTGATTTAAAATTTAGTAAAAAGATGTTAAATGTCCAAATTGCAAAACAAAACAGCAAAGATTTTGATTTATTCAATGAGATATTTAAAGCAAATGCAGAATCTTATGATTTAACTTTTTATTCGGGAATAAATATTTATTTTGCTGAAGGTAGCTCTTTTTATTCAAGCGATGAAAATAATTATGCAATAAATTTAAAAGGCTCATTTCAAAATTTTTCAGGAAATAATACTGATGGAACGCCTATAAATTTATATATTCCACAAAAAGTTTTTATATACGGTAATGAAGGAAAAGGTGGTGATATCAAAAATCTTTTGCCACAAGTGATTCCTACAAGCACTTCAAATACTAACTATAATTATTCTAATATATTTGAGCAATCAAATTATTCGACAACAAATGGTTTATCTGATAGTAAATCAGGTGGAAATGTATTTAATTTCAATTTAGATACTCAAATTTATAATGAAACTGTCAAAAGAAAAGATTTAGTATACAATATTTTTATTCAAAAAACAACTAATTTAGCAGCTGGTGGAGGTGGTAACAAAGCCGGTTTTGCTATTGTAGGAGGATATGCAAATAATATAGCTACTGGTTCTGATGGAATACCTAGATCAATTGTTTTACCAATTAGAGGATCTAAAAATTATGAAAATACATATTTTTTCATTAAAAATAAAAATTCAACTAGTCTTGATAATTTAGGTAAATTATATTCTCCAGATCCTCAATTAGGTGAAGATGCAATCGATAATATAGTTTTTTATGATTATAACAAAAGACAATATATTACAAATGCCAAAATTACAAATTATGCATCGAATTCCGCCACTGTAACTATAGGTAATAATGGTTTACAAAATCTAGAAACTCAATTTGTAAAAATTAATAATAATTCAGCAGCAAGTTCAGGTTATTTAATAAATAAATTTGCAGGTTCAAAAGTTAAATTAAATTTTTATAATAATAATATTTCCCCTGATTATGTATTTAGATTTGATAATTCATATCTTACATCAACTCCTACGTGGCTAGGAAAAGACATTAATAATAATACGATAATAACTTTATCAGGAACAGGATCTAGAATTGATTTTAGATCTTTAGGTTTAAACGCTTTGAAATTAACCAATACTCAATCTTTGAAAGGCGTTTTTTCTTCATCAGTTGATGTCACAAATTTTGATTTATTCATAGTTGGATGTGTTGAAGGTGTTACTGCAAATACTTTTCCAAAATCTATATTTAAGTTTTTTAATTGGTATTCTAATTCCAGTTATTCACAAGTAACTAATTTGCAATTAGAAAACTTTCCTACATCTAATTTCAAAGCTTTTCCAAAAGAAGAGAATGTTTTTTCTTTATTTTTTCCATTGTTATACAATCAAAATATAGAAGGAAGTTTTACTACAACTTTTTATGAAAGTTTAAATATTTCTCGTCTAGGAAATTTGCAAATTTCAAAGCAATTGAATTCTAGTATTGATGGTTATTATCCATTTATACTAAACATACAAAGAACGAATAAAGTTTATATTATTTATATTAATGGAGTTGCGGTTTGTAATTATACATTACCTAATAATAATTTTTTATTGAATAATTTAAACGCTACAACTTTTGATCTTTTGAATGGAGTTGCATCTGGAGCTTCTGTTACTAATAATCTATATTTTGATATGGTTTTTTATAATCGTAATTTATTTGATGGTGAAAGACTCCAATTATATAATTATTATGCTAATACATATTTGAAATTATTTACTGGATATACAGATTCATTTTTAAAATTAGATCAAACTTTATCGGATCAAAGAGTTAGACTTCCGAATGTTTTCAATATAGCTGGTAAAATTAAAACACAATCATAATGAATACACTTTTTAAATTAAATAATTATGTTGTAATTGATCTATTTGAGATTGAATTAGAATCTAACGAAGGCTATTTAAGATTTCATGGTTCTAAAAACTTTGAAAGAAATATTGTTTTTCAAAATAAACAATATATTTTTATACCTTGCGAGTTTTCTGATTATCAAAGCACATCTGATGGAAGACAAAGTAGACCTAAATTAAAAGTAGGTAATATAAATAATTATTTTTCGAGAGTTCTGCAAGATCGCAGTGATTTAATAGGTAAAAATTTCAACAGAAAAAAAATATTAGCTAAAGATTTAGATGCAATAAACTTTACTGACGGTCAAAATCCATTTGGAACTTCATCTTTTAATACATATATTAATTTTGATAAGTTTATAGTAAATGCTAAATTAAGTGAAAACCTTAATTTTGTTGAATTAGAATTAGTCACAAAAGTCGATGTTGAATCTTTAAGCGTACCTGCTAGAAAAATAACGAATGATACTTGTTCATGGAACTATAGATGTTTTGGTTGTAATTATGGTAATAATAGAAAGTATGAAGGGCCTACAGATATTAATGCTAAAATATCAACTCCAAGTGGTTCAGATCCTACATTCAATACATTTTTAGGAGTGCCAGTTGCAGATGAAAATGATAAGGTTTTTATAGCAAATTATAATAGTTTTTCAAATAACGGAAATTATGGTATTTCATCTTTGAGATACAAAGGAGAATGGTTAGCTACCAAATCTTATTCTATAGGAGATTTTGTTTATATTGATGCACTATCAAATACTAATTTAGAGTCTGATGAAGCAACATTATCACCTTTAAATCAAAACAAAAATTATTTTGTATGTGTAATCGCTAATTCAAATAAAAATCCTTTAAAAAATACAGATGTATGGAAAGAAGATAAATGCTCAAAAACACTTAGAGGTTGTATGTTGAGATTTGGAAATAATACTAAAAATAGTTTTACTCAAGGTCTACAATATTTACCTTTTGGAGCTTTTCCGGCAACATTTCCATTTAATAATGATTCTAAAACCTGAAATATATAATACTTTGCGTGATTACTCTTTAAAAAATAAAGATAAAGAAGTTTGTGGATTCATAGTAAAAAATTCATCTGATGTTTTATTTATACCAATTATTAATAATCATCCTAATGATAATGTATTTTTTTTAATTTCGCCAAAAGAATATTTATCAATAAAAAACAAATATATTATTTTATATTTATTTCATAGCCATCTTCAAGATACGACCTTTTCAGAAATTGATTTAAAATATCAAAAATATCATAATATAAATATGTTATTATATCGAATTCCATCTGATTTATTTGAAGAAAAGTGTGTAAATACTATTTAGTATGGTAAATGTAAAATTACATGGTATTTTTGAGAATTTTGTTAAAACCGATTGGCATTTAAATGTTAAAACAGTTGGTGAAGCTCTTGAAGCTATTGAAGCTAATAGCAATAAACTATTAGGAGCTTTAGGTACTATGCAAGAATATTTATCACATTTTATTGTTTATGTTGATGAAAAAATAATGCCTCCAGAATATTTAAACTCTCCAATTTTGAAAAAAAATTCAGTTATCGAAATAGTTCCCTTGATAATGGGATCTATTGCAGATTGGGTGATTTATTTTATAGTAATGTTAATAGCAATGGGTATTCAAATGCTGATAACAAGATTATTAAGTCCTAAAGCGCCAAAAGATATTAAAAATAATTCAAGAATGTTTTCAGCTTATGAAAATGTAACTAAAAGAAATGTTCCTATTCCAATAGGTTATGGTAGATTAAAAATAGGTAGCGTTCTAATATCTAACGATTTAATTACAACTAGTAAAGTAAATAATGGGGTAACACCTACATTTGTTTATGGCGCTGGACCTAATAGACAAGTAACACCATAATATGCCAACATTTAATATAAATAAATTAATAGATGGACCAACTGCCGAATTAGATGAAGGAAAAAATTTATCATTTGGTTCTAACAATTATAATTCTCAGACTATAAATGTTGCAAATACAAATCAAATAATTGCCACTTTACAGTCTAATGAAATAAATAATAATATTAAGATTTATTTGAATAAAAATAATGGAGCTATAAGCGCGGCTGGTTATCCTGGCGATCCTTTAAGAAATAACACCTTAGACACAGAAACTTCTTATTATAGCACTGATTTATTATGTGAAGGGCCTATTGAGGGTCTTGTTGATAGTGATGGATATATATTAAATTATATAGGTTTAAATTCTGATATATCAAACTCAACATCATCTTTATCTTATGGTGTTTATTATAATGATAGTCCAGTAAGAGATAAAAGAACCAATTTTTTAAATTTTTCTGCTGTAAATTTTCAAATCGCTTATGGGAACGAGGTAGAAAATTTTAACTCAGTTTCTAGTTCAATATATAAATATGATTCAAAAATTTATGATTTAGATACAGATCCTGGTTCTATGGTATTTAAAAATTATCAATTTGATCAAAGAAATTTCACTGATCTTACAAATGATGTATTAGAAAGACAATTAATAAATGCTCGTTCTTTAGCTAGGAATTTTTCTCATTATATAAAAAATAAATATGTTACAAATGCTACTTTATATATAAAAGTAGATAACTGTTTTTATATTGGTGGAAAAGGTGAAACATTTAGCAATCATTTGCGTTTTGTCGTTTGTGTTACAAATTTAACTAATAGAGCAAGATCATATTACTTTTTTCAAGGATATTTTGTAGTAAAAGGAAATGCGTCTATGATACCAATTGAAATAGAATTTTCGCAAAAAAATGATACCAAATCTTTAAATTCAGAATATCTTATAAATGTTTATAGCGTTGATAAAAGACTTTCGGCATCATCAGAAGAATCTAATAATTTTGCTAAAGAATTTTCTGTAGATTCAATAATTGAAAGAGTAAATTATCGTTTTTCATATCCATATTCAGCTATTTGTGAAAACCTTATAAGTTCCAAACATTTTTCTAATGTACCAGTTAGAAGTTTTGATTGTAAATTATTAAAAATAAAAGTACCTGAGAATTACGATAGCGATATACGAGAATATGATGGCGACTGGAATGGTAATTTTAGTAAAAATTTAAAATGGACAGACAATCCAGCATGGATATTTTATGATTTATGTTTGAATAGTAGATATGGTTTGGCAAAAAGTTTTATGACAGAAAGTGATTTGAATAAATGGGAAATGTTGAAAATATCAAAATATTGTGATGAACTTGTAATTACAAATTCATCTACAAAATATACATATGATTCTTTTACTTTTGATAATGATTTAAAAGTAGATGAAAAAGATTTTAACACGATTACTTTCGCTTGGTCTGGAACTATTCAATCTCTTCTTGAGGTATATCCTGAAAAAAGTATTTTATTTTTATATGATATAAAAAATAAATTTGGTGAAAGTGTCGGTATTAATTTTAAAAAAATAATTCTATCAACTACCCTTTCAGCAGGTATTGCTAAACTGAAATTATGTAATGATTTTGGTGCAAGGCGTTTCATAGAATCTGACACTGATGGTAAATTTTATAATAGTTTGACATCTTATATAAATGGAAATCCTGCACAATTAAATACTGAGGAAAATGTAAAAAACTATGCAATTACATATATAAGTAATTCGATAACTCTGGAATACAATTCTATCAATGAAAATATATCTCAAAAATTTATCAAGTCTAAGATTTTTGATAGTTCTTTGAATGTCAAATCAGGAAAATGTGTGGCTAGACATTCTGGGTATTATGATTTTTTAGAACCTAGATTTTCAGCAAATATATATATAAACGACACAACAGAAGGTTTAAAAATATTATC
>SXGQ01375151.1_pt1 | contig 16464 bp, 9 predicted proteins | sample 3178371 | NCBI WGS metagenome assembly SXGQ01 (sample SAMN11356859, study PRJNA531348) | freshwater metagenome | isolation source: freshwater sample F1-20 | place: China: Fuxian Lake, Yuxi | collected 2017-12-25
CGGGCCAACGCGCGGATCACCACCTCGTGCCAGATCAACAACGCGACGAACGCGACCGCGGCCGCGCCGAGCAGGACCGAATTGGGACTGCCCTGCACCGTGACCGCCCAATAGATCATCGTGACGATGACGATGGCCACCTTGGCATTGCCGAGTCGCACGTGCGTGCGCTCCCTGGCCGCGGCGGCCAGTTGGCGCTGCGCCGCGCGAACGCGATAGGTATCGAGGGGTCCCGCCATCAGCCGTTCAACTCGAGCGTCATCTCCACCATGGTGGATCGGAAGCCGCGTGTGGCAAACAACCGTTGGGCGCCGTCGTTGCGGGCCGCAGTCCACAGCACGACCCGCGGCATGCCCCGCTGGCCGAGCCACGCGATCGCGGCCTCCAGCAACTGCCGGCCGGCACCCGCATTCCTCGCATCGTCTTCGACCAGCAGGTCGTGCACGAAACCGGCTTGGCCGCGCAGTTCTTTCCACGACAGCGGCTCGATGCCGGCATAGACGTAGCCGACGACGCGGCCACCGGCCTCGGCGACCAGGACGAGATTATCGGCGTTGAGCAACTGGCTCCGCAGGAATTCACCATACCCGGCTTCGGCGCCTTCGTCCGCCGCCAGAAAACGGTCTGGGTCGAACGCGTAGTGGGTGCGCATCAACGCCGCGCCCATGCGGCCAAGGGCCGGCACGTCGCGCGGGTCAGCAGGTCGAATGGTAATGGCCACATCCAATGATGACATGGCACCAGGCGGGCGGCGGAGGCCAAGGATGGCCTCCGCACGTTTAGGTGGACTAGCGCGAGCGGATGACCAGTGGATCTGTCAGTGACACTTTCAACTTGCGTCCCGGAGCGAGCCGAATCTCGCCGCCGTCGGTCGCCAGCACCACGGCGGTACCGCCACCGGCGCCCACGGCCGTGCCGATGGCCGCGCCCTTCTTGCCGCCGGTAATCGCGCCGATCACCGCGCCGGCCGCGGCGCCCACCCCAATCTTGATGGCATCGTCTTTCTTGTTGCTCTCAGCCACCCAGTAAAGCGGCTTGGTGGAGATGTCGTAGGTGACCGATCGGAAGGTGAGTCGGTCAAACCGGAGGCCCAGTTCGGCCCGGCCCTTGACGTTGCCGGATTCCTGGGCGCCGGTGACGTGACCGGTCAGGACGCTGCCGCTCGGAATCACGGTGACCTCGTCGATCACGATCGGCGAGTCGAGGGTGCCGCGCACCGCGTCTTCGGTGTGGCTGGTGTCGGACGCGTGCGACGATTCGAGGGTCACGTCGAGCGCGGTGCCGTCGGGAACCGTGATGGCGCGCACACGGGCGGCGGCCGCCGGTTCCCCGGGAGCCGCGGTCGCGCGCGTCACCTCGGTGATGCTCTTGCGCGCCACGCGCGTGGTGGTGTTGGGCCGGTCGCCGGTCAACTCGACGATCTCGGGATTGACGGTGGCGATCTTGCCCCGGACCAGGGCGCCGTCAGCGGTCACAACGGTAACTTCGGTGCCCGCGGGGATTTCCTCGATGGCTTCTGCCCGCGCGCAAGCCAAGGTCAGGCTGCTTAGCGCGACTGCAGCGGTCAACGCGACGGTGGCGAGCGGTATTGTTGTCACTTCAGTGTGCCTCGTAGCTCTATTGAAGCAAGGGCCGTACCCGCTTTGCCCGCTGGCTCCGGGCGTCATGGTTGAGGCGGCAACCGAATGTGGGTAATGGATGACTTCGAGACGGCACTTGCGCGCCAACGCCCGGCTGGCACTCCCGACGCGATCCACCTCATGCGCTGATGTTCCGATACCGTCTTGAAGAAGTTGCTGCCCGGCGGCCGCTCGCCCTACATCTTCCGGACGAAGGACTACGGCCAGACGTGGACCACGGTCCGTTCCTCCGGCTGCCGCGGACAACCTCTCCAGGCCGCGTGATTAGAAGCGGAACAGCCGCGTCATCTTGACCACGAACGCTCGATTCCTGAGGGCCAGCGTCTCGTGGGGATCGAGCGGGTTGGTGTTGTGTTCGTCCGTCCAGACGACGAACAACTCGCTGCCGGGACGGTACTCCCACCGGAACCGGACGTTGCTGCTGAAGGTGCGGTCGGTTGAGCTGTACTGCAGCAACGCGCTGGCGAACATCCGCGGCGAGAAGCCGTAGTCGGTGCGGGCGCTCACCAACTTCGTCGTAAACGCCGCCGCCGGCAACTCCACGCGGCTGAGTGACACGCGCGGTTCCACCGACAGTTGCTGCAAGATCGAGACGCGCCCCTGCGAAAACGACACCGTGCGAATGGTGCCGCCGTAGTACTCCCCGAACTGGAACGAGGCGTTGCCGGAGAAGCGGCGCTGCTGCCCCATGTTGTACGAGATGCGCGCGTCGGCGTAGTGATAGCCGCCCACGGGAATCACCACGCCCGGCGACGGGCTGAATGGGCGCACCAGCAGGTCGTAGTTGGCGTTGGCCTCCACCGACAGCTGATCGCTGTTGTCGAACTCGGCGCCGAACTGCCCCGTCTGCTGCCGCGATTCCACATCGCCGGCTCCATTTTCGAAGTACTCGACGCTCGCTTCATAAGTGAACTTGCGCACCGCCCGCAGGTTCCTCGGCCGCGGGCTGAAGCGGCCCGAGGCGAACGACCGGGTGAAGTTGGTCCGGCGGAGGAAGCCGACTTCGGGATTGAAGTCCTGCCCGACCTTGAGGATGCTGGCGCTGGCGCCGTAGCGATCGGGTGACCAGTCGAACTTGCCCTGGTAGCTCTCGTTGTCGCCGGTCAGCCCGGTCGTCTTGGTCTGGGCGTAATAGGTGGTCAGGCTGACGTTCTGGTGGAAGCCGAGCGCCGCGTCCACGCCGAACGCCTGGTTGCTGCCGCCCGCCGTCACCGCCGACTCGTTGCGGTTGGTGAAGATGGCGCCAATGGTGCTGCGGCGCAGGATGTCGCGCTTGGCGCGCAGCACGGTGAAGTTGGTCGCCGGCGTGCGCGAGGCTGCCTCGTCACCGGCCTGGATGGTCATCACGCCGACGCCGAACGCACCAATCTTGCCGGTCAGCCGGCCGCCGGCGTCGATCGGCACGACGCGACCGCGATTGAGGCCGATCCGCCGGCTGTAGAAGACGTACGGCTGATCGCTGGTGCCGCTGCCGAAACTGCCGCCCGAGGAGCCGCCGCGGGCGAAGTCGAACAGTCCCCGTCCCTCGAGGAAAAAGTCGCGCTTCTCGGGCAGGAACAGGTTGAACCGCGTCAGGTTGACCTGCTGCTCGTCGATCTCGACCTGCGCGAAATCGGTGTTGACCGTCAGGTCGGCCGTCAGGTTGGCGGTGATGCCGTACTTGAGGTCGCCGCCAATCTCGCCGTCGCGGTCGCCCGACACCGGCGGGACCTGCAGGCGGTCGGTCAGGCTGCGGCCGAGGGCGTACGGCTTGATCTCGAGATTGCGGCCGGCGGGCGGCAAGTCGAGCCCAACCACGGTGCCGTACACGGACACCCGATTGAGCGCCTGCGGACCGGCCATGTTGCGCGGCACCGGCGTCCAATAGGCCCACTCGTTCTTGTGACGAATCGAGCGGCGGAACTGGATGCCCCACGTCTGGCCGGCTCCAGAGGTGTAGCGTAACGACTTGAACGGGAACGCCATTTCAATCGTCCAGCCCCCGTCGAAGCGGCCCGTCCGCGCCAGCCACACCGGGTTCCAGTCGGTATTGGGCGAGCCTTCGTCCACCACCGAGTAATCGGCGAAGCCGCCGATCGGGTTGGCGTAGAACATGTAGCCGCTGCGACGATCGTAGAAGGTGTCGAAGCCGACCCCAAAGTGGTCGTTGTTGCGCATCTGGTTGGTGTCGCGCCGCAACTCGTTGGCAATCCACCGCTCGGGCGGGGCCTGGTCCCAGACCTTCGCTGAGACGTAGATGTTCTCGTTGTCGAACGCGACCCAGATCTCGGTCTTCTCAGTAGACGGTTCGCGGTAGCGCGGCGCGGCCTGCACCATGCCGTCGAAGCCGGGGTAGGTCTGGTAGATCGCCTCGTCGAGCTGACCATCCAGCTTGAGCGGATCGGCCAGCTTGATCGCCCGAATCGTGGACTTGCCGGTGGCCTCGTCGCGGGCCATGCCATTGGGCGATTCAGGCGCGGCCGGACCGTCGATCACCTGGGTGGTCGGCGGCGGACCTTGTTCTCCGAAGACGGTGGTGGTTGAGAGTAAGAGGACTGCCGCCGCTAACAGGACTTGCACTTATGATTATTCTTTGCTCCGAGCTTTTCCAGAAGGGCGATGGTCTCGGGATAGGGTTGCACGCGCTGGACTGCGCCATTGGCCATGTCGACGGTCGTTCTCCCCTCGCGGTCGACCGCCATGACGTTGGCGCCTTTCGACACCAGGTAGAGAATCATCTCGTTGTCGCCGCGGGCGGCGGCGTGATGCAGCGCGGTGTTGCCGTCGTGGTCGGCGGCATTGACGTCGGCGCCAAGTTCCTCGACGAGATACTTGACCGCCGCCATCATGCCGGAGGGTGCGAAGCGGTGCGAGTTGGCGGCGAAGCCCTCGCCGTAGCCGACGCCGGCGGTGGCGTGGAGCGGGGTCACGGACGGCCCACCCACCGGTACGGGCGCCAAGCCCGACTGGTCGCTCACTTCGCGAACGTCGGCGTCGCCGAAGCGAGGGCGGCCGGCGGGCTTGATGGTCGGGACGTTGGGATCGGCACCGGCCGCCACCAGCATGCGCATGGCGGCGACGTCGCTGGCATAGGCGGCGCGCCAGAACACGCTGGCGCCAATTTCATCCACGCCAGAGAGATCGAAGCTGTACCCCGAGTACCAGACCTTCATCTTCACGCGCGCGTTGACGTCGGCGCCCTGGTCGATCAGGTTCTTCATCAGTTCGAGGTAGCCGAGCTTCTGCTGCATGTGCGCGCGCGGCTGCGGATAGAGCGCCTTGGGGGCCCACTCGACGTTCAGGACGCCGTACAGCGGGGTCACGCCGTTCACGCTCGCGGCGTTGGGATTGGCGCCGCGATCGAGCAACTGCTGGGCGAGGTCGAAGTGGCCGTTAATCACCGCCATCAGCATCGGGCTGGTCTTGTCGCCGGCCGACCCCAGGTTGACGTCAGCGCCGGCGGCCAGCAGGGCCGAGGTGGACTCGCGGTAACCCTGGCGCACCGCGAACAGCAGCGGCGTGAGGCCGCCGTGCGCGTTGATCAGTTCGTTGAGCTGGTAATTGCGATCCACACCCGGCATCGGCGCGCGCGCGCCCGGCGCCGGTGCGCCCGGCCGTGGCGGCGCGCCCGGCGCCGGGGGATTGCCGCCAAAGCCCAGGCCTTCGCGGCTCAGGTTGGCAAGGTCCGACACCTTGCTGGTGGCCTTGAGGTCGCCGCCCTTCGCGGCCAGCAACGTGATGACGTCGGCCCGGTTAGCCGCGGCGGCGTACATCAGCGGCGTCTGCAACCGTACGCCGTCCTTCGCGTTCACGTCGGCGCCGGCGTCGAGCAGAACTGCCACGGCGTCCACCTTGCCCGATGCCGCGGCCACCATCAGCGGCGAGGTGCCGTTCGGCGTGCCGGCCTTCAGGTCGCTGCCGGCCTTGAGCAGGGCCTGGATCACCGGGGCGTGGCCCTGTTGGCTGGCCAGGAACAGCGGCGTGTACGCGCCCAGCCGCGTGGTGGCCCGGACGTTCGCACCGGCGAAGACCAGCATCTGCGCCAGCTCGAGGTCGCCGCTCATGGCCGCCCAGTGCAACGCCGTCATGCCGTCGCCCTGCGCCGCGTTGACGTCGGCCGCCGATTTCAGCAACGCCTTGACGGCCGCCTTGTCGCCGTTCATCGCGGCGTCGGCCACCGGTGCCGTGGCCTCGGCGGACAGCAATGCCGACAGGCCGACAATTACCAGCCCGGCTGCGTAGAACCCGATTATCGCTTTGCGCATTTGTACTGTCTCCGCAGGCGGGTCTAAAGACCCGCCTCTACACTGCTGCCGTGGTTGCCGGGACCGTGTTCAGGTCGTAGGCCGCCGTGCTGTCGCCGAACGACTTGAAGTCGTCCATGCCCAGCAGGTGCGCCACCGACAACATCACGTTCGCCATCGGCGTGCCGTCGGCGGCCTTCAGGTGCAGGCCGCCCTTGAGCGCGCCGCCGGCGTGGCCGGCCAGGAACAGCGGGCAGCGCTTGTGGTTGTGCACGTTCGAGTTGCCCATCGGCGAGCCGTAGACGATCAGCGTGTTGTCCAGCAAGTTGCTGTCGCCATCGGGCGTGTCCTTCAGCTTCTTGAGGAAATACGGAATCATGCTGATGTGGTACTTGTTGATCTTGGCGAAGTCGGTGATGCGCTCGTCGCGGTCCTGGTGGTGCGAGGCCGAGTGGAACGCCGCCTTGTAGCCGCTGTCGGGATAGACGCGGTTTGAGGCGTCGCGGCCCATCTTGAAGGCGAACACGCGGGTCGTGTCCGACGCGAAGGCCAGCGCCTGGAGGTCGAACATCAACTTGACGTGCTGCTCGAACGAGTCGGGGACACCCACCGGTGCGCCCGGCAGCTCGCGCTGCTCGCCCTTGCTGTTGGACGCCTCGACCTGCTGGATCCGGCGCTCGATCTCGCGCACGTCTTCCAGGTAGTCGGCCAGCCGCGCCCGGTCGGCCGCGCCCAGGTTCTTGTTCAGGCGCGCCACCGCGCCACCCAGCCAGTCGAGAATGCTCTGATCCTCGCTGCGCCGTTCCTTCCGCTCGGCCGGCGTCGCGCCGACGCCGAACAGCAGGTCAAACACGGTGCGCGGATCGCGCACCATCGGCAGCGGCTGGTCGGGCGCCGCCCAGCTAATCGAATCGGTGTAGGTGCACGAGTAGCCGTAGGAGCAGCCGCCGGCCTGGTCGACGTTCTCGATGCACAACTGCATCGAGGGAATGGCGGTGGTCTGCCCGAAGCGCTGCGCGTAGTACTGGTCGAGCGAGGTGCCGACGAACACGTCGGACCCCTGGGTCTGCTTGGGGTGCATCTGCGTCAGGAACACCGCGCTCGAGCGGAAGTGGTCGCCGCCGATTTCCGGGGCCGTGAACGCCTCGGCGTTGCGCACGTCGGTGTTGCTGACGATGGTGAGGTCGTTGCGGAACGGCTCGAGCGGCGCCAGCGAACCGGGCGAGAGGTCGAAGTCGCGGCCGACCGCGGCCGGCGCCCACAGGTTCTGCTTGATGCCGAAGGCCGTGCTGCCGGCAGAGCCGTGCACCATTTCAATCGCCGCCAGGCGGACCTTGCCGCGCGCCTGCGCATGGGTCGCGCGGGCCGGCACCATGGCCTCGAGGAACGGCAGTGCCATGGTGACGCCGACGCCCTTGAGCGCGGTGCGGCGGGAAATGTGCTTTTGCGTGATGTACATCGTCTCTGCTCCTGGCGGCTACAACGGCGGCACTGACGTGCCGCCGTTCTGGCACGACTTGTCTAACGCGCGACGTCGGTCGCGCGGGGTTGCTTGCCCGTATCGGTCATGCCCATCCGGAACGCCGGGCTGTTAACCACACCCATCACAAACGCCGACAGCTTGTTGTCGCTCTTGCCGGCATTGCGCACGATCGTGCGAATGGCCGGCATGTCGGTGTATTCAACCCGCCGCCCGAGCGCATAGGTCATCAGGCTCTCGGTGAATCCGGTCAGGAACACGTCCGAGTGCTTCATCAGCGCCTCGCGCAGGCCGGCCGGACCGTCAATCTTGGTGCCGTCGTAGAGGTCGCCCACCACGTCCACCGGCACTTCGTTGTCCTTGATCCGCCAGGCGCCGGTGACGTCGAAGTTCTCGAGCGCGAGGCCGAGCGGATCGATCACCTTGTGGCACGACGTGCACGCCGGGTTCTTGCGGTGTTCTTCCATGCGCTCGCGCGTCGACAGCATCTTGCCGCCGTCGGTGGCTTTCACCGAGTCATCGAGTGACGGCACGTTCGGCGGCGGCGCCGGCGGCGGCGAGGCCAGCAGCACTTCCATCACCCACTTGCCGCGCTGCACCGGCGAGGTGCGGTCGGCCACCGAGGTCAGCGTCAGGATGCTGCCCTGCCCGAGCAAGCCGCGCCGGTTCGGCGGCAGCGCCACGCGCTGAAACGCGCTGCCGGTCACGTTGGGAATGCCGTAATGCTTGGCCAGCCGTTCGTTGACGAAGCTGTAGTCGGCGGTCAGCAGGTCGGTGACCGTGCGGTCCTCGCGGACGATGCTGTCGAAGAACAACTCGGTTTCGCGCTTCAGCGCCCGGGCCAGCGTGTCGTCATACTGCGGATACAGCAGGTAGTCGGGGAAGATCTTGTCGAGGTCCTGCAGGCGCAGCCACTGCGACCCGAACCGCGTCGACAGCCCCCCGGCGCGCTGGTCGGCGAGCATGCGGCGCACCTGCTTCTGCAGGCCCGCCGGCGTGCGCAACGCCCCGAGCGACGCCGCCTTGACCAGGTCCGCGTCGGGCACCGTCCCCCACAGGAAGAACGACAGGCGCGAGGCCAGGTCGAGGTCACTGATGCGATAGGTCGCCGCGCGAATCCCGGCCGGCTGTTCCTCGAGGCGGAACAGGAAGCGCGGGCTCATCAGGATCGACTGCACCGCCAGGCGGATGCCGGGCTCGAAGCCGCCCTTGGTCCGGCCCTGCTCGTAGAACTTCATGGCATCCTGCAGGTCGGCGGCCGTCGGCGCGCCGCGAAACGCCTGGGCCGCGAGCTGGTTGACGATCTCGGCCGCGCACGACTCCTCCTCGGCGGCGCTGGTCGGCCGGCACGAGAAGATCTTCAGGCGGCTCGGCGTGTCCGACACGCCGGTGACGTCGAGCGGCCCCTGCACCACGAAATCGCGCAGGTGCGGCAGCATGGTGATGCCAAAGGTGATGCTGACATCGGCCAGCGTGTTCTCGAGCGGCATCAGCAGGTCGTCGACCGGGCCGTCCAGGTGCTGGACAAAGGCGGCGGTCACGCGCTGGGGGCCGGCCTTGATGTGCACGGGGGGCGTCTGCAACTCGAGGCCGTTCTTCGGGTCGGTCTCGCTCATCCGCGTGTTCAGGTCGAACAGCGCGACCCGCTCGCCGTTGACCGACACTTCGACCTGTTCCTTGAGGCCGTAGGCGGTCATGGTGTTGCGGCCCGCCAGTCCGCCGAGCGGCTCGTAGTGCAGCGAGGTCTTGAACACGTAGTGGCCGTCGGCCGGGAACGTGTGCACCACCGAGGTGCCGCCGCGCGTGCCCATCGGCGCGCCGTCGACGCGGCGCATCTGCGAGGCGGCGCGGGCGATCTTGTAGGTGGTCGAGGTCGCCGAGGCCTGGCGATCGCCCACCGCCAGCCGGCTGATTTGGCTGGCCGCGCGCAGGTAGCCGTCCATCAAGGTCGGCGAGAAGGTCTGGGCGTCGGCGACGTTGTCGAACCCATGGCTGATTGTGTCCGGCGGCAGGTACGCCGTCACGTCGACGTCCACGTTCAGCAGGTCCTTGACCGCGTTCGCATACTCGGCGCGGTTCAGCCGCTGGAACGGCCGCGAGCCGGGATTCGGGTTGAGGGCCGCGGCGCGGTCCATGCGGCTTTCGAACGCCGACGCCAGCCCGGTCAGCACCGCCGGCTCTGGGCGGCGGGCCCCCGACGGTGGCATCATGCCGGCGCGCAGCTTGCGGATCAGCTTCTCGGTCGTCTCGCCGTGCTCCTCGAGCTTGGACGCGTCGAACGAGGCCAGCGAGAGACCGCCGGCCTTGCCCCGCTCGCTGTGGCAGCCGGCGCAGTACTGCTTCACCAGCGCCGTCTGCTCCGCCGGCAACATCGTGGTGGTGGCGGGTACATGCGACACCACCGGCTTGACCGGCGCCGTCACGACGGGCTTGGCGACTTGGGCGGAGACCGCCACGCCGACCAGGGCCGTGATGCACACGGCGATAACGAGCGTCTTTTTCAGCATGTGATGCACTTGTGGTTGTTCTTGGCGCCGAGCGACTCGAGCAGCTTGATGGTTTCGGGATAGGGCTGCGTGCGCTGCACGGGGCCGTTGGCGATATCAACCGTGGTGTTGCCCTCGCGGTTCACGCGCGTGACATCGGCGCCCTTCGAGACCAGGAAGCGAATCGACTCGTTGTCGCCGCGCGATGCCGCCAGGTGCACGGGCGTGTTGCCCTCGTGGTCGGTGGCGTTGACGTCGGCGCCCAGCTCCTCGACCAGGTACTTGATGGCCGGCAGGAACCCGGTTGGCGCGTAGCGATGCGAGTTGGCGGCGAAGCCTTCACCGTAGCCGACGCCCGACGCGGCATGCAGCGGGAACACCGCCGGACCGCCATACGGCACCGGTGGCACGCCGGACCGGTCCTGGATCTGCCGAATGCCCTCGCCGGTGAACGGCCGGCCCGCCGGCTTCATGGTCGGGATGTTCGGATCGGCGCCGTGCGCCACCAGCAGCTTCATGGCGGCGACGTCGTTGGCATACGAGGCGCGCCAGAACGGCGTGGCGCCGGTCTCGTCCACGCCGGCGAAATCGGAATTGAAGGCCTGGTACCAGACCTTTCGCTGCAGGCGCGCGTTGGGGTCGGCGCCCCTGTCGAGCAGCATCTTCATCAGGTCGAGATACATCGTCTGCTGCTGCTGATAGGCCTTCGGGCTCGGATAGAGCGACTTGGGCGCCCACTGGATGTTCAGCACCGCGTAGAGCGGCGTCGCGCCATTGAAGGCCGCCACGTTCGGGTTGGCGCCCTTCTCGATCATGTAGGTGGCCAGGTCGAAGTGGCCATTGATGATCGCCATCAGCAGCGGGCTGGTCTTGTCGCCGGCGTTCAACTGGTTCAGGTCGGCCCCGCCCTCGACGAGCGCTTTGACCGTGTCGGTGAAACCCTGGCGGGCCGCGAACAGCAACGCGGTGAGACCACCCTGGCTGCTGATCAACTCGTTATAGCGGTAGCCGCGGGTCGCGCCGGCGATGTCAGCCGGAACGTTGCCGGTCGCCCCCGGGCGGCCGCGCCCCATGGCCTCTTCTTCAGGCGCGGTCAGCGCGAACAGGTCCACCACCTTGGTCGTAGCCGTGTGATCGGCGCCGCGCGCGAGCAGCAGCTTCACCGCCTCGGTACGGTTGAACGCCGCGGCAAACATCAGCGGTGTCTCGCCCTTGGCGCCGTCCCTGGCATTGATGTCAGCGCCGTTCTCGACGAGCGACGTGATGGTGCGGGTGTCGCCGGCCGCCGCGGCAATCATCAGCGGCGTGGTGCCGTTGGTGGTGGTCACCTTGGGATCGGCGCCGGCCGCGAGCAACGCCGCGACGACGCCCGCCTGGCCGCCCTTGGCGGCCAGGTACAACGGGGTGTACGCGCCCAGCCGGGTGGTGGCGCGCACGTTGGCGCCGGCGTAGACCAGCATCTGCGCCAGCTCGGTGTCGCCCGTCATCGCCGCCCAGTGCAGCGCGGTGGTGCCATCGCCCTGGGCTTCGTTGACGTCCAGGCCCTTCTTGAGCAGCGCCCGCACGCCGTCGCGATCGCCCCTGCTGGCCGCATCGGCCACCGGCGCGGGCGCCTGGGCGCCCATCCCCACGGTGAGGACCAGCGCCAGCCCAGCGCTTCCGAACAGTCTCTGTCGCAGCATTGGCGGTCCTCTACTCCTGCTGGGCCTGGGCCGCGGTCGCGCCAGGCGCCGTCGTCAGGTTGAACGTACCGCTGCTGTCACCGAAGCTCGTGACCTCGTCCAGGCCCAGGCCTTGCAGGGCGCTCAGCATGGCGTTGGCCATCGGCGTGCCGTCGGCGGCCTTGAGGTGGAGCCCGCCCTTGAGCGCGCCGCCGGCCTTGCCGGCGAAGAACAGCGGGCAGCGCTTGTGGTTGTGGATGTTCGAGTCGCCCATCGGCGAGCCGTAGACCACCAGCGTGTTGTCGAGCAGGTTGCTGTCGCCGTCGGGCGTGTCCTTCAGCTTCTGGAGGAAGTACGGCAGCAGGCCGATGTGGTACTTGTTGATCTTGGCGAACTCGAGGATGCGGTCTTCGCGATCGCCATGGTGCGACGCCGGGTGGAAGCCGGTCGTGACGCCGCTCGTCGGGTAGACGCGGCTTGACGCGTCGCGGCCCATCTTGAACGAGAACACGCGGGTCGTATCCGACGCGAAGGCCACCGCTTGCAGGTCGAACATCAGCTTGACGTGGTCGTCGAACGAGTCGGGCACGCCGACCGGCGAGGTCGGCAACTCGCGCTGCTCGCCGCTCTGGTTGTAGGCCTCGACCTTCTGGATGCGCCGTTCGATCTCGCGCACTTCGTCCAGGTAATTCGACAGGCGCGTGCGATCGGCGGCGCCGATCTCCTTGTTCAGTCGCGCCAGCTGCGCGCTGATCAGGTCGAGGATGCTCTTGTCTTCGGCGCGGCGAATGGCGCGCTCTTCGGGCGTCGCGCCGACGCCGAACAGCTGGTCGAACGCCAGGCGCGGGTCGCGAATCATCGGCAACGGCGAGTTGGGGTCGGCCCAGCTGATGGTGTCGGTGTAGACGCACGAGTAGCCGTAGGAGCAGCCGCCGGCCTGGTCCACCGCCTCGATGCACAGCTGCATCGACGGGATCGGCGTCTCCTGCCCGAACTTCTGGGCGTAGAGCTGATCGAGCGAGGTGCCGGCGCGCACGCCCGAGCCCTGCGTCTGCAGCGGGTGCGCCTGGGTCAGGAACACCGCGCTCGAGCGGAAGTGGTCGCCGCCAATCTCCGGCAACTCGAACGCCTCGGCGTTGCGGACGTCGGTGTTGCTGACAATCGTCAGGTAGTCGCGGAACGGCTCGAGCGGCGCCAGGCTGGTCGGCGACAGGTCGAAGCCCGTGCCCACGGCCGCCGGCGACCAGAGGTTCTGCTGCAGGCCGAACTTGGTCGCACCGGCGGAACCATGCACCATTTCGATGGCGGCGAGCCGCACCTTGCCCGCGGCTGTCTTGGCGAAGACGGTGCGCGCCGGCACCATCGCCTCCAGCATCGGCAACGCCATCGTCACTCCCATGCCGCGCAGGACTGTGCGACGGGAAATGTGCTTCTTGGTGATGAACATCAGCCTCTCTCCTCCGTTAGCGACTGGCCGCGGTGGTGGTCTCGACCGCCGCGACCCGACCCATCCGGAACGCCGCGCTATTGGCGACGCCGGAAATGAACGACGAAAACTTGTAGTTGTTGCGCTTGGCGTCGCGGACGATGGCGCGCACCGCCGGCATGTCGTAGGGCTCGACGCGCCGGCCCAGGGCATAGGTCATCAGGCTCTCGGTGAAGCTGAGCATGATCACGTCCTGGTGCTTCAGCAGGGCGTTGCGCAGCGCGATCGGGCCGTCGAGCTTGGTGCCGTCGAACAGGTCGCCGGCCGGATCGACCGGCACGCCGTTGTCCTTGATGCGCCACACGCCGGTGACGTCGAAGTTCTCGAGCGCCAGCCCCAACGGGTCGATCACCTTGTGGCACGACGTGCAGGCCGGGTTCTTGCGGTGTTCTTCCATGCGCTCGCGCACCGACAAGGTCTTGCCCGCGTCCACCGCCTTGGTCTCCTCGAGCGTCGGCACGTTGGGCGGCGGCGCCGGTGGCGGCGAGCCGAGCAGCACTTCCATCACCCACTTGCCGCGCAGCACCGGCGAGGTGCGGTCGGCGATCGAGGTCAGCAGCAGCACGCTGCCCTGCCCCAGCACGCCGCGGCGGTTGGGATCGGCGAGGGTGACGCGGCGGAACTGCGGGCCCAGGATGTTCGGGATGCCGTAGTGCTTGGCCAGCCGCTCGTTGACGAAGGTGTGATCGGCGGTCAGCAGGTCGGTCACCGGCCGGTCCTCGCGGATCAGGCTGTCGACGAACAACTCGGTTTCGCGCACCAGCGCCTGCGACAAGGTGGTGTCCCAGTAGGAGTAGAAGTGATGATCGGGCCGGACCTTCTCGACGTCCTGCAGCCGCAGCCACTGCGACGCGAACCGCGTCGACAGCGCCTCGGCGCGCGGGTCGGCGAGCAGGCGCTTCAGCTGCTTCTCGAACACGGCCGGGGTCTGCAGGGTCCCCTGCATGGCGACCTTCACCAGTTCGGCGTCGGGAACCGAGCCCCACATAAAGAACGACAGCCGCGAGGCGAGGTCGAGGTCGCTCACGCGATAGGTTTGTCCGGCCCGTAGCGTCGCCGGCGCCTGCTCCATGCGGAACAGGAAGCGCGGGCTCGCCAGAATGGCCTGGACCGCCAGGCGCACGCCCGACTCGAAGTCACCCTCCTGGCGGCCGCGCTCGTAGAACGTCATCAGGTCCTTGAAGTCGTCGGCCTGGACCGGCCCGCGATAGGCCTGGGTCGCGAGCTTGCGGACGATGTCGCCGGCGCAGCGGGTTTCCTCGGCGGCGGTGGTCGGCCGGCACGTGAAGATCTTGCGGCGGCTCTCGGTGTCGGACACGCCGGTGACCGCGACCGGCCCGGCCACCGTGAAGTCGCGCAAGTGCGGAATGGCGGTGGTCCCGAACACCTCGCCGATGTTGGTGTCGGCCAGGGTGTGCTCGATCGGCATGATCAAGTCGTCGGCCGGCCCCTCGAAGCGCTGCACGAACGCCGCCGACAGGCGATGCTGGCCCGCCTTGATGTGGACCTTCGGCGTCTGCATGGTCATGCCGTTGGGGTCCTGCTCGTTCATCCGCGGGTTGATGTCCATCAGCGCGACGCGCGCGCCGTTGATCGACACCTCGATCTGCTCCCCGCGATAGGGGCCGCCGAACAGGTCGCCGGTGGGGCCCATGTGCAGCATGATCTTGAAGTAGTACTCGCCGTCGGCCGGGAACGCGTGCAGCACCGACAGGCCGCCGCGCGTCCCGAGCGGTGCGCCCTCGACGTGGCGCATCTGCGAGGCCGTCCGCGGCACCTTCCAGGTCGTCGAACCGGGCGAGGCGTGGCGGTCGCCCACCGCCAGCCGGCTGATCTGGCTGGCCGCGCGCAGGTAGCCTTCCATCAGCGTGGACGAAATGGTCTGCGAGTCGGCGATGTTGTCGAAGCCGTCGCTGATGGTGTCGGCCGGGAGGAAGGCGTTGACGTCAATATCGACCGCCAGCAGGTCCTTCACGGCCCGCGTGTATTCCGCGCGATTCAGGCGCTGCGACGGACGCGACCCGGGATTGGGGTCGAGCGCGGCGGCGCGATCGATGCGGGCCTCGAAGGCGGTCGCCAGCGCGTTGATCACCGGCGGTTCGGGACGCCGGGAGCCGGCCGGCGGCATCATGCCGGCGCGGAGCTTGCGGATGATCTTTTCAGTGGTCTCGGCGTGCTTGAGCACCTGCGCGGCGTCGAAGGCAGCCAATGACAGGCCGCCGGCCTTGCCGCGCTCACTGTGGCACCCGGCGCAGTACTGCTTGACGAGCGCGGTCTGCTCAGCCGAAGTCAGGGCGGCGGCCGACGGGGCATGCGACACCGCAGCCTTCGGCGCCGTGCCCGCGGGCTTTGGCGACTGGGCTGCGACCAGCAGCGGAACAGCGAGGAACCAGGCGACCGCAAACTTTTTCATGCTCTCCGTCTCAACACGACACGCACTTGTTGTTGTTCTTCGAGCCAAGCTTCTCGAGCAGCTTCAGCGTCTCGGGGTAGGGCTGGGTGCGCTGCACCGGGCCGTTGGCCATGTCGGCCACCGTCTGGCCCTCGCGGTTCACCTTGGTGACGTCGGCGCCCTTGCTGACCAGGTAGAGAATCGAGTCGTTGTCGCCACGCGCGGCCGCGTGGTGCAGCGCGGTGTTGCCGTCGTGGTCCACCGCGTTGACGTCGGCGCCGGCGACTTCCACCATGTATTTGATGCCGGGCAGGAAGCCCGCCGGCGAGTGGATGTGCGAGTTGGCAGCGAAGCCTTCGCCGAATCCGACGCCCGACGCGGCCTGCAGCGGCGGCACCCCGGGACCGCCCAGCGGCACCGGCGGCAGGCCCGACACGTCGGCCGCCTGGCGCACCTCGCCGGTGTCGCCGAGCCGTTGCCGGCCGGCGGGACGCATGGTGGGAATGTTCGGGTCGGCGCCGTACTCCATTAACAGCGACATCGCCGCGACGTCACCGGCAAACGCGGCGCGCCACATCGGCGTGGCGCCAATCTCGTCCACACCGGCGAGATCGAAGTTGTATTCCGAGTACCAGACCTTGCGGGTCAGGCGCAGATTCGGATCGGCGCCCTTCTCGAGCAGCGCCTTCATGAACGACAGGTACGTCGTCTGCTGCTGGTTGTACGCCCGCGGCTGGGGATAGAGCGCGCGCGGCGCCCAGGTCACGTTCAGCGCGGCATAGAGCGGCGCCACGCCGTTCTCGGCGGCCGCGTTGGGGTTGGCGCCCCGCTCGAGCAGCCACTGCGCCAGGTCGAACTGGCCGTTGATGGTGGCGATCAGCAGCGGGCTGGTCTTGTCGCCGGCCGACACCTGATTGACGTCGGCGCCCGCCGCCACGAGCGTCTTCACCGCGTCGGCGTAGCCGCCGCGCGCCGCCAGCATCAGCGCGGTCACGCCGCCCTGGGTGCCGATCAACTCGTTGTAGAAGAAGGGCCGGTCGATGCCGGCCCTGCCGCCGCCGCCGCCGCCGCGACGGCCGCCGCCACCGCCGGCGTC
>SXGQ01177450.1_pt1 | contig 16463 bp, 15 predicted proteins | sample 3178371 | NCBI WGS metagenome assembly SXGQ01 (sample SAMN11356859, study PRJNA531348) | freshwater metagenome | isolation source: freshwater sample F1-20 | place: China: Fuxian Lake, Yuxi | collected 2017-12-25
AAATATTCTCTTTGCGATAATTATTAACTAGTGCGCCGACGCCGGGCGACCACAAGCCGGCACGGCGGGCCCGCTTGACCCGGCGGCGCGCTTCCGTGTGCTGCCGCGGAGGGATGCCCACGCCCGCGCCCGCCAGCTGATCGACGCCGCCCACGCCGCGGACCCGCAGCACGCGGCGGACGGGCGCGCCGCGGAGCTGGTCTACGCGGACCGGATGGAGGCGTGGGTGGAACGACTGGTGGTACCGGCGGCCCCCGCGCTCCGCCTCGCCGCGCGGGCGCAACACCTTGAGCGCTGGCTGGTCCCGCGGACGACCTTCCCCGAAGGCCGCGCGGGCTACCTCGCGTGGCGCCGCTCGCTCTACACCCGCCAGGCCGAGCGCGCGCGGGAGCTGCTGCTGGCGGCGGGCGTCGCCGCGGCCGAGGCGGCGGACGTCGCGACATGGGTCTCGAAGACCGGCTTGCGCACCAACGCGGGGACGCAGGCGCTGGAGGACGCGGCGTGCCTCGTGTTCCTCGAGAACGAGATCGGCGCGTTCGCCGCGCGGCACGCCGACTACCCGCGGGAGAAGTTCGTGGATATCCTGCGCAAGACCTGGCGCAAGATGAGCCCCGGGGCGCAGGCGGCGGCCGCCGCGCTGCCCCTGCCTGACGGGATCGCCGCGCTCGTGCGCGAGGCCACCGGCTGAGGCGCCGGGCGCGCCGCGCGCTTGCCGGGAAGGCCGCGCTGGCGCTTGCTGGTCCGTCCCCCCACCCCGATGCGTTCCCGCCCCGCCCTCGCCTTCGCCGCCGCCCTGCTCCTGCCCGGCCTGCTTCCCGCCGCGAATCCCGCGCCCGCCGCCCGCCGGCCCAACTTCCTGATCGTCGTCGTCGACGACCAGTCGCCCTTCGACCTGAAGGCCTACGATCCCGCCTCGGTCCTGCGCTCCCCGGAGCTGGACCGGCTCGCGGCCCGCGGGATGGTCATCGACGGCGCCTACCATATGGGCGCGTGGGTCGGCGGGGTGTGCACGCCGTCCCGGCATATGATGATGAGCGGGCGCACGGTGTGGCACATCCCGGACGGGAGCGGCCGCGGCGCGAATCCGCACACCGGCAACCCGGCCCTGGTCCCGCCGGACCTGCCGGACCACACGCTCGCGGCGGTCTTCAACCGCGCGGGCTACGCCACGATGCGGACCTGCAAGGTGGGCAACAGCTACGAGGCCGCGAACCGGCTGTTCCAGGTGCGGCGCGACGCCACGAAGCGCGGCGGCGACGACGCCGCCGGCTCCGCCTGGCACGCGGAACAGGTGCTGGCCTATCTCGGGGAACGCGCGGCCGCCCGCGACCAGCGGCCGTTCCTCATCCATTTCGGCTTCTCCCACCCGCACGACACCCGCGACGGCAAGCCCGAGTTGCTCGCGCGTTACGGGGCGACCAACCACGCGGACCCCGCGCAGCCGCCGCCTACCCACCCGGACCAGCCGCCCCTGCCCGCCAACTACCTGCCCGCCCACCCGTTCCCCCACGGTCACCCGGGCCTGCGTGACGAGGTGGCCGTCAGCGGGGTCTGGGAACGGCGCGACCCCGCCACCATCCGCAACGAGATCGGCCGCCAGTTCGCCTGCAGCGAGAACATCGACACCCAGCTCGGCCGCGTCCTCCGCCGGCTCGAGGCGATGGGCGAGCTGGACCACACCTACGTCTTCTACACCGCCGACCACGGGATGGCGATCGGCCGCCACGGCCTGCAAGGGAAGCAGAACCTCTACGAGCACACCTGGCGCGTCCCGCTGCTCGTCCAGGGACCCGGGATCCGCCCGGGCTCCCGCGCCCCGGGCAACGTCTACCTCACCGACCTCCTCGCCACCTACTGCGACCTCGCGGGCATCCCGCCGCCCGTCACCAACGAGGGCCGCAGCTTCCGCCCCGTGCTCGAGGGCCGCGCCGCCACCGTCCGCGACACCCTTTACGGCGTCTACTGCGGCGGCACCCGGCCCGGCATCCGCGCCGTGCGCCACGGCGACTGGAAGCTTGTCCAGCACGAGGTCCTCGACGGCAAGGTGCGCGAGCTCCAGCTCTTCAACCTCCGGGAGAACCCGGATGAGTTCCTCGCCGCGCACCACGATCCCGCGGTGGTCGCGCTGACCGGCCGCCGCCCGGCCCCGCACCAGGTGAACCTCGCCGGCAACCCGCGCCACGCGGCCAAGCTCCGCGAGCTGCAGGCGCTGCTGCTCGCCGAGATGCGCCGTCACGACGACCCCTTCCGCCTCTGGGACCAGCCGGATGACGGCCTCCCGCGCCCGCCCGAACCCGCCGCCGGCCCGCGCGCGGGCAAGGGCAAGGCGGTGCCCAAGACCGGCGAGTGAGGCGGCCCGGCGCGGGTGAAATTCCGGTGACAACCCCCTTCGCCCTCGCCCCTGCCGTTTCCGGGCGCCCAGCCTCCCTCACGATGCACGCCCGTTCGCGCCCTGCGCTCCTCCTGCTGGCGGCCCTCCTGCCGGCGTTTACCCCCCGCGGATTCGCCGCGGAACCGCCCGCCCGGGCCACGCCGGCCGACGACCCGGCCCGCGCGGCGGAACAGGCGTGGTACGCCGCCCTGCCCCGCGCGCCCGCGCCGGAGCTCACCCGCCACGGGCTCGTCGCGCAGGAGCTGCGACGCTGGCGGCCACGGGGGGCAAATCAGGGCGTGGCGGTGGACGCGGACCACTTCTACGGCATCGGCAACTTCGTCGTCGGCAAGTACGACAAGCGCACCGGGGAACGGGTCGCCGAGTGGGTCGGCCTGCGCGGCGGTGCCACCATCCATCTCAACGGCGGGCTGATCCAGGACGGCCTGCTGGTCCTTGCGCACTCAAACTTCCCGCAGCTCCCGATGATGAGCTCGGTGGAATTCTTCGATCCGCGGACCCTCACCCCCGTGCGGAGCCTGAGCCTCGGCCTGCGGTCCGGCTCGCTCACGTGGGCGGAACGGCGCGACGGCTTCTGGTGGGCCTGCTTCGCGCACTACAACGACCAGGGCGCCACGCCAGGCCTGGACCAGCGCTGGACCCACGTCGCGCGCCTCGACGACCAGTGGCAGCCGCTCGAATCCTGGCTCTTCCCGCCGCAGGTGGTCGCCACCTGGGGGAAGAGCAGCTGCTCCGGGGGCAGCTGGGGGGACGACGGCCTGCTCTACGTGACGGGCCACGACGCGCGCGAACTCTACGTCCTGCGCCCGCCGCGGATGGGGTCGACCCTCGAGTACGTGACCACCATCGACGTGCCCTTCGAGGGTCAGTCCTGGGCGTGGGACCGCAGCGAGGGCCGGGTGATCTACGGCATCATCCGCCGGACCCGGGAGGTCGTGGTGGCCCGCATTCCCGAGCTGCCCGCCGCCCTCCGCGGGCGCTGAGCGGCGTCAGATCGAGTACTTGGCGCGCACGTCCTCCGGGATGGGCGTGGCGCGGCCGGTCGCGAGCGTGACGAGCGTGTAGTCGCAGGCGCCGTCGCACACGCGCTTGCGCAGCGGCAGCTTCTCGATCTCGAAGGCCACCCGGCACCCGGTCTCGGTGAAGTGCTCGATCCAGCAGCGGACCACCATCCGGTCGCCCCAGCCGAGGGGCCGCTTGTACTGGATGGACGCGGCCGCCATCCACCAGCCGAGGCCGCGGTCCGCGAACGCCCGCATCGACATCCCGTAATTGCGCTCCATCTGCTCGAACCGCGCCGCAAGGACGTAGTCGAGGTAGCGCGTGCTGTGCACGTGCTGGTAGAGGTCGATGTCGTCCGGCCGCACGGCCAGCTCCGTCTCGAACTTCGAGAAGACGTTCATCGCGCGAGCCAAAGGCGGCGGCGCGCCGGCCGCGATGCTTTTCCAGACCCCGGGCCGCCCCGAGAAGCGCGGGGGCCGCGGCTACTCGAACAACTGATCCAGCAGGCGGCGGTCCCGCTTGGTCGGGCGGCCGCTGCCCTTTTCACGCGCCAATAACTGCTGTACGCTCGCCTCCCGCACTTTCGCCCACTCACTTTCCGGGGTCGTCTCCGTGCAGAACTCGGGCACCCACCGCGCGGCCACCCGCCCGCGCGGCGAAGCGACCACCACCAGCGTCCGCGTCACGAGCCCGTCGCGCACGGTGACGCGTTCGCCTGGCCGCACCTCGCGGGCAGGCTTCGCGGGCTGGTCGTTGACGGTGACGCTGCCGGCGCGGCAGGCATCCCCGGCGAGGCTGCGCGTGCGGAAGATCCGAACCATCCAGAGCCACTTGTCGAGGCGGGCGGGCGCCGGGGAGGCCGGCGGCACGGCGGCGGGCGCGGCCACGGTTCAGGGGATCGGGAACTCGGCGCGGAGCCAGTCGTCGAGCAGGGCCTTCTCGTGCCGGAGCGGGTCATCACGGAAGCCGCCCGTGATTTTCAGCATGAACGCAAGGTCCGAGAGCGCGCGGGTGCCGGAACGGACTATGCGGCCGGCCGGGTCGAGCAGGCGAAACTCGAGCCCGAGTCGAGGCGGGTAGAGGTCGCGGACAATGCGCACGTCGCCCCACTGGGGACCGCGCCACGGCTCGAATTCGCCCGCGAGGTCGACCGCGGTGAAGAGGATCTCGAGGCGGTGGCCCGCGGGCAGGCGGGACTCGGCGGCGCGCACGAGGTGGGCACGGAGGCGGTCCAGGTGGGCGGTGTCGCGGGAGTCGCCGGGGAAGCGCTCGGTAGCGTCGGCGAAGGTGGCGGGTTGGCGGAAGTCGACGTGGACCCGCGCAGGCGATTCGGGTGCAGGCGCGGCCGCCAGGACGGAGGCGGCGAGGAGAACAAGGAGCAGGAGCGGCGCAGTCATACCGGGATAACCCTACCGTGGCCCAACTTGGTTGGTTTGTCACCCCCAGCCGCGCGGTGCGGGTTGCAAAGGCGCCGGGATGCTCTCCCTTCCCGCCTAGGATGTTCGCGAACCTCTTCCACGTGATCACGCGCCGGCCCCCGCCACCGGAGGCGGTGCGCCAGGCGTTCATCGAGGAAGTGCGGGTGACCGCCCGGCCCGTGCGCAACGCGCGGCTGGAGCGCCTGATCCTGCTCGCGTGGATCCTGATCGCGGTGAAGCACGCGGCCATTATTTGGGCCTGCCGCTACTACCCGGTGCCCTTCCACCAACTCTGGATCAACTTCCCAACCTGGCTCCTCGGGGTCCTCGCGACCGGCCTGTACTTCGGCCGCCTGCGCCTCAGCTGAGGGTGGGCGAAGACCGCCCCTTGCGCCCCCGCGCGCAGCCTTCCAAGGTCGCGGGATGCCCCCGGTCGCCGCGAAGCTCCTCCGCCTCACCGCCGTCGCCCTCAGCCTCCTCGCGGCCGTCGCCCTCGGGGTGGGCCTGTGGCTCCGCGGCCACCTGCGCTCCAGCCTGCCCCGCCTCGATGGCGCCGCCAGCTTACCCGGCCTCGCCGCGGCGGTGACGGTCGAGCGCGACAACCTCGGAATGCCCACGATCCGCGCCCGCGACCGCGTCGAAGCGACCCGCGCCCTCGGCTGGCTGCACGCGCAGGACCGCTTCTTCCAGATGGACTTGCTCCGGCGCGCGGCGGCCGGCGAACTCGCCGCCCTCGTCGGCGCCAAGGCCCTGCCCCGGGACCGCCAGACGCGGCGCCACGGCTTCCGCCGGCTCGCCGGCCAGGTGCTGGCCGGCCTCGAACCCGCGGACCGGGCCCTGCTCGAGGCGTACGCCGCGGGCGCCAACGCCGGCCTCGCCGCCCTCGGCGCCGCCCCCTGGGAGTACCTGCCGCTCCGCTCCACCCCCGAACCCTGGCGCCCGGAGGACACCCTCCTTGTCGGCTATAGCCTTCTCCTCGACCTTCAGGACAGCACCGGCCGCTACGAGCGCAGCCTGATGACCCTGCGCGACACCTACGGCGAGGAGGTGCTGCCGTTTTTCGCCCCGCTGGTCGGCCCGGACGATGCCGCCCTCGACGCCACCGTCGCGCCGCTCCCGCCCATCCCCGGACCAAAACTGATCAACCTCCGCGCGCGCAAGGTGGGCTCCCTGACCCCGGCCGCGGCGTCCGGCCTCGCTTGGCACGGGCCGTCGCCGGCGGAGGCGTTCCCTTTCCCCACCCCGGATCCGGAGCTGCGCCCGGGTTCGAACGCGTTCGCGCTGGCCGGCCACCTCTCCGCCGCCGGTGGCGCCGCGCTCCTGGCGAACGATATGCACCTCGGCCTCGCCGTGCCGCCCATCTGGTACCGCGCCTCCCTGACCTTCGCCGGCCGCACCCTCACCGGCGTCACCCTGCCCGGCACCCCCTTTGTCGTCGCCGGCAGCAACGGCGAGATCGCGTGGGGCTTCACCAACGCCCAGGTCGACAGCGGGGACCTGGTGGCGGTGGAGACCAACTCCCTCGCGCCCAACCTCTACAAGGCCCCCGGCCACGGGGAGGAATTCCTGCGGATCGAGCGGCGCCGCGAGACCATCGCGGTGCGGGGCGGTGAGCCCGTGACCGAGGAGTACGAGTGGACCGTCTGGGGTCCGATCGTGGGCCGCAACCACCGCGAGCGCCCGCTCGCCCTCAAGTGGGTCGCGCACGATCCCGCGGCGATGAACCTGGGGCTCCTGCGGCTCGAGGCGGCCCGCTCGGCCGACGAGGCCGTGGCGATCGCGCACGGCACCGGCATCGCCCACGTGAACCTCCTGGTCGGCGACCGCACCGGCGCGATCGCGTGGACCCTCGCTGGCCGCCTGCCCCGCCGCGTCGGCTACGACGGCCGCCTGCCCGTGACCTGGAGCTTCGGCGACCGCCGCTGGGACGGCTACCTCCCCCCCGCCGAGATCCCCGTCGTGCGGGGCGGCGACTCTAGCCTGCCCGGCCGCCTCTGGTCGGCCAACCAGCGCCAGATCGGCGGCACGGCCCTTGCCCGCGTGGGCGACGGCGCCTCCGCGGCGCCGGCCCGGGCGGCGCAGGTGCGGGATGGCCTCGCCCGACTCACCGCCGCGACGCCTCGCGACCTGCTGGCGGTGCAGCTCGATGACCGCGCCCTGTTCCTGCAGCCCTGGCACGCGCGCCTGCTGGCGGTGCTCACCCCGGAGACCGTGGCGGGCAAACCCGCGCGCGCCGAGCTCCGGCGGCGGGCCGAGACCTGGGAGGGCCGGGCCAGCCCCGAGGCCGTCAGCTACCGCCTCGTGCGCGAGTTCCGGCAGGCCGTGCTGCGGCGCGCCCTGGGGCCGATCTTCGCGCCCTGCGTCGAGGCGATGCCGGATTTCGACTCCCGCCGCCTCCACCTGGAGCCCGCCGTGCAGGCCCTGCTCCGCGAGCGCCCGCCGCACCTGCTCGAGGCGCAGTACGCTAGCTGGGACGAACTGCTCACCACCGCCGCCGACGACACCGCCGCAGCCCTCGCGGCCTTCGGCGCGGACCCGGCCGCCGCCACCTGGGGCGCCCGCAACCGCGCCGCCATCCGCCACCCGCTCAGCGGGGCGCTGCCGTTCATCGGGCGGTGGCTCGACCTCCCCGCGGATCCCTTGCCGGGCGACAGCGATCTGCCGCGCTTCCAGTCGCCCTCGAACGGCGCCAGCGAGCGCCTCGTCGTCGCGCCCGGCCGCGAGGCGGAGGGTATCCTGCAGGTGCCGGGCGGCCAGAGCGGCCACCCACTGTCGCCTTACTACCGGGCCGGCCACGCCGCGTGGGTCCGCGGCGAACCCAGTCCGTTGCTCCCGGGCCCCACCCGCCATACCCTACTGCTACAACCCTGACGCCGATGCCCCTTCACGTCCTCGACCATCCCCTCGCCGCGCATCTCGTCACCCACCTGCGCGACCGCACGACCAAGCCGGCGACCTTTCGCACGCTCACCCACCAGCTGAGCTTGCTGCTGGCAATCGAGGCGACCGCGGAGCTCAGCACGGAGCCGCGCGCGATCGAGACGCCGCTCGAGCCGGTGACGGGGCGCGTGCTGCCGCACCAGCCGCTGGTGATCATCCCCATTCTGCGTGCTGGGCTCGGGATGGTGGCGCCGTTCACCGAATTATTTCCGGACGTGAGCGTCGGCTACCTTGGTCTGGAGCGCGACCACGCCACGGCCGAAGCGCGCAGCTATTACTGCAAGCTGCCCCCGCTCACTGGGCGGCCGGTGTTTTTGGTCGACCCGATGCTCGCGACCGGCGGTTCCGCGGTGCAGGCCCTGGATGTGGTCCAGGCGCACGGGGGCACGGATGTGCGCCTCCTCTCGATCGTGAGCGCGCCGGAAGGCGTCGCAGCCGTCGAGCACGCCCACCCGGGCACCCGCATCCACACGGCAGCGCTCGACCGCGGCCTCAACGAGCGCAAATACATCGTGCCCGGGCTCGGTGACTTCGGCGACCGGCTCTACGGGACCTGACGCGGCACTGGACACCCCGTGATTGGCCTCAGTCCGCCGCCGCCAGCCGCTGCGCCAGGCGGCCGAGAGGCACGGCGAGCGCGCAGGCGAGCGCGGGCCCCGGGGCATTGACCACCACCAGCGCCGCGGCGTCGATGAGCGGGATGCCGGCCAGCAGCTGGCCGACTCGGCGGCCGAGCCACGCGACCGGCGCGCCGGGAACGTATTCGCGGCGGGCGAGGAGGCTCAGCCCCACGATGTAGACGCCCAGCGCCGCTGCCCAGCCCGCAACGGCCGCCCCGCCGGTCCCGCCCGCCCCGCTCGCCACGGCCAACCCGAGGCAAATGCGGCAGCCCGCCATCAGCACCACGGAGCCCGCCCAGCGCTTGTGCACCCAGTCGTAGGTGAGGATGACCGCCGCGAGCCCGGCGACCCAGAACCACGCCGCACCGAGGAGGGCGAGCAACGCGAGCCCGAGCGCGAGTTCCACGCCCCCGAGCAGCGCGGCTCCCCGCCGCGAAAGGGCCCCGCTCGGGATCGGACGCGCGGGCCGGTGACGCGCGTCGAAGGCCGCGTCGGCGACGTCGTTGAGCGTCGCGCCGCCGGCGTAGGCAAGCAGTCCCGCCGCCCCGGCCAGCCCGGCCTCCGCCGGCGACGGCCAGGCACCGCCGCGCGCAAGCACCAGCGCGGCGAGAACGTTGCTGGCCACCGACGGGAAGTTGCCCGCTCGCGCCAGATCCAAGGCGACGCGCAAGCCTGACCGGCCGCTCAAGGACCCTCCCCTCCACCCCCGGCGGGCGCGCGGGCGAGGCCCCGGGCCGCCAGCGCGCCGAGGGTCCACGCGTACTCGCGCGCGAGCTGTTCCCCAAGAGGCAGGCGGAGCGCGGGGGGCAGCACCTCCCACGTGTAGGTCTCCATCTCGAGGTGCGTGCAAGCGGCTGGGTGCGCGCCGAGCCAGTCGAGCGCTCCCAACAGATGATCGCGGGTGTCGGCGAAGGGCGCGCCCGGCGCGGCGTGGAGCGGCACGTGGAAATGCACGCGCCATTCCTCGCCGAGTTCCACCGCCCGCGCGTCCGCGAGGGCGTCCGGCAGGTCGACGTACCGCCGCCGCACCGCACCGTCCGCGGGGCGGCCGACGACGACCTGGTGCAGGTAGACCGGCTCGACGAACGCCGCGAGCGCGGCCCGACCCTCCGGTGTGGCCGGCACGCGCAGAGCGGAGCTCAGGTGCAGCTTGCTCAGCCGCAACCCGGCCGCCTGCAACCGCCCCAGCGCCGCGGCCGGTTCCTCGAACTCCACCGCGAGGTGGCAGCAATCGTAGTTCACCCCCACGAACCGCAGCAGGCCCTCGCGATCCACCGCCGGCTCGCGCTCCCGCCACTCGGCGAAGAAGGCCACCGTCTCGGCCGTCGTCTCCAGCAGGCACAACGGCTCCGGCTCGAGCCCCAGGTGCAGGTCGCGCCCGGTGCGCGCCGCGAGGTCCGCGAGGAAGCGCGCGACCGCGGTCAGCTCCCGGAACAGCGCCGGCCGGCGCGCGGGATCCGCCGCGATGAAGCCCTTGAACGAGGCCGGCACGGTGCTGACGCTTCCCTCGCCGCCCGCCGGCACCAGCTCCGCGAGCAGGCGGAACAGGCCCTCGGTATAGACCCGCCGCTCCGGCGTCGCCCAGTCCGGCGCGTACACCTGCTCCTTCACGCGCGTCCCGTGGAAGCTACCGTAGGGAAAGCCGTTGATCGTGAAAACGTAGCAGCCGTGCGCGTCGAGCCAGCGGCGGAACGCGGCGAGTTCCGCGGGGGCTGCGAGCTCCACCGCCGCGCGCGCGCCGAGCCGCAGGCCGATCGCGTAGGGTTCCCCCGGCGCCACGCGCCGCCGCAGCGGCAGGACGTGCGTGTCGAGCGCGGCGACAGTCTCCGCCCACGTCTCCCCGCGGTGGACGTTGGTGCAGTAGGCGAGGTGCTGGCCCTGCGGCAGTCGCATCGCGGCGGGGGTCCGCTCAGCCCGCCGGCTCCGCCCGGACGGTGAACTTCGGGCACTGCGCCAGGAACCGCACCGGATTCCGGAACAGCACCGCGTCGACGAAATCCTCGCTGTGCCCGCGCCGCCGCATCTCGAGCGCGGTCTTCGGCACGGCCAGGGGATCACTCACGCCCCAGTCGCACGCGGAGTTGAGCCAGATGCGCTCGCGGCCGCAGATCTCGAGCATATCGACCGCGCGCGGCGGCGAGGACTTGGAGTCCGGGTAAAGCGTGATCCCGGCCCAGAATCCCGCGTCGAGCACCTGCTGGATGGTGTGCTCCTCCACGTGGTCGATGATCACGCGTCCCGGCCGCACGCCGGGGTGCGCCCGCAGCAGGTCCAGGATGAGGCGCGTGCCCTTCAGCTTGTCCTCGAGGTGCGGGGTGTGGACGAGGATCAGCTGGTCGTGGCGGACGGCCAGCGCGACGTGTTCCTCGAGGATGCGGAGCTCGTTGCGGGTGTTCCGATTGAGGCCGATCTCGCCGATGCCGAGGACGTTCGGGCGGTCGAGGAACTCGGGGATCAGGGCGAGCACCTCGCGCGCGAGGCCGAGGTCCTCGGACTCCTTCGGGTTGAGGCACAGCCAGCTGTAGTGCGGCAGGAGGAACTTCGCCGCCCGCGCCGGCTCGTACTCGGTCAGCTGGCGGAAGTAGTCGCGGAAGCCGGCCGCAGAACCACGGTCGAACCCCGCCCAGAAGGCCGGCTCGCAGACCGCTCGGCAACCCGCGGTCACCATCGCCTGATAGTCGTCGGTGGTGCGGCTCACCATGTGGCCGTGGGGCTCGATGTAGCGCATCGTCGTCAGGATTTCCGTTTCGCCGCCGCCGCCGGCCGCCCCGCCCAGGCCCCGAGGGCCGCCTTGCCGGTGGAGACGGCATCGGGCCGGGTGGTCGGATCGCTCAGCTGTTCTAGGATGCGCCGGGCGCGCGCCGGCCGCCCGTCGACCAGCAGGGCCGCCGCCCGCCGCAGCGCCGCGCAGCGGAAATCATCCGCCACCGCGTAGCGCTCAACGCGGTCGAGGAAGGCCGCGACCTCGATGAGCTTGGCGCGCACCGGGACGAACCCGTGGTCAACCACGGCAAGCCCGGAGCGGGGCAGGGAGCGAGAGGAGGAACGGCGGGACGAGGCCACGGGCGGAAAGGGGATCGCCACAGAAAGCGCCGCGCACCGGCCCGTGGCAAACCCAGAGCGCGTTCCGGCTCAGGCGGGGCCCGGCTGGGGAGCAAGGGTGTCCGGCGGCCGCGGCGCCCGCGCCAGCAGCAGCGCCTCGGCCACCAGCCACAGCGCCATCCCGGCCAGCAGCATCACCACGGTAAACTCCACGTGGTGCACCATCACGGCCGTGCCCGTCGCGAGCCGGCCGAGGTGCACCTGCACCGCGATCACCAAACTCCACATCGTCATCGCGAGCATGAAGAGCGTCGGCGCGAGGGTGTACCAGACTGAGCGGCCGCGCCGTCCCAGCCACACCGTAACCCCGAGCAGGGCGAGCGCCGCCAGCAACTGGTTGGAGGTGCCGAAGAGATTCCAGAAGGCCCGCCAGATCGGGATCGGCTGTCCCCCCACCACCGCGGGCGGAAGGGCGACGACGACCGCGGGACCCGCGAGGGTCAGCAGGGTCGCGGCCACCATCCCGGCCTTCCCCGTCCAACCGGTGAGTTCGAGCAGCACGTAGCGGGCGAGGCGCGTGCAGGCGTCAAGGGTATCAAACACGAAAGTCGCAAAGCAGAGCAGCCCGAACTGGCGCGCCAGCTCGACCGGCACCAGGCCGAAGGTCGCCTGGCTCATGAACACCGCGATGCCGTCGGCGTAGGTCAGGTCGGGGCGGCCGGTGGGCTTCGCAAGGATCATCACGGTCACCAGGCTGATGCAGGCGAGGAACGACTCGAGGAGCATGCCGCCATAGGCGACCGGCTTGGCGTCGGTCTCGCGGTCGAGCTGCTTGGAGGTCGTGCCGCTGGCGACGATCGAGTGGAAGCCTGAGCAGGCCCCGCAGGCGATCGTGATGAACAGCACGGGCATCAGGGGGGGAATGGTCCCGTTGAACTCGAAGAGGTGCGCGGTAGAAACTGCCGGGGCCGCGATGGTCAGCTGGCCCGAGAGGCCGCCGATGACGGTGCCGAGGACGCCGACGATCACGATCACATAGAGGAAGTAGCCACCGAGGGCGCCGCGGGGCTGCATCAGCAGCCAAACCGGGGAGAGGGCGGCGAAGAAGCAGTACCCGAGGAGCACATGGTCCCAGAGCACCTGCGGGCGGCTGGCGCCGGTGAGGGCCCCGAGGTCCAGCGGCAGGTAAGGACCCACCAGAATCGCGACCACCACGAGCGGCAGGAAGATCAGCTGCGCCCGGCCCTCGCCGAGGCCGAACTTCCGCATGCACAGGCCCATTACGACCGCGAGAATGAGGTACAGGATCGAGGAAGTCGCCACCGCCGGCCCCGGCGCCGCCGCGTCCGCCACGGAGGCCTTCTGCACGAAGGTGCCCGCGGTCACGTCCGCGAAGGCGATGATCACGTAGACCAGCGAGATCCAGATGAAGGCGAGGAACAGTAGGTAGGAGCGCCGGTTCATGTGGCGGCGCACCACCTCGGCGATCGACTTCGCGTCGTGGCGCACGGAGGCAACGAGGGTCGTGAGGTCGTGCACGCCCCCGATGAAGATCGCGCCGAAGATGATCCAGAGCCACGCCGGCAACCACCCGAAGTAGGTCGCCGCGAGGATCGGGCCGACGATCGGCCCCGCCGCGGCGATGGCCGAGAAATGCTGCGGCAGCAGCCAGTTGCGGCTCGCCGGCTCGTGGTCGAGACCATCCCGCAGGCGGTGTGCCGGGGTCTGGGCGGCATCGTCCAGCTGGAGGAACCGGACCAGAATCCGGCCGTAGATCCGGTAGGCGAGGAGCAGCACGGCCGCGGAGACGGCCAGGAACAGGATGAGGGACATCGGCGAAGGGGGCGCGGCACCGCGGGGTCGCGGGCCTGCATGCACCGTGGAAGGCGCGCGCGGGGCTGGCTAACAAAAAAACGCCCGGCCCGGGCTCGACGCGCCGCACCCGCGCGGCCATCCCGAGAGCGTGATTCCCGCCGCGCCCCCGTCCGACTGGCCCACGTTCGCCGCCCGCGTCGTCCCGGGGCACCGCGTCGCCTCGGGCCTCAACGGCGACCCGCGGTTCCCCGGCGGCACGGTGGCGATGCAGCGGCCGCACTTCCTCGCGCGCGGCCTCGACCTCGCCGGCTGCCACCCCGGCACCGTCAACGTGAGCATCGCCCCGCGGCGCTGGCGCCTCGTCCGGCCACGGCACACGTTCCGCGGCGTGCGCTGGCACCCGGTCGAGCCGGCGGAGGATTTCTCGTTCGCCGACGTCCGCCTGCTCCGCCCCGGCGCGCCCGCGGTCGCCGGCTGGATCTACCACCCGCACCCGGAAACCAAGCCGGAGCACTTCCAGACGCCGGACATCCTCGAGCTGCTGCTGCCGCTCGTACCCGGGATCGTCTACGGCAACGAGTTGCTGCTTGCGGCCCCCGCCGACCAGGTGGAGGTCACCTGAACCGGACGCGGTATCGGGCGCGAGCGTGCCGCTGGGCGCGTCAGTAGGTGACCTTCAGCCCGGTGGCGTAGAGCGTGCCCTGCTTCTGGCTGTTGTACTTGAGGCCGCCCTCGCGGACGAAGGTCTGGTTGAACTCATCCGTGAGGTTCATCACCTCGAGGTAGACTTCCGTGCGGCGGTTGACCCGGTACTGGGCCTTGAGGTCGAGGAAGAGCCGGGGATCGCTGTAAACGGCCGCGCTGCCGTCGCCGCTGCGGTAGTAGCGGTCGTTCCAGTTCGCGAGCAGGCGGACCTGCGCGCCGAAGCCGACGTAGGAGAGGCCGGCGTTACCCGCGCGCGGCCGCTGGTTGGCGAGGCGGCGCTGGTAGGTGGTGCCGCCGAAGCTGCCCTCGGCCTGGGTGTAGGTGAAGTTGGCGAAGGCCCCGAGCCCCCGCCACGGGCCCGGCAGGAAGGTGAACTGCTGCTGCCAGCCGAGCTCGACGCCGCGGATGCGCGCCGCGCCCACGTTGCGCGTCTGGCGCAGGGTGTAGCCAGCGAACTGGCCCTCGAAGCCGTTGTCCGCACCCGCCGCCACCACGGTGTCGAACGAGCGCGTGTAATTGGCGATCTCCTTCAGGAAGGCGCTGGCCTCCAGCAGGCCCACCGGCTCGAAGTACCGCTGCACCGCCACCTCAAAGTTGTCCGCGGTGTACGGGCGCAGGTCCGGGTTGCCCGCGGTGATCAGGCGGGTGTCGTCGTTCACGTTCGTCGTCGGCAGGAGGCTCGCGACCGGCGGGCGCGTGATCGAGGCGTGGTAGCTCGCCCGGAACTGGAGCCGCCGCCACGGCTCCGCCGTGAAATGGACGCCGGGGAACACGTTGACGTAGTCTCCGCCCGAGGTCTCCCGCCCGCCCGCGAACTGCGCGAGCGCGCGCGCCGCGTTCTGCGCCGGCGGCAGCGAGGTCACGGAGGTGGTCCCCGCCGCCGCGGAAGTCTTCCGCCGGTACGCCGTGCCCTCGTTGGCGGTGCGCTCCACGCGGAGGCCACCCGCCACGCGCAGCCAGCCCGCGCGGAAGCCGCCCATCGCGTAACCCGCCTTCACTCGCTCGCGGAACCGCGCGTCGCCCTGCAGGGTGCTGGTCACGCTGTTGTAGGCGTCCGCCGCGGTCTGGGTCCAGAGTTCGGGCCGCGCCGCGAGGTCGCGTTCCCCGCCCGAGCCGGGCGCGAGCAGGAACGGGTACGGGCCGTAATTCCCCGCGGCCTGGAGGAACTGCACGCCGAGAAACGGGCCGATGCCCCGCGGGCCGGCGTAGGTGTAGTTCTGCAAATCCGTGTCCTGCTCGCGGCGGTCCTCCTCCAGCCGCACGCCGAACTTCAGGTAGGCCGGGACGACGGTCGCGACCTCCCGCCGCACGTCGGCCCGCAGGCCCAGCCGCTCCGCGGGCGCCCGGTAGGTCCGCCGGATGTAGGTGCGCGGCGTGTAGTTGGCGGGGTCGTAGATCGAGGGCCCGGCGGTCTGCGTGAACGCGGGGTACCACGAAGGGCGACCCCGGCGGTCCACCTGCCAGCCGATGCCTGTCACGTCCGCCGTCAGGTCCGCGTGGATCGGGTACCAAGTGGTCGCGCGCGAGAAGCTCGCGTCCACGGTGAGGCGCCCCGCGCCGGCGGCGAAGGGGAGCTCGAGGCCGGTCGAACCCGCATAGGTCACGGCCTTCTTGCGCGTCTGGCCGGAGAACACCTCGGAGCGCGAGCCCGCGAGCGGCAGCGCGCGCTGGAACTCGTAGGTGCTGCCCGGCTCGAAACTCGCCACGGCCGCCGCCGTCGAGGTGGACTGGCGGTAGACGGTCGACTGGTCCGGCGTGACGTTGAGGTTCAGGGTCTGGCGCAGGTAGACCACCGCGCCGCCGGCCAGCTTGTAATCGAGGTTGAGGCCGACGCCCTGCTTGCGCGTGGGCGCGTGGGTCTCGCCGGAGCCGAAGGCACGCAACAAGGGCGAGGTCAGGCCGTTGGTCGCCGTGGGCAGGACGTGCCCGGCACCGGCCGCCGCGGCCCCGATGCCGCCCACCGCGTCGGTCAGGGTCGGCGCCGAGCGGTGGTTCACGTTGAAGGCGACCCCGAGGTTCCGCTGGCCACCGAACGCGTTGAGGACGTCCGCGTACGAGAAGGCCACCTGGTCCAGCCCGGACCGGTCCCGGTGCGGACTGCGGCCGGCATGAAAATCCGTCCAGCGCGTCCCCACGGTCAGCTCCACGCGACGACCGCGGCGGTCGAAGCCCCGACGTGTGACAAAGTTCAGGTAGCCGGCGATGGCGTTCGCGGGCAGGTCCGGGGTCGGGGCGCGGACGATCTCCGCCGACTCGATGTTGCCGGTGTCGAGGGCGGTGAGCTGGAAATCGCGGCTGGAGGAGGTGCCGACCGAGGAGGCGAGGGCGTTGCCGTCACTCATCAGCGCGATGAAGCTCGTGCCCATCCCGCGCAGGAACAGCTCGACCGCCTCGCCGGAGACGGTGTTCACGGCCACGCCGGGCAGGCGCATCAGGAGCTCGCCCGGGTTGGCCGCCGGGTTGCCGAAGGAGTCCGCCGCGGCGACCGACTTCAGGTTCTCCGCTTGGCTCTGGCGCTGCAAAGCGAGG
>SXGQ01359600.1_pt1 | contig 16461 bp, 18 predicted proteins | sample 3178371 | NCBI WGS metagenome assembly SXGQ01 (sample SAMN11356859, study PRJNA531348) | freshwater metagenome | isolation source: freshwater sample F1-20 | place: China: Fuxian Lake, Yuxi | collected 2017-12-25
CTAATTTCTTGTTTCTCGGCTCTTGCCTCTAATTATAAAAACGAACTATCTTCCGTTGCTTCTTCAGTCATTTTTTCAGAAAGATCTTTGCCCAAGTACCAATCAATCAGCCCATGTGCTAGGTAGAGTAAAGGTGTAAGTGCCAAGGCGACGCTAAACTTGTACACATAGTTGATCAAGCCAACAGCAGCGATCTGGGGTAGGGACCAATTGCCAAACACATAAAAGGCGATGCCTAGCACCACAAAAGAGTCGATAAACTGAGAAACAAGGGTGGAGCCTGTGGCACGAAGCCAGATCATCTTTGAACCTGTGACTGCTCGGAGTTTTTGGAATACATACACATCAATTAGCTGCCCGAGCAAAAAGGCAGTAAGGGAACCTACAATGATGCCTAGTCCTTGTCTAAAAATGGTATTGAAGGCATAGTTGATGTCAAAGGCAGTTCCGTCTGGCATGCTGGCATTGACCTGCATCCAGAAATCTGCAGGAGCTAGGGCTGTCACTAGGCTGATGACCACAAACACATAGGTGACGAGTGCGGCAGTCAAAAAGCTAATTTTCCGTACTCCTTTTTTACCAAAATACTCGTTGATCAAGTCTGTAGTAATAAAGACGACTGGCCAAATCACAGCCCCAGCAGTGAGGTTAAAGTCCAGCACAAACTCCCCAAAGAATGTCCATTGAACAGGATCAAATCCAAGGGTACGCTCTCCAGAGAAGATTTTCACCCCAATAATTTCAGCCAAAATAGCATTGGTTAGGAAGATGGCTCCAAGAATTACAAAGAGGTTGGTCTTGCGGCTTTGATGGGATTTATTCATAAGAGGTGGGGATGGAGTAGCAGATTCCTTCTTCACTTAAGAGGGAATTGGGAAAAATGGTTTGCGCTTCTGCTAACAAATCATTCAAATCTGGGTATCTGGAAGAAAAGTGGCCTAGCAGCAATTTTTTAACGCCAGCATGTTGAGCAAGTAGCCCCGCTTGTTTGGCGGTACAATGAAAGGTTTCGGCAGCACGGTGGCTATCTGCTTCCATAAATGTGGCTTCATGGTAAAGCAGATCCACCCCTTCGAAATAGGGGATTAAAGATGGATCGAAAGTGGTATCCGAACAAAAGGCATAACTTCTTAACAAAGCCGAAGGATGGCAATAGTCCTTTGCATGGTAGTGGGTGCCATCGGAGGCTAAGTAATCATGACCTAAACGGAGCCGTTGGATGGCTTCCAAGGGTAAAGCGCTTTTTTCGAGTTTTTCCTTGATCAACGAGCGCAAACCTTCCTTTTCTTGAATGATAAATCCGGTGGTTGGAATGCGGTGCTGGAGTGGAAAGCTGGAAACTGTGAATTGAGGATGGTCGATTAGGGTGAATTTTCCTACTGTAGTAGTTTCAGTGAATTCCAAGGGATAATTCAAGCGGGTTTGACTCCATCTAAAATGAGTGGTAATGATCTCATTTAGGCCTCTTGGGCCAAAAATTCGGAGTACTTCGGTTCGCTTGGATAGGTGAAAACTCGATAGCAACCCAATCAAACCCAGGTAATGATCTCCATGAAGATGAGAGATGAATATGCTTGAAATTTTTGAGGCTTTTACCTTGTACTTACGCAATTGAATTTGGGTGCCTTCACCACAATCCAATAAAAAAAACTCCTGCCCAAATCGAATGACTTGGGCAGTGTGATTTCTTCCATTCATTTGGATGGAGGAGGTGTTTCCTAGAATGGTGACCTCAAATTCTGGACTCAAGCACCCTCCTCGTCTTCTCCGCCGTCAATCTCATGCATAAACACCACTTCCCTTGCCTCTTCCAAGTTGGCTACGAGGCGTAACTTCTTGTCTAGCATGGAAATCTTGAGCAATTTCATTACGTGTTCGCGAACGCCAGAGATCACAAAGACCCCTCCATTGCGGCCAAATTCCCGGTCGCCCACCAATAGGGCACTCAAACCACTTGAATCCACATAATTCACTTGACTCATATCGAGTACCAGGTTGCTGTAGCCCTCCGCCTGGATGGTCAGGAGTTCAGACTTTAGTTTAGGAGCCAATAGGGAGTCAATTTTTTCCTCTAGTGGAGAAAAAACAACGTACTGCTCTTTTTTATCAATGGTATATTTCATGTGCGTGTACTTAGTTGGCAAGGTAATCTAAAATACTTTTTTCAATTCTTGTGGCAATGTCGGTGGTTTCTGCGCGAATAAATGCGTTCCCGGTAATCTTTTCAAACAACTCAATGTAGCGATCTGAAATGCTTTCTACAAGTTCATCGCTCATTTCTGGCACTACCTGACCCTCTTTTCCTTGGAAGCCATTGGCAATCAGCCATTGACGGACAAATTCTTTAGATAATTGTTTTTGAGGCAATCCTTGCTTTTGGTTTTCTTCATAGCCTTCGGCATAGAAGTAGCGGGAAGAATCTGGAGTGTGGATTTCATCGATGAGGTAGATTTTCCCGTCTGCTTTGCCAAATTCATATTTGGTGTCCACTAGAATCAACCCTTTTTCCTTGGCCATCTCTTGACCGCGCTGGAATAGCGCTCGCGTGTATTTTTCTAAAACTAGGTAATCCTCTTCGGAGACAATCCCTTTGGCTAAAATGGCTTCTCTGGAGATATCCTCATCATGGCCTTCGGAGGCTTTGGTGGTCGGGGTGATGATTGGGGTAGGGAAGGCATCGTTTTCTTTTAATCCTTCTGGCATGGGGACACCACAGAGGGTTCGCTTACCCAAAGCATATTCCCGAGCAGCATGCCCAGCGAGGTACCCACGGATCACCATTTCCACCTTGAAGGGCTCACAGCGCTTGCCAATGGTCACACTTGGATCCGGAGTAGCTATCACCCAGTTGGGTACTAGGTCGGCAGTTGCCTTAAGAAAGCCGGCAGCAATCTGGTTGAGCACCTGTCCTTTAAAAGGAATGGCCCGTGGAAGGACTACGTCAAAGGCAGAGATACGGTCGGAAGCCACGATGACAAGTTCCTTGTCAAACATGTAGACGTCGCGCACTTTACCCTTATAAAAGCCTTTCTGTGCAGGAAAGGAAAAATGAGTTTCTTTAATGGCTTTGCTCATGAAGAATTCGTTTGGGCAAAAATAGAAAAATCGATTTGGCTAGCGGTGAACTTGGAAGTTATTTATTGATTTTATTTCCAAGTTCGTAGGTTTCCGTTCGTTCTAGGACTCCATTCGCATTGTAGAACTCTCGAATCCCATTCAATCTTCCTTTACTAAATCTTCTGATTTCCTGAATTTTACCATTTTCGTAATAAAGTAAAGCTTCGCCTTCTTCCAAGTCATTAAGGAAGGGGATGCTAGAGGCGAGTTGTCCAGAGGGGTAGTAGTTTTCCTGCTTGATTTTCCCTCCTTTTTTGGAATAAAACTCCTGCTGCATTAGGCTACCTGACTCGAAGTAGCTACCACTTGGGCTGATGGGAATTCCTTTGGAGAAGGTGGTTTTTTGTTTGAGGGCACCTCCCGGATAATAGCTGAGGAAATCTCCGTCAGGAGCTCCTTTTTTGTAGATACCTATCCGCTCAGGCATCCCATTGGGATGTTGGAGCAAGTAGGGGCCATCCAAATCCCCATAGTTGAAAAAGAGTCGTGAGCGCAAGCTGCCATCTGGGAAAAAACTTTCTTCTTTTCCATTCAAGACACCTCGCTCGTAATTGCCTTGGTACAGCAGGGTACCCGACTCGTTGTATTCTTCGCGGATGCCATGAAACTGGCCTGCTAAATAACCGATTTTGGACTCTATGGAACCGTTTGGATAGTATCTGATGGAGGTTCCTTCTGGTTTGTTGGCTTTGAAAGGAGTTTTTTCGGATAGCGTACCGTCCTCATAATAAGAAAGAACCTCACCTTCCAGTTGGTTGGATACGAAGTTGGAGCGTTCTCGCAGAGTACCATTGGGATAGAAGCTCAAGGCTTCCCCTTGTCGCTGGTTATTTTGAAAAGTTACTTGCCGAAGTGTGTCTCCTGTTTGCGGATCCACATCGTAAAATATGCCATGACGTTGGTCATTTTTGAGGCTGCCAATCACGACCAATCTCCCCTCCAAATCGTAGCGCTTGACAGGGCCATTTGCTTTGCCATTGATGAGGATTACCACTTCTTTGACCCTCAGCGTATCCTCAGGATGGTAGGTACGAAGCGTGTCTTGACCAAAGGTCAAAAACGATATAAAACCAAAAATTAAGGTAAATACAATGGATTTGAACATGGGAAATGTCTATGGGCGAATCCAAAACCCAGGATTTTAGCAGGCTTAAGTCTTCTGTGGTGGAAAATTACAAAGAAGCAAATTCAACTCCTCATCCCTTGCTATATTTAGTTGGGATGGGCTAACTTTGTGGCTTCAAACTCAAAATCTGTATGTTTCCTTCCCGGCTAATTGGCTTTTTTTTAGTTCTTGTTCTGGCTTCTTGCGAATCCAAGCCTAAAGTGGCTTTTAAGAATTACGAGGGTGAGATTTTTGGAACCTATTACCGAATCCAAGTTGGGGATACGGATCGGGATTTTCAAACTCAATTTGATTCGGTCTTTGCACTAATTAATACGGCAGCGAATTCGTATGTCCAAGAGTCTGAAGTTTCAGATTTTAATTTAAATGGGGTTTTGAAAGACCCATCCATCACCTTCAGGGATATGCTAGATTCTTGCCGAAAGTTTCATTTGCAAAGTCAAGGTTATTTTGAGCCCACCTTATTTCCCTTATTTAAGGCCTGGGGTTTTTCTTTTGAACAGCGGGAGCAAATGGATAGTGCAAAAGTAGGGGAGCTAAAGGCGTTAGTAGGATTTGAATCAAAGCTTAGCGTGACAGATTCCGGCTATTTTGCAGTCGAAGAAGGCGTAAAATTGGATGTTACTGGACTAGGAGAGGGTTATGCCATCGACAAGTTAGCGGAGGTATTGGATCTGGCAGGAGTGTCCAACTACCTGGTGGAGATTGGAGGAGAGATGAAGGGAAAAGGAAATAATCCCAGAGGGGAAAATTGGACGATTGGAATTGAAGATCCTTCTCAGGCGGAGTTAGGAATCACCAACTCCATGCTGACTAAGGTTACTTTGAACCAGTTGGCCTTGAGTAGCTCAGGTAACTATCGTAAATTTTACATCGATGAAGAAGGCAATCGCAGATCTCACTTAATTGACCCGACCACAGGTTTTCCAGTAAGCCATTCGATGGTTTCGGTGTCAGTTTTGGCGACTTCCGCCACGCAAGCCGATGCCCTAGCTACTGCCTTTATGGCCATGGGGCCCGAAAAAGCAGAGGTGCTAGCAGAAAGCCTACCTGGTGTAGAAGCGATGTTTGTGCTGGCCGAAAAGGATAGCCTACGGATGGAATTTACTTCCGGTTTTCCCATTGAGCTTGAGCAGGAGGAGAAATAAGCTCTTCGAACCCTGCCTGCCTCTAATATTTAGGCTTTGTGTGAAAAAAGTATATCTCCCCGCAATTCCGCGGGGCAGGCTGCAAAGTATGGAAGGCGCGAAGGACTGAGTTGGATGATTGTTTTATTCTTTTGCTTGGTTTCGAACCTTAAAACTTTCGATTTCGTAGGTTAAGGACATTCCAATTCTAATTTGTTTTGGGAGATTTTAATACCAGAACTGGAGTGCCAATCGATTTTATTTATTCTATTTTTTTTAAACTGAAAGGAAAGACGAACTAGTTTTTACCATTTTGGTGCTATTACCGAGCAAGTATAGGTTAGGATTGATGGAAAAATGGAAACCACTTGACTCACAAAGCAACAATTAGAGGAAGGCTTTAATCAGTCGGAACCATATTCTCAAGTCTTATCTTTTATTTAAGTGAGTTAATCCTTTAAAGTGGTATGTTCCATTTTGGAACATACCACTTTAAAGCGCGTATTGGCCTAAAAAATCAAAAAATGGTGTAAATTACTGCACCATTGATTTTTTATCGGTACTGAGATCAAGGACAAATTTTAACCGAGTCTTGCAGTTTTGTGTTTGGGAAATCTGTCCCCTAGGATGGTCTAGTCATTGCTATTTTTTTTTCAACCTAATTTTTTACTCTTATGAAAGACGAACTAGTTTTATATCAATTGGATGAACTTGTTGAGCATGTTGAGGTCAGAATTGACGAAAAAAGAGAAACTATTTGGCTCACCCAGCAGCAAATAGCCGATCTATTTGGGACCAAAAGACCTGCCATCACCAAGCATTTAAGTACGATCTTCTATTCTGGCGAATTGGATGAAGAAGTGGTATGTTCCATTTTGGAACATACCACTTTGCACGGCGCATTGAGGCAAAAAACCCAAAAAACAAGGATAAAATACTATTCCTTGGATGCTGTTCTAGCAGTGGGATATCGGGTAAATTCTGGCCGTGCCACACAGTTTCGAATTTGGGCCACACGAGTTTTAAAAGATTACTTACTGAAAGGTTACGTCATCAACAATCGAATGAACCGATTGGAAGATCGGATGGAGGCTATCGGTGCACAGGTTAATCAGCTGGAACTGCAACTCAATACCCATTTAATTCCTACCCAGGGAGTTTTTTATGAGGGTCAAGTGTTTGATGCCTATGCTCTGATTTCAAAAATCATTTGCAGTGCCAAAAAATCCATTGTCTTAATTGATAATTATGTGGATGAAAGCGTACTGGTTCATTTGAGCAAAAAGCACGATAAGGTGTCTATCACACTACTCACTAAAACCATTTCCAAACAACTTCAATTGGACGTACAAAAAGCCAACGCACAATATCCACCAATTCAAGTAAAGCTGTTTGGCCAAAGCCATGATCGTTTTTTAATCATCGATCAAACAGAAATCTATCACCTAGGCGCTTCTCTTAAAGATTTAGGAAAAAAATGGTTTGCTTTTTCCAAGCTAGACCAACGTACTGTTCCAAGCATGTTGGCATCCATTTCAAAAGTACTGTAACTAGGTTACTTCTTTGCGTCTTATCTAGCAATCTTTTTTAATCACTCGCAAAGGCGAGAGGGCGGAAGGCAGGCGCAAAGAGAGGGGTTCTTTGACTTTATATCCTTTAGGCGTTTATTGTTGGAAAAAATTGTCTCTTTCTTTGTGTCCTGCTTGCGGTAGGCAGGCTCTGCGCCTTTGCGCGAGAAAAAAAGTCTTTTAAAGACTGGAAGCATGACTGCGGTAGCCAAGAAGAGCGCGAGCTAAACAATTAGGAAAGTAGGGTTAAATCAAATCATTCCTTTAGCTCTCAGTGAGAATTCCCTACGTTAAATCTTCTCAATCACAATCGCCGAGGCTCCACCGCCGCCGTTGCAGATGCCTGCTACGCCAACACCACCATCCTTTTTGTGAAGTACGGAGCACAAGGTGCTAATGATTCGAGCTCCTGAAGCTCCTAGGGGATGGCCTAGGGCAACCGCTCCTCCAAAAACATTCAAGCAATCGTTGTCTAAGTTTAGCTCCCGCTGATTGGCAAGGGCCACCGCTGCAAAGGCCTCGTTGATCTCGTAATAGGAAACTTCGGAAGCAGTTACTCCTGCATGGGTCAAGGCTTTGGGAATAGCCAAGGCTGGTGCAGTTGTAAACCAAAGTGGATCGGTAGCTGCATCGGCATAGCCTCTGATTTTGGCGATTGGCTTCAATCCGTACTTTTCTACCACTTCCTTGCTTGCCAAAACCAAGGCCGAAGCCCCATCATTCATGGTGGAAGCATTTGCAGCAGTTACCGTACCATTCGGATCAAAAACAGGCTTAAGGGATGAAATTTTATCAAAAACCACATTCTTGTATTCCTCGTCTTCGGTAATCACAATCGTTTCTCCTTTTCTACCCTGTAGTTCTACGGGGATGATTTCATCGGCAAACATTCCTGCTTCCCATGCGGCTGCAGATCTTTGGTATGATTGAATGGCATAGGCATCTTGCTCGGCTCGGCTTATCTTCATTTCCTTGGCGGTATTTTCGGCACAGTTGCCCATGGGAAACTTATAATACACCTCAAAAAGTCCATCTCGTACCAATCCATCGCTCAGTTCAGCATTTCCATATTTGTAGCCAAAGCGCGCCTTAGGCACGTAGTAGGGGACATTGGACATGCTTTCCATTCCTCCAGCCACTACCACATCGTTGATGCCCAACTCGATGGACTGTGCTCCGAGCATCACAGCTTTCATTCCTGAAGCACAAACTTTGTTGACTGTGGTGCAGGGAACTTGGTAGCCAATGCCTGCACCGATGGAAGCTTGACGAGCGGGTGCCTGACCCAAATTGGCCGAGAGCACGTTACCCATAAATACTTCATTGACGGCTTCTATGGGAATACCCGATTTGGCCAATGCGCCTTTAATCGCGATACTACCCAGCTCGGTCGCTGAGAGACCGCTCAATTTCCCACCAAAACTCCCAAGAGGAGTACGCACTGCGGCAAGGATATAAACTTCTTTATTCATCTCTAATTGGGTTTAGGTGAAGCTGAATAATTCTAAGGAATTACCAATCGGGCAATCCTTTTTTAGGCCGTTGCGTTGCTTTCTTTTTATTGTCTTGGATATATCTTAATTCCGCTGCATTGAGTGATTCCAATATTTGTGAAGCTTGTTCAGGAGATAAATTCATCCCTTTCAACTTTTCGCGCATCGCTTCCATTTTTTTTTGGCGATCAGCCAGATCAGCATCCATCTGATTGTTTCCATTTTGGCCTGCTTCCTCGCTTTTTTGGGAGGGATTTTCCCCCTTTTGCCCTTCCTTGGCCTTATCCTCGTCAGTCTGTTCCCCATCTTTTTGATCCGACTTTGAATCTTCCTTTTGTGAGGGATCTTTTTGCTCCTGATTTTGTTGGTTTTGCTGCTGCTGCTCTTGGTTTTGTTCCTGCTGCTCTTCCTCCTGTTCTTGATTCAACTTTTCCTTTAAGGCCTTCAGCTTGCTATCGTTTGGATACTTCGTCAATCCATCATTCACTTCTTTAAGGGCTTGCTCTTTGGCTGTTTTTACATAAGAGCGAGCAGCACGATTGAAAAACTCACCTGCGCTCTGTGCCTGTATTTTTCCAGCAAATAGCAGCAAAAAAGCCAATACAAAGAAAATGGAGTGCTTAGTTTTCATTTATTTCAACTATGTCTTTTAAACTTGTCATAAATTCCTGGTAAGCGGCTACCGTCTCGTCCTGAGCAAGAGCTGCTTCCATTAGAGTTAACGCTTCCTTGAACCGGAATTGTTCCACCAATCGATCCGCCTCTGCTTTCTTACGCTTCGCAAACTCCGAAGGTTCAGGACTGTTTTCATCTTTATTCTTCCGCTCCTCATCTCTTTTTAGCCATCGAGCTAGCAATTCGTAGTTGTACCTAGCCTCCTCATTCAATGGATTTAGAATCAAGGCCGATTGAAATTTACTTAATGCAGCTTGATAGTCCTTTTTTTCTCCCAAGACCACTCCACCTTGATTTAATGCAAAAGAGGCCAAGCGTTTGATTCCACTTTGGCTTGCTTTATCAAAGTTTGCAGCGGCTTCGTCCGGTTGATTTGCGTATTTGTAGCTGAGACCTAGGTTAAAATTTAAGGACTCGGACACCAGTTGAAACTCCTCTAAAAGTACACGATGATCCTTGATGGCTTGCGCATATTCTGTGGCGGCATAGCTTGCAGCTGCTCGATCTATTGCTGCATTCAAACGGCTTACCCTTGTCCAGGAGGCAGGAAGAAATAACAAAATAAGGAAAATCCCCTTTATTCCGCTCATCAGAGTTTGATTGTTTTAATAGGTAAAATCATATCCACCAAGGCCAAGGCAAGTGCAGCCAAGAGGAAGTAAAAATACTTATTAGAGCTGGCTTCTACCATACGCGTAGTGGAAACCCCACCTTCCAAGGTTTCAATTGCTGAAATCAGGCCTCCCATTTCTTGAACTTGATCCGAGATTTCAAAGTATTGACCTCCTGTTTCTGAAGCGATAAATTGCAAAGGCTCACGGTTTAACTTAGTTAAGGCTGGCTTTCCTGTGTCAGGGTCCATTACAAGTCCGTTGCCACGAGTCATTTCTCCACCTCTGTCAGTTCCTATTCCTATGGAAAAGACTTTGATTCCTTGGTCACCCAATTCCTCTGTAATCTCATCCAAATCATCTCCAAAATGCTCACCATCTGAAATTAAAACTACAGACCTGGATTTTTTTTCTGGACTCTGGTCATTTTGAAAACGTTCTAAGGCCATCCGAAGTGGCGTACTAAGGTCGGTTCCCAAATTGGGCACCAATCCTATGGAAAGACCATCAATGTATAGATTGGCTACGGCTTGGTCGTAGGTGAGTGGTAACTGAAGAAAAGATTCAGTGGAAAAAATAATCAGCCCAACTCTGTCGGAAGGAAAGGATTTGAGCAATTCCTTTAATTCAAATTGAATCCTTTGGAGCCTAGTCGGAGCAATGTCTGTTGCAATCATGGATTGCGATAGATCAACAGCAATGAAAATATCTTTGCCTTCTTCCTTTACTTCCTTGAAAGAATCTCCTATGGAGGGGCCAGCAAAAGCGATTAAAAGCAAGATAAAGTAAATAGATCGAATGATTAGCTTGGTAAAAAGCCGCTGCTTTTCCACCTTCAACTTTCGGTTGATGGACCAAAGACGACTTAGGTAAAGCAAATACAGCAGGATGAAGATACCAGCTAGTAGTAGTGTAAGTTTGATATCCGGATATGCCCAAATCATGGCCTGAAATTAGGAAATAAAGCTAACTTTGAATGCAGAAACTAGCCAAAATAGGGATTCCTTTTTAAAAAGAACTGTCATAATTAACAAACATTAATGTCCCTAACTCGTTCAGGAAGTAGATTCCAAGAATATATCCACGAATGTTTTTAGTAAAATTTTTAGGTTTCTGCTTCTGCTTTTTCTTGGCATTCTCGGCAATTTCCCAAGAAAGAAGCCTTTTGCAAGGCCTAGTGTTGGATGCAAATACTTCTGAACCTCTTGTAGGTGCCAATGTTTTTTGGGAAAGTCAGGCTTCCTCTGGAACTATTACCGATACAGAAGGTAGATTTTCACTACCAGCCTCCAAAATCCCCACGCAATTGATTGTTTCCTATTTGGGTTATGAGCGATCTGTGCGCCTCATTCAAGGTCGTGACCTAGACAAGTTGCAACGCTTCTATTTGAAGCCAGAGGATTTTTCGTTGGAAGAGGTTCTCATTCAGGGACGGAGAGGAGATGAGCAGGTTAAGAATTTGGAGATCGGCAAATCCACCCTTTCCATGGAAACTCTCCAAGCACTTCCAGCGCTTTTTGGAGAGGTGGATCTGTTGCGAAGTTTACAATTGCTACCTGGGGTAAAGTCAGCCGGGGAAGGCACAGCAGGGCTATTTGTAAGGGGAGGATCCGCAGATCAAAATCTAGTTCAAGTGGATGGAGCTCCTGTTTACAATGCCTCTCATTTTTTTGGTATTTTCTCCGTATTTAACCCAGATGGAATCAAAAAAGTAGATTTATACAAAGGCAACATGCCTGCAAGTTATGGAGGAAGAGCCTCCGCTTTGATTGATGTCAGCTTGAGGGAAGGCGAAACAAATCGCATACGTGGAGAAGGAGGTATTGGGACTATTTCTTCTCGATTGACACTTCAAGGCTCGATTTTTGGCGAAAAATCAAACTTTTTGATCAGTGGCCGACGAACTTATGCGGACCTTTTTTTGAAACTTTCCTCCAATCCAGATATCAAAAACAACCAGCTCAATTTTTACGATTTAAATGGAAAGGCTGCCTTTATTCTGAGTGAAAAAGACAAACTATCCTTCAGTAGCTATCAAGGAAGTGATTTTTTAGGACTTAGTGGTCAGTTTGGCTTGGGTTGGGAAAATTGGGTTTCTGCATTTAACTGGAATCGAGTCAACTCGGATAGTTCTTTCTTTGATCTTCAAGGCTATCACTCTAGATACAGCTATCAAGTCAAATTTGATAATGAGGACAATGGATTTGATTGGACCAACTCCCTTTCTGAAACGGGGATAAAGGCCACTTGGACTCGAATTCTAGCCTCAAAAAGCACCTTATTTTGGGGTGTTCATGGCCAGCTATACCATTTTGCACCGTCCGATCTTAAACCATCCCCCAATAATCCGATCATTAGAAAGCAAACCCAAGGCGTCCAAGGGGCATTGGGAAATGCTTTTTTAGGGCTTACTCGGGAGTTTACCGATAAGCTTAGCGGTGAACTCGGACTCCGGCAGGGAGTCTATGCGCAACTGGGTGAAGGAAAGGTATATCAATATCCTGGAAACGCACCTAATCCAGATTTGGATCCTTCAGATTCTCTATTTTTTGGCCCTGCCGAATTGATGCAGAGGTATCAGGGATTGGAACCGAGAATTGCGCTGCGCTATTTGATGCGCCCAGATTTTTCGTTGAAAATATCTTACAATAGGAATTTTCAATACGTCCAAATCGCTTCCAATAGTTCCGCAGGACTACCTATCGATCGCTGGGTGTTGGCAGATCAATACATTCGACCGATTCAAAGTGACCAAGTATCAGTAGGAGTATTTCATAATTTTGATCAAAACCGATGGGAACTATCCGTCGAAGGGTATTACAAAGACTTACAGAACGTAATTGATCTTCGAAATGGTGCTAGAATCTTGCTTTCTGACCAGGTGGAAACGGAGCTTTTGAGTGGTCGCGGTTGGGCCTATGGTGCGGAATTTTTGTTCCGAAAAAATAAAGGAAAAACCACGGGATGGCTAGGATATACCTGGTCTCGTGCCTGGAGACAAATAAATGGAATAAGCAGAAACGAAGCCTATAATCCTCGTTTTGATCGTCCCCATGATGTTTCTTTGGTCCTAAACCATCAATTTTCCTCCGCCTGGACTGCTGGGTTTACCTTCGTTTATACTTCTGGACAGGCAGTTTCCTTCCCGGTAGGCTCCTATGTGCTGGATAATCAGTCAGTTCCTCTGTACTCGGATTACCGAAACGAAAACAGGTTTCCGGATTACCATCGACTCGATGCCTCAGTTACCTGGAAAAACCCCGATCGTGGCAGAAAGTGGAAAGGGAGTTGGAATTTTGGGGTATACAACCTCTATGGCCGAAAAAATCCATTTTCCTACGACTTTAAAATCCTGTATAATAACCAAGTGAACTATTCTCCTGAAGACGGTGAGATTGTTTCTGCTCGTCCAGGAGTGGTGATGACTTACCTCTTTACCTTTCTTCCTTCCATCACCTACAACATTCAATTCTGATGAAAAAAACGTGGATAATCCTGTTGATTTCTAGTCTATTGTTCTCTTGCCAAGAAGAGGTGATCTTGGATTTGGACCAAAAAGAAGGGAGGATTCCTGTAATTGAGGGCTATTGGACCGACCAAGGCATTTCCAATGAAGTAAAGATTTCCCTAGCCAAGAACTACTACGACTCGCTTGACCAAGAGTCGGTAAGGGATGCAGAAGTCTTTGTTAAGGAATTGAAGACGGGCAGAAAAATTGCTTTTCGCTATTTGGAAGCTACACGATCCTATCGGCCTCTTCCATCGGAGCGAGCCATTGTAGGTGAATCCTATCAACTTAATGTAAACTGGAAGGGCCAAACCTATCAATCAGAGGGACTTATGCTAGCTCCGCCAATCTTGGATTCGGTGGTTTGGAATTATGAAAAGGATCGGCCTTTTCGCGGTGAGGGGTACTTCATTAAAGTATATGGAAAGATTCCTTTTCTAGATAATAACCAATACCGAATCCGTGTCATTGAAAACGATACTTTAAAGAATCAGCGGGAAGATTACCTCTTGTTTGACGATACCTTTGGACTCCAGGTCTTCGAGAAAGGATTGGAATTGGGCTATGCCTTCCAGAAAAATGACCGAGTGAGGATGGAGTTGTATCGTTTGAATAAAGATGCTTTCGTCTACCTAAGCCAGCTGGTAAATCTTCTTTTTAGTGATGGAGGCCTTTTTAGTCCTCCTCCACAAAATCCCACTTCCAATATTAGGGTTGTCAACGGAAAAGGGGAGGTGCTTGGCTATTTTGTTGTTTCCCCCGTACTTACTCGGACGGTGGTGATAGCTCCCAAATGATTTTTATAAAATTAATAAGTTAGTGTAAAACCATTTTTTTAATTTATCGTAATATTACGATTGATATGGGTGTTACAAAAACAGCATTATTTGACATGGAGCAGAACGAACTGGCCGTACTAGCCAAAGCATTGGCTCATCCTGCTCGCATCGCCATTCTTCAGCACTTAGCCGCTACCACTTCTTGCATCAACGGTACACTCGTGCAGGAATTAGGCTTGGCCCAAGCCACCATTTCTCAACATTTGAGAGAACTTAAGGAACTGGGATTGATTTGTGGGAGTATTGAGGGTACCACAGTGAATTATTGCTTGGATAGCAAGCGCTGGGAAGAAGTTCGTCTTCAATTCCAAAACTTCTTTGCACAGCTTGCAGATCATCCTGACGACAACTTATGTTGTTGATGAAAAGATACTTGTATTTTAAACTTAATATTTTGCCACTATGAAACTTTCTGCAATTAAATCCGAACTCGCTAGCATGGAAAAGCTATCTTTTACCTTGCCTGACGGAACTCAGGTGCCTGCCCACTTTCACGTGACGGAAGTAGGACAGGTGTCTAAACGCTACATTGACTGTGGAGGAACCATCCGCCAAGAGTCAGCGATCAACTTCCAGCTTTGGGAAGATGGGGACGTGGATCACCGCCTTGCCGCCTCCAAGCTGATGGATATCATTGCGCTCGCGGAGCGAAAGCTTGCCTTGGAAGACCTAGAAGTGGATGTGGAATACCAAGGGGACACGCTAGGTCGTTACGGGCTAGAGGTGCATGCTGGGGCTTTTCACCTGGTAGCAAAGCAGACCGATTGCTTGGCAAAAGACAAATGTGGAATCCCTACCGAAAAGCCAAAAATAAGTCTATCCACCTTAGCTGGAGGAGGCATTTGTACCACCAACTCCGGTTGCTGTTAAGCCCAAACCCTTTTGCCAATGTCCCCTTTGTTTTACCCGAATCTTACCGAAACGATTGCAAACCTTCCTTTTGCCGCCATTTCAAGCGAGCGTCTGCAACTCTTGGACGAAATGGCTGCCTACCTAAGCGCCAAAATGAAGAAAAGAGAGGAGATTCGGCTCAATTTTATTTGTACGCACAATAGCCGAAGAAGTCAATTTTCTCAAATTTGGGCTCAAACCGCCGCCGCTTATCATGGAATAGATGCCAACTGCTATTCAGGTGGAGTAGAGGTAACCGCCTTTAATCCCAGGGCCGTGGCAGCCATACAGCGGGATGGATTTAAGGTAGTGAAAAAGGAAGGAGAAAATCCAGTATATTTTATTTTTTACAGTGAGGACGAACAGCCAATTTTCGCTTTTTCAAAGGTTTATGACGATGCTATCAATGCCCCTAAAGACTTTGCTGCTGTGATGACTTGTGATCATGCCGATGAGAACTGTCCTTTCATCCCTGGTGCGGAAAGGCGGTTTCCCCTTCGTTTTGAGGATCCCAAGGCCTTTGACGATAGTCTTCTAGAAGAAAAGATGTACAGCGAATGCTCTCATCAAATTTCCGCAGAATTGTTTTATCTGTTTGAAAAAGTAAGCAATTCATCCAATTAAGGCATTTCATTTTGAAAAGAGGAGGTGAGTTTTCTTCTTTGGATGAATTAACCTTAGTGGAAAAATGAAAACTCTACTTCGTATTGCCTTTTTCTCGCTAGTGCAAGTAATATCCTTACCATTTAATGCTACTGTTCAGGCACAGGAAACTGTGAATTCTACCGTAGATGAAATGCCCGTTCCTCCAGGGGGAATTGCTGGGCTTACCAACTAAATGATTCAAAATTTAAAATATCCTACTGCCGCCAAAGAAGCCAAGGTGCAAGGAATGGTAGTGGTATCTTTTATTGTAACTGCTGAAAGTAAGGTAGATGGAATAGAAATCCTTCGTGGAATTGGCTCTGGATGTGATCAAGAGGCTGTACGCGTGATTTCGCAATCGGGTACTTGGACACCAGCAAAAAAGGAAGGAAAGACTGTGGCCACTAAGATGACATTGCCGGTGCAATTTAAACTTTGAGTTTTTCATAACTAAAAAGGCCTCAAAATCACTGATTTTGAGGCCTTTTTTTATTTTAGTATATGTACTTAATCCATTGCATTTCCGTGGAAGAGTGCATTGAAGAAGAGTTTGTTGGTTCCGTACCAAGCTCCTCTAAAGTTAGGGCTATCGAAGAAATGAATCACACGCCCCTGACCAGATGGAGAAATGACTATGCTCGCGCTTTGCTTCAGACTTTCCAGGTTAGGCTTGGAAATGTAACCTCCAAGATGTGGATTGGCAGTGTAGCGAATGGGTGTGAGGTACTTATCTGCCGATGGTTTGATGAAGATTTCTGAATTACGGTACACTGGCAAGGTCTTGCGTGTGTAGCCATAGGCAATCGGATGCGTCAGGTCAAGCTCAGCTAGGTAAATGCTGCCACCCACTTCCTTGGCACC
>SXGQ01385472.1_pt1 | contig 16457 bp, 12 predicted proteins | sample 3178371 | NCBI WGS metagenome assembly SXGQ01 (sample SAMN11356859, study PRJNA531348) | freshwater metagenome | isolation source: freshwater sample F1-20 | place: China: Fuxian Lake, Yuxi | collected 2017-12-25
CTCGCCGCCGCCCTCCTCATCGCGCTGTTAGGCCCATCCTGCAAAGTCCTCGAAAAAAAGCCGGACCCCATGGCCCGCTACCAAACCTACGACCTACCCGCAAAGCGCCCGCAAAACCCCGACAACGTCCGCATCAAGGTCTCCCTCAGCAAACAACGCGCCTACGTCATCGAAGGCTCGGAAATCCTCCTCGCCATGCCCGTCTCCGTCGGCGCGCCCGCCACCCCCACCCCACAGGGCAACTTCCTCATCTCCGACAAATCCACCACCCGCCGCGACCCCATCAACGGCTTCGCCCACCAAGGCGATCAAACCAAAAAAACCACCACCGCCAACATCCCCCGCGGCTGGTCCTTCACAGGCGCGCCACTCCCCTACTGGTGCGGCTTCAAACCCTCCTACGGATTCCACACCGGCTGGATCAGGCACCACCCCTGCACCAACGGCTGCATCCGCATGCATCAAAATCTCGCACCGAAGTTCTATCAGCTCGTCAAGCTCGGCACCCCGCTGAACATCGCCTACTCTCAACCCGAAGACGCCACCACCCCCACCCTCCCCCTCCCCCCAGATGCCGGTCCACTCCCCGACTACCCCGGCTCCCTCTACGTCGGCGACGGCTACTTCAAACGCCACATCACCCCGACCTTCCGCTGATCTAACAAATCACCCCGCCATCAATCGCACCGCCAGCAAAGCGAGCGCGATCCCGAACCCGGCATCAATCCACCGCGCAGCCCGCTCATACCGCATCCGCAGCGGCTTCCACTGCAAAACCATCGCCCACAGCGCCCACAAACCTCCCCCCTGCACCACCACGATCCCCAAAATCGCCAACGGCCACCACTCCGGATGCCCCGGCCCCAAAAACGGCGCGCTCACCGCCGCCAAAAACAACGCCGCCTTCGGGTTCAGCAAATTGCACAAAAGCCCCCTCAAAAACGGCCGATGCCGCGATGGCAAAACCATCACCTCCTCCGCCGGCCCAGCCCTCCACTCCCGCACCACCTGCCGGAAAAGCCCCAACGCCAGCCACAGCAAATACCCTGCCGCCAACCACCGCAGCCCCTCACGCAACGCCGGCGTCCTCTGAAACACCACCGCTAACCCCGCCACCGCGATCGCCGAATGCACCACCAACCCGCACGCGATCCCCAATGCCATCTCAACCCCCGCCGCCTTCCCCTCCCGCAGAGCCGTCCGCGTCAGCAACAACATGTCCGGCCCCGGGCTGAACTGCCCCAGCGCCATCACCCCCGCGAACGCCGCCAACTCAACCGCCGGACTCACCGCGATTTCGCCGCAAGAATGTAATCCAGCACCGCCTCCTCCTCCGCCTCGCTGATCCCAGCATTCCACGCCATCCCCGGAACCACCACATGCCAGTCATCCTTCGAAACATCATCCGGCATCATCGCCTCATGGCACTCACCACACTTCAAAAGATACACCGAATGCCCCCGCTGAAGCCGATCAAGCCCCTTCCCGCTCGCCTCCGCCATCGCCTGCGTCGGCGCCGGAGCCTGCTTTGAAACATCCGCACATCCCGCAACCATCACCACAAATCCAAACAAAACGATGGGCTTCAATCTCATGCCCCAATTGCTAACCCAAACCCCACCCCCAACGCAACCGCAGAACACAGACCAACCAAACGACGGCCCTGCAGCCTGCCATGATTCTCCCAAAAAAATCAATCATACTCAAAAACCCCCGTCGCCACCCCATCCGTCTCCGCAACCAAACGGAACCAATAAGCGGCAAACTCCGGCGGAAACACATGCTCCACCGTCTCTCCTGCCGCCACCTCCACCGTCGTCACCTTCCGCCAAGCACCCGTGCCGGTAAAATCAGCCTCCACCCGCACCTTCATCACCCCGGTGCCCTCGTGCGACAACTTCAGCACCTTCCGGTCATACCCCGTCGCCAGATAAGGATCGCTCGGCTCCCCCGCCTTCACCGCAGATTTCGCCCACGGCCCGCCCGTCCCACGCGGCTTGCCCATCGACCACAAATCATCCACCACTCCCGCCCACAACACCGCTTTCCCATCCGCGGAACGAATGATGTGCCTGTTGTCCTTTGGCGCATCATCCGCCACTCCTGTTAGAATCAGCATCCCGCGATAGGAACAGTAATCATGAATCCGCAGATTGTGCGTGGCCACCGGACGCACCTTGATGAATCCCCCAGCATTCTCCGCCGGCAACTCGTAAAACGTCCCGTGAGCGTGGAACAAATCCCGCTCTGTCGCCACCTCCCGACACACCCGGCTATCCCCCAACGGACCCGCCTCATCCAGCGCCGCATCGCCCTTCGGCAAACGCCACCGCTTGCCCGCGTCATCCGTGAAAACCACCGACGCCGCATCCGTCTTCAACACGCCCACCGGAATCTTCGCATGCCCCAACGTGTGCGCCAGCAACGAATCATCCGCCGTCGGCTTCAGCTCCAACCGCTCATCCAACTCATAACACCCGATCGCCTCCCCACCCGGCCCCATCGCCGCGAATGCCAACGTCCGCTTGTTCCCATCCCTCGCCCGCACCAATCCCCCGCTCACTTTCACATCCCCGGCCTTCGCCAGCCCGGCGAACTTCCCATCCATCCCCTCACTGCGCGAGTCCTTGTTGGAGAAATGAAACACCGCCGTCGCCCCAACCAAAGGGACCCGCGAAACCAACCGCACCCACACACCCTCCAAACCTGTTAGATCAATCCACTCCGACTCCGTATCCAACGTCACCTCCCGCAACTTCGTCCACGTCCCGTTCCCGGAAACATCCACCTCAAGCGTCAACACCGGCTTCCCGCCCGACCCATGCGATACATGCAAACCCTTCCGCTCATAACCGGAAAACAGATAGGCATCACTCGCCACCCCGGCCGCCACCGCCTCATCCATCCACACCGCCCCACGCCCGATCACCGGACCCAGCGCATCAACCTTCCCCGGCTCCACAAACCACAGGTTCGACTGCGATTGCGGCGCGGCAATCTCTCCCTTCGCCTTCCGCTTGTTCAAAAACTCCGACTTCGCCGTATCATCACAACCCAACACCAACCGCCCGTTCCACATCGCGAAATCCCCCACCACCTTCAGATAGTTCGACCGCGGCGCGATCCCCGCGCTGTTCTTCGCCGAAAACGTCTTCGGAAACGACCAGAACGTCCCATGCATCGTCCCTAACAGACGACCCCCCTGCCCGATCTCACGGATCCTCGGCCACTCGGTATTCCATCCATGCGCCCCGTCATACGAGTGCGATCCCTTCGGCAAACGGAAACGATGCCACTTCCCGCCATCCAACAACATCAGGATCAGCGAACGATGATCCCATCCCATCGCCCAAATCGGATCCTTCGCCGGATCCTCATTGCCATAAATCCCACCCGGCCCCGTCACCTCCGTAAACTGGTTCCGCAACACCATCTCCCAATCCGCATCCCCACCCGTCCAACTCGCCAACGCACCCGACGGCGTCGTCGGATTCACCATCGCCTCACGCCCCGCCTCCCCATTGTTCGCATAAATCAAGCGACCATGCCCGCTATACAATCCCTTCCCGTGATACCCGGGCATCCCCGCATATCTCCTCCCCTCCAGAACCCGCGTCCCACGCCCCGCACCGATCTGCGTCTGATCATCCGCAAACAGCTCCTTCACCGCCAACGTCTTCACATCCACCTCGTAGATTCCCTCCTCCATCGTCGCATAATAGATCTTCCCCGCCGGATCCGTTAGATGCCGCGCATTTCCCGTCGGCCTTCCCGGCATCTCCTGATAGGAAATCGTCCGCACCCCGCCCTTCGCATCAATCACATGCGGCCCGATGAACAACTGCTGGGATTCCCGATGAATCATCCGGTTCGCCGGCGTCCCGCCAATCGACTCCGGCCGAACGGTCATCTTCAAATCATCAGTAATCTCATACAACCGGTCTGATGATCCCTTCGGCGCATGCGGCGCATAAGTCACCACCCACAAACGCCCCGCCCACGGCACCACCGCTCCGGTCCCGCACTCACCCTCATTGTTGAAATATGCCAAATGGGGATAAATCCCCGATACCTCCACCGGCTCCTCCGCACACACCAGCAAGACATTCCAACCCAACAAGACAAACAAAGACAACAATCTCGGCTTCATGATCAATCTCAGTTTCGTGTAATTTTCCAGTTTTTGAAATCATAGGTGACGGTCTTCCCGTCCGGCATCGTCAGCGTCAGCGGCCCGCTGTTAGGCTGCACCACATGATGCGTGCGCAACAGGCTGAACTTGGAGAAATCCGCCGCCTTGCCATTCACCCGGCACGCCTCGCCCACCGGATCCGCCAAATTCTTCCACGTCAAATCCACCGTCACCCCTTCCAGATTCGTAAACGCCAACCGCGGCGGAGATTCCCCCGTCCGGTCATGCACCCGGCACTTCAAAATCGCATCGCCAAACCGAGCCAACTCCTCATCCGCCGTCCCACCCGCAAACTTCGCCACCGGTGCCGTCTCCAGTATCCACCCGCCCCGTCTCGCATCACAACGCCACAACTCCAATCGCTCCCGTGTGTCCGGCTTGTCCCACTTCGCCGCTTGCGTGAACCGGAACGCGAACAACATCGACCCACCATGCGCCATAACCCACCCGTCCCGCTCCACCCGCTTCACAATCGCCCCGCTCGTCGTGAACGGCGCGCGGGTCGTCCAGAACCCATACTCCTCCGGCACATCATACCCCCCTAACATCGTCCCCCGCACCTGAAACACCTGCGTGTAAGGATTCTCCCCATACGCAAACGCATTCCGGATCTTCTCCTGCGGCCTACGCCGGTTCTCCTGGATCACCGTGAAAGTCGACGCCCCATGCGGACTATGCCACTTCATCATCGTCCGCCGGCACTCCTTGAAAAGAAAACTGCTGAACGTCGTCCCATCCTCCCGCTGGCTCGCCAAACCATACCCCTTCGTGAACCATGCATACTTGTGCACGATCGCATTGTGGCTAGGCCAGATATGCGTTGCTAACACCGTCCGCTCCTCCGGCAGCGACGCCTGCCAAACCGACAATACCTCCGGCGAAAGCGCCGACCCCGCATGCGCCAGCCAATACGTCTGCGGCGCCGACGCAATGTTGAAAGGCCGCCAACTCCCGTAAAACAAAAACGCCATCCCGTTCGTCGGTGCCGCCGAATCCGGACCAAGATTCAACGAACCCCAATACTTCCCGCGCCCCGCCGATGAGATATGATATCCCCCATGCCAATGCGCTCCCGTCTGGATCAACATGAAATCCAATGTCATCTTCGCCGCCAACCGGAATTTCCCATCCTTCGCATACTCCGCCAACATCCGCGCCGGCGCGAAATCCGTCCCATAATACACCGGCGCATCATACTCGCTCGCATTCCGGTCCGGCGTCTCCCGCCACACCCGCCACAACCAACCCTCACAGTTATTGAAAATCTTCGCCGCATCATTTCCCGCCGCATCCTTCAAATCCGGCCACTCCTGCGCCGCCAAATAACCACCACCCGAACGCATCAGCTCATAATTCAAACTCACCCCCGCCGGCCGCGAGTAATTGAACATCCCAGCATAACGCTTGATCTTGTCCCGCATCGCCGCCGGAAACTTATCCTTGTGCCGGAAATACGCATGCATGCACGCATGCAAATTGAACGGATCCAACCGCGCCTTGAGCGTCGAATCCAACATCGCGTCAATCCGCTTCAACGTCCCCGGAACATCCGCACCCACCTCCAACCGCGCCGCATAAAACGGCATCGCATCCTTCGGAAACATCGGCGTGCGCGACTCCGCCGAAGCGAAATACCGGATCACCGACGCACTCCGCTCCGCATACGTCTTCCCCTCAATCCTCGAAGAAACCTCCGCAGCCCCACCACCCGCCAAACCCACCGTCAACCATCCCGCAAACAGGAACAGATGATACAAAAAGGCACGGCGAAAAAATCCAAACATCATCGCAAATCAAAGGGGATCAAAGGTGGCCGATTCGGGCGGGCAACCATACCGAACCGCCCGTCCGATCTTTCAGAATGCCGATACTTTCAATCTAACAAAAACTGACTCGACCCCGTCCGGCGGAGTGATCCGCATCCGGGTGAATCCTTCCGCCAATCCAGCCTGATCCGGCGATGGCGCAACCGTAGCTCCCGGAGCATTCCAATCATTGAGGTCCGTGGAAAATTCGAAGTCAGCCGAAATCCGGTCGGCATCCACCAAATCACGCAACACGATCTCGAAGACCTCACCCGCCACCTGCATCGGTTGCAACGCCGGAACCGGAGTATCACTCCCTGTCACAAACGCCAGCAACGCATCAGGAGCAATCCCCTCACGACCACTTCCCGTCGCAAGCCCCTCCTCCCGCGCCCAATCCAAGAACCGGTCGCGCACCTCCGCCGGACCATACGTCAGCTGGGCGGAAGCCGTCGTGTCCGCACTGGAACGGAACCGAACCCAATGCGCATGGAATCCTTCCGGAAACACATGGGTCAGCGGCTCACCCGCCGCCAACGTGAAGGTCTGATAGACCGACCAGGTGTTGTCCGCCAGGAAGTCCACCTCCACCGTGATCGTCGTCGCATCCGCAGCTTGCATCCGCAACTCCTTGCGATCATACCCATACATCAGATAGGGATCCGAAGCGGTGTCAGCCACCACAGCAGTATCTTTCCATGGTCCGCCTTCACCGCGAGGCTCGCCCATCCGCCAGAGATCATCGATCTCCCCAAGCCACAAGGCCGCCGTGCCATCCGCATTCCTCACCAACTTGTCCGATTCCGGAGCATCGTCCAACACACCGGTCAAAACAAACATCCCGCGCCAGGATGCAAAATCGGTGATCCGTTTTCCATGGGTCGCCAAGGCCCGCATTTTCCGGTATCCGCCGGAATTGCTACGAGGAACCTCGTAAAACGTGCCATGACAATTGAGCAACTCGCGCTCGGTCACCGCCTCCCGCACACCCCGCGCCCACCCAGCCCCAAACACCGCGTCATACGCCGCATCCAATCTCGGCAAACGGAAACGCGTCCCGCCACTCAAAATCCACACCGATGCATCATCTCCACCAAAGGCCTTCGTCGTCGCCGCCCCAGTCCGCATCGCAGATTCCGCCGTCGCATTCGCCACATCCTCAAGCTCGATCGCAGCACCGATCCGATGATAGCGGTGCGCCGAAGCCGTGCCCCCCGACGAAACCCGCGATGATGCGAACTCCAGCGAAAGATCCGCATGGTCGCGAACCCGAATCAAGCCATCTGAAATCGAACGATCATCCCGAATGTCCGCCAGCGCCGCAAACTCACTCGATGAGGCCGATGCCGGAGTCACATGCGGATAAGGCGAATGCAGATGGAAAAATGCGGTTAGATTGCTCGAAGCATCATTTGCAACCAGGCGAACCCACGGCGCGGTGATCGCATCCAACAATGCAAACTGATATCCATTCGCCGCCACCGTCACCGTTTGCACCGTCGTCCAGACCGGCGTCCCGTTGGAGGTTTGGATGTCGATCGAAACCGCAGCTCCACCCGCATTGCGCACATGCAAGGTGCGATGGGTGAATCCTTCGATCAGAAACGGATCGGACGCCTCGCTTTGAGCTACAGCCTCATTCATCCACACCGCACCATGCCCGGCGGGCGATCCCCAAGCCTTGATATCATCCATGTCGCCAAACCAGAAGTTCGACTGGTTCTTTTGCGCAAGCGGGTTGGAAAACTTCGACGCATCGTTTTTCCCCATCACAATCCGGCCACCAAAGGTCGCATAGTCGGTTGGCATCTTGTAATAGTTCGAAATGGGCTTCAAACCTCCAAACTGCGCTGCGGAAAAGGTCTTCGGAAAGTCGAAGAAAATCCCATGCATGTGCATCAGATATGGACTTTGCTGATCCGCAGGATCGAGCTGGCGGATGCGCGGCCACTCGGTGTGCCAACCGTGCGAGCCATCGTGCGAATAGGAACCCTTCGGTAAACGCCACAAATTCCACTGCTGGTTCTCCATCACATGCAACAGCACCGACTTCGCATCAAAGCCCGTCGACCAGATCGGATCCGTCGCCGGATTTGGATTCCCATAAATCCCACCTGGCCCGGTCACTTCACAGTGTTGTGTTTTGGAAACCTGATTCCAGCCCGCGATATAACTCGCCTGCGCAGCCACTGGATTCGTTGCGTTTTCCTCAGCCGTATTGTTCGGATCATTCGTGGCCAGATAAGCGCCACCATTGTCAGCCACGGTCACACCATCCCAAGTCGCCAAAACCCCTGCCGGACCGGTTGGCGTGCCTTGATTCGATGGACGTCCGTTGTTGGCCACCACCAAACGCCCCTGACCGGTGTAGGCTCCTTTTCCATGATATCCGAATAGAAAGCGGTCACCCGTCCCCTGCCGGTCGGGATAACGCGTGATGAACGTGAGGTCCGTGGCATTCACATCATAAACGCCATCCTCCATCGTAAATAGATAGAGCCGGTTCGGATCGGTGAGATGCGCCGCCGTCCCCGTGTGCCTGCCCGGTGCAAGCGAGTATGGTAACGTACGGACATTTCCTGATGCATCAATGAAATGCGGACCAATGTTCAACTGGTTGCTCGCCGAATGGATGAACCGGTTCGCCGGCGTGCCACCGATCGACTCCGCACGCACAATGCGGTTCAAATCCGTATCGATCTCATAAAGCTTGTCTGTCGATCCGTTCGGAAGATGCGGACCATAAGTGATCGCCCACAGTTTCCCGGCCCACGGCACCACCGCTCCCACACCGCATTCGTCATGGGTATTGGTCATCGCCAAATGCGGATAAATCCCGGAGATGTTCACAATCTTGGGCGGCGATGGCGGTGGAGGGGGCACCAACGTGTAATCCGCGGAAGCCGGCGTCGCGCTTCCCGCACGCACTACCGCATCATCCACCACATACGAGTTTCCCAACAAAACATCATGCGGAAAACGCACCGCACTCAAAGGCGCCGTAGTCGCAGCAACCGTCGCAAAGGCCTTCAAACCCACCGCCGCGTGGGTCAGCAAACTCACTCCAGGATCGGACCAAACCACATCATATTCCGCATCAACCGTCCCGAAGCCTCTTCCGATCACCCGCACCCGCACCGGCTGGTTGTTCGGAACCTCAAATACCGCCCCATCGGGAATCTGATAGACCGGCTTCCACTCCGCACCGTCCTTCACCTGCAACACCCCACCGGTTGCCGTACGCAACTCGACCGCAGGCTGCCCATCCGATTCCAACACCCACCGGAACGCCTGCTCCTCATTGTTTCCTGGAAACTGAAACAACACATCCGCCGTGAAATCCTGCGCTGTCGCACTCAATCCCTGCACCAACGAAGAAGTCGTGTTATAGGGAAGTCGCGCTGCGGTCAGACTGCCACCCAGCCCGGCCACGGAAACTGGTGCCCCGGTGGACGTCCACGATGTCGGAAACGGAAGCGCCTCGAAATCAGGATTCCCCACCAAAAGTGCTCCGGACTCAAAACCTGGCAACGAAACATTGTCCACACTCAGCGTATTCCCCGCTCCGGACTCGAACGTCAATGTCTCAAAACGAAACGTACCCTCCGTCGTATTAGCCACCGCCCCACCACTATGCCAGGTATTCCTAACAGGCCCTGTGGTGGTGCTGCCTCCCGATCCAATGCTAACCTGATACTCCAGAGCGGGATCTCCATCCAGATTCCCGACGGTCACGGAAATCTGATAGATTGTTCCCAACTGCGGTGTGAACGCCACATCGGTCGCCCATGCTGTTCCAAATGTTTGTAAACCGGCCGAACTCAGCCGCAAAGTGATTAGATCCCCCACATTGTTGTTCCCCCGAAGGCGAACTCGAGTGGTGTCATTCGCCAGCGCCCCGGTCCCGCCAAGCCTCCAACTGAACGAGGTCGTGAATGTAACCAACCCGTCCGCAAATACCGGCGCAAAGTCCTGCCGGATCGACGAAGAAGCCGCCAACAATGCCGCGGTCGGACTGACCAGCCCCGAACCCGGGGTCACCGTTCCGGTGGTCGTCCAGCCGTTCGCAAACGGCGCGTCATCAAATCCCGGATTCACCGGTGTGATCGCAGCATGGCAAGGAAGGATGAGCGCAATCAGCGCCGTGAATCGTCGATTCATGATCTTGTGTGATGGATGGATTGGAAAACGCCGGAACAATCGGCGTTCAATGGCGACGCCGAATTCCGGCAAGTGAGACAAATGCGAGCGAACCTAACAAAAACACCGAAGGCTCGGGAATCGCCGTGAAGCTCAGTTGATATTGCGAACCGCTCTGGACGAAGTTCGCCGTGTAATTGACATCATCATAACCGGTGATCATGCCAAAGCTGAAACCCGACGTGGTGACGTTGTCAAATATCGTATACGTGTCTCCGTAATCAAAACCACCCAGCAAGCTCAGCGCAAGCTCCGCATTTCCCGATCCGGACAACCAATCCCCAGCCGAGGAAAAAGCAATCAGATCGCTGGCGGTTCCCAGTTCGAACAAAACACTGGACCCTGTCGCGAAATCCAGCTTCCCACCAGTGCTCAAATCAAAAGTCAAGGTTCCGGGGCTGTTGCCCGGAGCAACACTGCCATCCGCACCAATCGTTAGAGTATTGACTCCAAGATCCACCACCCCGTCACCAACCAAAGACTGGATGCTGGATCCGCCCAAGGTGGTGCTGGTGGAGGCTCCTGATAGATCAAAAGTCGCACCGGATTGCACCGAAATCTGCGATGTCCCCGAAAGCTTCGTCGTCCCTGTCAGCGCAAGAACCCCGTCGGAAATCGTGGTCGTGCCACTATAGGAGAAGGTGCCGCCAGACAAGGTCTGAGTGAAACTCCCATCCTTCACCAACCCCACCAACCCGCCATTCGGCCCATCCACCACACTGGTCACACTGCTGCTCCGGTTGGTCGTCCCATCAAGAGTCAGAATCGAGGTCCCGCTGCTAGCAAGATTGGTGATCTTCAACTGCGAATTTGTCACCAACCCCGCCACCGTTTGATCAAAGCTGTTCAAATCGAGCGCCGTCCCCGCAAAAGCCCCGGAAGCACCCGTCACACTCACCCCCGTCGGCAAAGCATCGTCCGCTCCCAGCCGAACACCCGCATGTTGCGTGGAGCTGTTGAGCGCGCTGTAAATGGTGGTGTCCGTGTCCCACGAATTCCCGCTGTTAGACAAGGTCACGAAATCCCCGTCGAGGTTCCCCGCCCTGAAAAGCATCGTAACGCCGCTAACCCCCGATCCAAGGGTGATCGATCCCGTCAGATTGAGCTTCGCTCCGTCCTGCACCCCGATCCGCGTCGTGCCTGCGGCATCCACCACAATGTTTCCTGCAAAGGTATTGTTTCCGCTCACACTCTGGATCGCTCCACGCTGAACTGCCGACCCAGTGAAAAAAGTGTTCGCACTCGCCACACCTGTCCCACGCAGCGTCAATGTCTCCGTCGTCGAATAGTTGATATTCCCGCTCAAACCAAGCGAAGCCCCACCCGCGATCGTCGTGCCGCCAGCCGTCGTTCCCAAAACACCATTCGCCGTGGCAACGATCGCACCCGCACTGATCTGGGTCGCACCCGCAAAACTTCCAGCCGCCGTCAACGTCAACACTCCGGTGCCGCTCTTCGTCAATCCACCGGTGCTACCGCTTCCGGCATTCAGCGCCGATGCGAAGGTAACGTTGAAACCCTGCGTATCAATCAGCGCTCCACCACTTTGCACGACACTGGAAATCGCCGCCGGCACAAAGGTTGTCAGACTGGCCCGCGCCTGAAGCGTTGCTCCATTGAAATTGATGATGCCAGTTCCGCCAACAATAGGAATAAGCCTATGGATCGACGCAGTCCCGCTGTTCAATTGAATAACGCCGGTTCCATTTCCACCTCCGATGATCATTCCCGCAGCAGTTGAGATGAACGTCCCACCCGCCAAAGTCAGTGTCGACGTTCCAACCGAGTTCCCAAGATAATCCTCCTGAGTGGACCCAAGGGTCGAAAAGGTCCCCCCGCTAATGGTAAAACTCCCCGGATTTCCCGCCGGACTGCCAATCACCAATCCCCTGCCCGCCGTGTTCGCATAAACGGTCGTGCCCTGTGCCGACGAATAAACCAACGCCACGCTGCCATTCACATTCAGTCGATGCGAACCACTAACCCCGCTCACTCCAGGCCCCGCAGTCAGTCCGGAATTCGGACCCACCGTGCTCCAATTGCCAGTGGTCGTCCAATCGCTGCTGCCAGACGAGGCATTCCACTGATAATTCGCTGCAATCGCACTCGAAACACACGACGATGCGGTCGCAAAAGCAAATATTAAGGAAAATCGGCGGGTTTTCATGACTCAATGGATTGCTGAAACTCCCGGAAATCACCGGGTTCAACCGCCAATTGTCTCAACCCCACCGATCTGACACAAAAATCTCCAAAAACTTCAATCCCCCACCCCTCCCTTCATTTCCCCTCCATAAATCGCCGGATCGCCGGCTGATCCAATGTCGAATCCAGCAGGTAAACCTCATCAATCTCCCCCCGGAAAAAATAAGCATCAGCAGGCTGGGGATTCGACTTCGACAGATTCCGCCCGATCCAAATCCCATGGTTCACCGACCCGACCTCCGTCCGGATCTCCCGGATCGACTGCCGAGTCGTCTCCTCAAGCTCACCATCCACATACAACAAAATGTGCGTCGCAGTCGATGCCTCCGGCCCTCCATACATCACCACCGCAAGGTGATGCCACTCCCCGTCCCGCAAATCGGTAGCCCCCACCACCGCCCCCTCCCCCGTCCCCGCACGAAGACACCCGAGCGGCCCCTCATTCTCCTCCGAATTGATCGAAATCTGCCACGCCGTCCCCGACCCGGAAACATCACCCCATCCAATCAGCGCATATCCCTCGGTGACCTTCAAATCTCGCGGAACCCGAACCCACATCGCCACCGACCTCGCGGACGTCCCTGATATCCCTTTGTAATCCGTCTCCAAAAACGCCGACCTCCCATCAAACGCAAGCGCTCCCCCAAATCTCCCGGGGACCCTTCGCGGAATCCCCCCATCCGCCGAAGCTGACGCCAACCGAGCATCCGCAATCCCCTCTGCAAGACCCTTCCCCGCATTCAAAGCCACCAAACCCTCCGGCTCATCAAAAGGCCAATGAATCACCCCCGCCTGCCGGTTCGGTGCCGGTGGCAAATCCGCAAGAAACCCCGCGGCATCGATTCCCAATCGCCGGATACCGCCCTCATCGATGCGAATCGCATCCTCACGCTCCAATCTCTGCCCCTCCCACCCCGCTGCCGACGGACTGAAACTCACCACACCCTCAAGCACATGAACCTCCGTCGCCCCCTCATTTTCAGTCAAAACACCAACCCGCGCCTGCTTCGCACTCAAAACCCCGGCAGGCCCGTAAATCAGACACTCCGGCCCTTCAAATCGCCGGATCATCGCCACCAAACGCCCATGATCGAGACGCAACGATGCTTCATCTAACAATTCAAACGCAGCCGGCCCTTCCAGCACGATCTCAAACCCCTCCGACAACCGGATCTCCAATAACCCCGACTCGATCCTCATCAACCGCCTCATCGGCAACCCTTCCCCCGCCTTCACCCTAACATTTCCCGCCCCCCAAACCACCGCCTCCGCCCGTGCCAGTCGCGCGATCCCGCTCTTTCCAGGAAACCACCACCACCCCATGATCGCTGCCATCACCACCAACCCCGCCACCGCCGCAACCCACCTCACCGAGAAACGTCGCGGATGCACCAGCCTCGATTGCACCCCTTCCTCAAACCGCTGCGCCAACCGGATCCCCGCCGCCGGACCCAGCTTCGGCTCCAACCTCGCCAACACCTCCGCCGCAAAACGTGGCGCATCCCTCTCAACCGCCGCAGGCAACATCCGGTCCAACGAAGCATGCAACACCAACCGGTCCAACACCTCCCGCTGCTCCGCACACGCCTCGCGCAACCGTCTAACATCATACTCGCCCGCCTCCCCGGAAAGCACCAGCAGGATCAACTGATCGGCCGCATCCCGATCCATCGGCTCCCGCTTCTTCATCACGCCGAGGTTTTCCGTTCGATGCAATCCGCCAAAATCACCCGCAACCGGTGAAGCTGCATCGTCAGGGCGGAATGCTTTCTTCCCGTTAGATCACACAACTCCGCCAACGATTTCCCCTCCACATACCGGGCCGTCAGCAGTTGCGATGACGGCCCGTCGATTCTCGAAAGACATTCGCCCAACACCGCCGCCCGCGGGTCTCCGGACTCACCCTGCCCCATCTCCTCAAGCCGCGCATCCAACATCGCCTGCAACGCCTCATCACCCCCAATCGGCGTCTCCTTGAACTTGCGCAAATGATTCCTCAACAGGTTTTCCGCAATCCCGCGAAGCCAAGGAACGAACGGCCTCGAAATGTCGAACTCACGCAGCTTCTGCCACGCCAGCACGAAGGTCTCCTGCGCCAAATCCTCCGCCGCATCACGCTGCGCAAGCCGCGCCAGAAGAAACGCCCGCACCGACCACTGATGCCGCAGCACCAGATCGGAAAACGCCCGCGTATCCCCCGCCAGCGTGGCGGTGATCAGCGGAAGATCGTCAGGCGGTAGGTCGTGCTCCACAGGCGGAAATCTCGGGACCGATCAATCATCTAACATATCATCACTTCGGCAAAACCAGCCCGGCGCTGAGATCGACCTTGAGGGTGATCTCCTCTTTCCCGCTCCACGTTTCCACCGCAAGAATCAAATCGCTCTGCTTCGCCTTGAACTGATAGGAAAACTCCCCGGATCCGCGCCCGTTGAACCCCATCCAACTGGAACCACCCTTCTCCGCCTCAACCGGCTTCCCATCCTTCGTGTAAAAACGAACCCCCGCAAACTCATCCATCTGCATGTTGGTCGAAAACTCAATCTCAAACTCCGCATCCCCGAAATCCGGCTTGCCGATCGACTTGACCTTCAGCTTCGGCACCCCCTTCGTCCCTTCCGGAAATCCCACCACCGCTCCCACCTTCACCTCAAACGGCACCCCGCGCACCTCATCCTTGCCGGTCGCCAGAACGATCGGCAGCCCGCCCTCAACCTTGAACCGACCCTGCTCGTCGGTTAGAACGAGATCCGAGGTGTTGAACTCCAGCTTCATCGAAAGCCGATCCTTCGAAAACGCCATGTTGCTGAAAAAACTGCAATCCGTCTTCGCTCCCCCCAGCGTGATCGATGCCTTATCCTCATCAAACCCAACCATCGTCTTCCCCTTGCTCCGCACAATCAGCGCGACGTTATGACCCTTCTCCATGTTGAAGGTCTTGAATCCGTCAAAATCCTTCTCTCCATCATCCATCACCACCTGCACCCCGGCCAGGGTCACCGTCGGCTCGGCGGCATGCAGGATCGGAAGCGCAATCACAGGCAAAATCAGCAACGTTTTCATTTCGCCCGGATCATGGCAGCACTCAACCCGCACGTCCAGCCCCGCCACCACCCACCCCTCATCACAACGCTGGACTCCCCATTCCTCAGGTGTGAATCTCCCGCCAAACCTCACCCATCACCCCAGTGGATTTCCACAACGCCCACCTCTCCTACTGCACCAATATCCACCCCGCCGAAACCTGGGAGGAAACCGCCGCCATGCTCGATCGCCACGTCCTTGCCGTGCGCGACGAACTCCGCCACCGCAACGTCCTTGCCCCGGACGCACCCTTCGCCATCGGACTCCGCCTCTCCGCCATCGCCGCCAAGGGCCTCCTCTACGGAGATCACCTCCCCCGCTTCCGCGACTGGCTCGAAAACACCCAAACCTACGTCTTCACCATCAACGGCTTCCCCTACGGCTCCTTCCACGGCACCCGCGTCAAGGAACAGGTCTTCCAACCCGATTGGTCCACACTCGCCCGCCTCGATTACACCAAAGACCTCTTCCAAATCCTCGCCGCCATCGCCAAACCCCACACCGGAGCCTCCGTCTCCACCCTCCCCGGCTCCCATAAAACTTTCGCCGCAGACGAATCCCCCATCCGCAAAAACCTCATCACCCTCGCCCATTTCCTCGACGACCTCGCAGCACAAACCGGCCACGACTTCCACCTCGGCCTCGAACCCGAACCCCTCGGCCACTTCGAAAACACCGCCGAAACCCTCGCCTTCTTCGACCGCCTCACCAACGAATCCCCAAACCCCTCCGCCCTCCTCCGCCGCATCGGCGTCAACTACGACGCCTGCCACTTCGCCCTCGAATACGACGCCCCCCACCCCTCCCTCGACTCCCTAACCAACGCCGGCCTCCGCCTCTCCAAAATCCACCTCTCCAGCGCCCTCGCCTTCAACCCCGCAAACCCCGAAGCCCTCGCCGCCATCCGCGCCTTCGACGAACCCACCTACTTCCACCAGGTCCTCCTCCAATCCCAAAACGGCACCATCCAA
>SXGQ01844637.1_pt1 | contig 16457 bp, 23 predicted proteins | sample 3178371 | NCBI WGS metagenome assembly SXGQ01 (sample SAMN11356859, study PRJNA531348) | freshwater metagenome | isolation source: freshwater sample F1-20 | place: China: Fuxian Lake, Yuxi | collected 2017-12-25
AACATTACCGTCACGGCGAGCGCGACACCCCTCCGCCGTCGCCCCTTGATTGCAAGACGCTTCGCTTGACCGCCCCGCCGGTAATCTCGATCAATCAGCCGGGGACGACCGACACCACGCGCCCCACTATTGCCACGTTGCAGAAAAAGGTATACCCCACGCACCATTACGTATGAAACCTTCACAACTGAGAGTTAGACCCTCAGAAACACAAAAGCCATCATGAGTAACGATATAGAGAGACTTACCGCCCCCGGAGGGTTCACCCTCAGGATCGCAATGGCCAGGCCAGTAACACATACGGGCCGCCCGCGTTGTTAGCAGTGACCGGCAGGTGCCCCCCCGTGCCGGTTGGTGCTGGTGCCCGCCACCAGCACCCCCCCTTTTTTTCCTTGCATCCACTGCGTCCACGTGGTACCATCATCCCAAGGAGGGCACCACATGGACAGGCAGGAACACACCAACCACTCCGCGTTCGACACACAAGCGGTCACACTGGCCAAAGCGCACCTAGCCGAGGCGCGTTTGCTGATGAAGCAGGCGGAGCGCGAGATGACCGCATCCTACCCCATCCTGATGGCGGCGCATGCTACCGGCGGCGTTGCTTACGCGACAGCGCACGCAGCGCACTCGGCCAATACCACCCGGTACTTGGTAGCGCGGAGACGCGTCGCACAAGGCCACACCCTGATCGAGCGCCTGCTCAGAGGATACTAGGCAATGGTCACGAGGCTGATGAATGAACCATTCGGTAAGGCCAGATTGCGGGCGTTGCACGATCGCCCATGGTGCACGCGGTGCGGCACGACTGATCGGTTGAGCGTTGATCAAGTTGTCACGGTCAGCAAGACCGGATCACACGAGCAGAGAAACCTGCGGGTCCTTTGCGTCGCGTGTCACGGTCGACATTGCGCAGAGCTTCGGGCGGCGAGGTACCAGTAGCCAGGACGAAACGACTGATGCTTCGGCATTAGTCGTCGAGCGGTAAGCCCGCTCCTGATGAGTCCATCAGAAACCACACACTGGCTAGAGGGGGAACTTGCCACATGAACAGCCGCGCACCCGTCCGCCCGCGCATGGATCCCACACGGTTTACGCACAACTACTGGTTGCACGAGGTACACGGCGCACCACCTCGTAACGGCATCACCACACACGCAATCATTCGTTGGCAGGTCACCGATGCAAAGCGAACCAACCAGCCCGGCGGAGACATTGGCCGCATCATCACCGATGAGGCCGGCACGGTCAGGCTCGAACTCACAGGCCCGCTCACCGTCGCAAACCAAACCATCCGCGCCCTTGAACTCCAGCGAGGCACGGAGCGCACACCGGCCATCATCTGGTCAGGCCGCCCCGTCGGTACCGCGCTAGCAGTTGCCCGGGCACTGGTCGCATCGCTCAAAGCAGACGCGCAGGCATGGCAGACCAAGACGCACCCATACAGCACGGCATTGCTGCCATACGGCGGCAGGCACCACCACAAAGGGGAGAACTGGTGAACGTCACTATTCACGCATCAGACCGCGTTGCCAACACCACAGGCAAGGAAGGCCCCGCATCGCGGGGCCAGTACCAGCGTTACGCCACCAAGGAGATCCACGCCACATACCCCAACGCGGCGGTACGTTGGACATGGAGCGCAGACACCCAGGACTTCGAAGTAGTCATCGCCGAAACGGACCCAGTCGCCCGGTACCAGATCTGGGCCACGCTCCATGATGCAGCGCAGGAGGTGGCCCAATGGGCCACCCCACTACACCCGCACTCCAAAGCCATCGGCCACGTCTCAGGATGGCACGGAGCAGTACCGCGTTCCGCATCCACACCAATCATCAAGAACCCCACATGCAGCCCGGCACACGTCCTGCTAGTCGAGAACGAAGACGGTAGCAGCACTTGGATTGAAGTAGACGAAGACGAAGCCCGCCAAGCCCGCGGTTCCGGATTCGTCACGAGCGAACTACCATGACCACACGCTACCGAGGCAAAGCAAGCGACGTACCACTAGCCGGACAACTCATACGCCAGGTGCGCATAGCCCAAGGCATCACCCAGCAGGCACTGGCCACCCTAACCGGCACAAGCCGGGAGACCATCGCACGAGCCGAACTGGGCCGCCGCACCCTAAGCGGCGGCAAGCGGCCCGCACGCGCCCGCATCACCCTGGCGCACGCAATCGCCAACGCACTCGGCCAGCCACTGCAAGCCGTCATCGTCGCACGCCCACGCGCAAAAGCAAAGAAGGCAACCACATGAACGACGGCGTACTGAAGATACAAGGAAGGAACTACGCCACCGTCGCGCACCGCGCCGAGCAGGCACACGGCGAGACGATCCGCCCCACAGGCATCACCAGCACCACCACGATCTTCCAAAGTCTCGGTCCGCATCACATCATCACCGTGACCGTGACATTCCGAGACGGCAGGGTATTCTCCGGCTCGTCAGAAATCATCCCAGCCCCGGCCGGCCAGCGTGCCAGCACGCCAGCCCAGGCCGCCCCAGTCGAGAACGCAGAGACGTCAGCATTCGGCCGCGCACTCGCGATGGCCGGATGGTTCGGATCAGGATCAGGCCTAGCCGGATACGAGGAGATCGCACGCACACAGCATCTCACGCCAATCAAGTACCAGTCAGGAGTTACAACCCCGCGATGAACCGACCCAACCGCCCCAAGCGCACACCACTCGCACCATGGCAAGGATCCGATCGAGAGCGGCAGCCCGTCGAGATCACACACACCTGCGGCCACACGTCCATCATCAACATCTACGGCCCGCCTGAACACAGCGCATACGTGCGCAGTCGCGCAGCCGAGCAGTGCGCAGAATGCAAGGGACAGGAGGCGCACGACGCCGACGCAGCCGCCGTCGCACGAGGCCATCGCGTCCAGCTCGAAGGCGGACCGCGCCAGAGACCATGGGCCGCAGCAATCCGCCAGCAGCGGGCACTGGACCTAACGGTCTGGTTCAGCGAACTGCAAACCCTGGCAGCAGCCAAGACCAAGAACGGATCACTGACAAAGGAGCACGCCGAAGAGGCGATCCAAGATGCAAGATCCGCCATACACGACCTGATGCTGGGAGTACAGTTCGACACAGAAGAAGAGATCAACCACTCCGCACTCGCCAAATGGTGGATAGATTCGCGCCACATGAACGTCCAGGACATCCTATATCTGATCGTGCCCGACCGCAGCCCAGTACCGGTCGAGTTTCTCGCGCCGGCATGGCACGAAGAGCCACCAGCACCAGCCGCGCCGCCAGCCATAATCGAGCCAGTACAACGCACGGCCACCCCACTGCCCGGCACCGCCCCGGCCCCATACAACCCATACGCACGCACGCCACAGCGTCGCGCCACGCAAGCCCAGCGTAAGGAACTGGACCCAATCGACCTAGAAGACACACCCTTCTAGCAACCAACATCGCCACCGCACGTTCCATACACAAGACACAAAAGGGGGGGAAATGCTTATCGCAACCACCATCATCGGCATTCTCGGCATAATCGCACTCACACTCACGGCAATCCAAGGAATGCGCCTCGCCGAGCAGGCCCGTTACCGCTGGCTACAAGAGCGTGCCCTACGCGCCCAAGCCAGCCGCATATGCACATGCGCAGCCTACCGCCAGTGCTAATCAGCAACAACGCGTTTGAGGGTGCCTACAGCACCCTCAGCGCCGACCTACTGCACTCCATAAAGCGGAGGATGCGCCACCAAGCGATCAACGGAGTAACGCCCGAAGACGCCGCACAAATCACCTGGACAAAAATGTGGAGCGCATACGGGCCGCCCCCACCGAACGAGCCAGTGGAAGCGTATCGGCGCACCCTATACACCGTCGCACGGAACACAGTCCAGGACCTCTTCCGCCGCAACGCCGCCCGCAAAGAATCCGGTCTGACCACCACGGTGCCCGCAGCATTCGACCGCGAGCACGACACAGACCCGGCCGCCGACCCACACGGCCAGCTCCTCGCACGCGAGCTAGCAGAGCGCGTCAACCTAGCGATCGACACACTGCCCAAATACCAAGCCGACATCATCCGCGCACGCATTCACGGCGCACCAACACACGAGATCGCCAAACATCGCCGCAGCACCACCGTAGCGGTACGGCACGCCCTGCTACGCGCACGTAAGGCGATCCAAGCGCACATGAACGGAGAGCAGCCATGCGACAAGCCCTGACCCTAGCCGCACGCATTGCCCTATGGATCCAAGCCCAGCCACCGGACGTAATCCACGACAGGCTAGTGACCGACATCATCACAGAACTAGCAGCCCTCGCACCGATGACGCCGGAAATCGAACAAGAAGTAACATTCCCCCCAACCGTCCTGTGGGGGATGATCGACGCCGACGCCGAAGACGAATGGGCAGCAGCCACGGAGAACACCGAACGCAGCTTCCTTTTGATCGGATACAGCCCAGTGACCGCATGGCGTGCAGACAGCCCAGAAGACGAGCCGCCACGCCTGATATACAAGCGCAACAAACGACCCACCGAGCCGCCGAAATGACCGAACAACCACCCTACTACACCTATCGCATCCAGATAGAAGACGACATCATCCGGGCCGCGACCGAACACTGGCCCCGCCCAATCCGCGCCACGGAACTAGAGTTCATCCAGGCACTCGCAGCAAAGATCGTCGCGCCGGGGATCCTGCCAGCCATCCACGCAATCCAGCCACTCCACACAGCAATCATCGGCCACGCCATACGCGCCAAACTCATGCCAAAGAAGGACAACGAGCCGCCAGTATGCTATTGACCCTGCCCTATCCACCAAGCACAAATCACCTGTACATCCGCACACGCACGGGGCGCGTTAGCCTGTCGGCACGCGCAGTCAACTACCGAGCAGCCGCACGCGCCATCGCCATGCAGGAAGGCCACACCCAGCCAATCGCAGGCACCGTAGCCATATTCCTAGACGTCTACCGCCCCCAGCGCAAAGGAGACCTAGACAACGTGCTCAAGGCACTCCTAGATAGCCTTAACGGCATCGCATGGCACGACGACAGCCAGATAATCCAGATAACCGCCAACCGCTACGATGACCCAAGCGCACCACGCATAAGCATCGCAATCATCCCACTGGAAAGACACGATGACATTCCAACACCCAACCGCAGCCGAGATCGCCGCCGCCCTCGGAGCACGTAGGACAAGCACCGGATGGGTCGCCCGCTGCCCCGCACACGATGACACCAACCCCAGCCTATCCCTAACCGAGATCAGCCTCAGCGGAATGCCACTCTGGAAATGCCACGCAGGATGCACACAGGCCGCAATCACAACAGCCCTGCGCGAGCGCGGATTCTGGCCCGCCCCATCGCAAGCCCGCAAAGCAGCCAGCATCACACCAGCACGCCAGATAGCGATCTACACCTACCGCAGAGCGTCCGGCGAGATCGCGCATGAAACCATCCGCTACGAGCCAAAATCATTCCGCCAGCGTGCGCCATCACCCAGCGGTGGCTACACCTGGTCACTCAAAGGCGTCGACACGGTTCTCTACAACCTCCCAGCGGTACTCGCATCAGCAGGCCCCATATGGCTCGTAGAAGGCGAGAAAGACGCCGACGCACTCATCAGCCTAGGAGCAACCGCCACCACCGCCCCGATGGGAGCAGGCAAATGGGCACCGCAGTACACCGCGCAGCTCCAAGGAAAAACGATCCGCATCATCCCGGACAACGACGCACCAGGCCGCGCCGGAGCCGAACACATCTCAGCCGAACTCACTAAGGCCGGCATCCAGAACAGCATCGTCCACCTGCCACTGGCCACCAAAGGCGCAGACGTATCTGACTACATGGCCAGCGGAGGCACACTAAACAGCCTAGAGCAGTTGGCAGCAGCCGCCACTGCGCCACCACCACAAGCCAGCACCACCGCCACACCCGTCTACGCGCTTACCGACATCGGCAACGCCCAGAGGCTCACCCAGCAGCACGGAGCAACCATCCGCTACGTACAGGCATGGAAGACATGGCTGACTTGGAACGGGTCGCACTGGGCGCACGACACTGGAGACCACCAACTGCGCCGACACGCCCAGCAAGTAGCCGTAGACCTCACCAACACCGCCAGCGTCGCAGTGTCACCAGTCATGACCGCAGGCGACCGCACCGCACTCGTCAAGCACTCCGAAAGATCGCAGCAGCTCCAACGCATCCTCGCAGCAGTAGAACTCGCAAAATCCCAGCCCACCATGACCGTAGACCCAGACGCTCTAGACAAGGATCCGTATCACCTCGCGTTCGCAGACGCCACGTTGGACCTCAGCCAGCAGCCAGGCAGCCCCACCTACGCAACACCGCCAGACCGCAACCACCTGATAACACGAGCCATCACATGGAACGGGTCAACCGCCACATACCGAGACACCATCACCGCAACATGCCCAACATGGGATGCCTTCTTGCAGCGGGTCCTTCCATCTGAGGCAGTGCGGTACTACGTACAGACACTCGCAGGATACTCACTCATTGGCACAACTTCAGAGCGCATCCTAACCATGCTCTACGGAAACGGCAGAAACGGGAAATCCACATTCATCGAAACCCTGCAAGCCGTAGCAGGCCCGTATGCCGCAACCGTCCCAGCATCCCTATTCCTGATGACCAGAGAGACACAAGGCGCAACGCCAGACCTAGCCACGCTGTACCGCGCACGCCTGGTCACGTCACAGGAGACACCAGAGCAAGGACGCCTGAACGAGGCAACCGTCAAACTCATAACGGGCGGAGACCGCATAACCGCACGCCGCCTGTACGAGGCACCATTCACCTTCGCGCCCACCCACACCATCTGGCTATCAACCAACCACCGCCCCACCGTCCGCGGAGGAGGCGAGGCATTCTGGGACCGCGTGAGGCCAATACCGTTCGACCAGCGCATCCCGCCAGAAGACGTCCAGACAGACATCAAGGAACGCCTGCTCAAGGAACTGCCCGGCATCACGCGATGGGTACTCCAAGGAGCAGCAAACTACCAACGCCACGGACTCCAGACGCCGCCAGAGATCACAGCCGCCACGCGGCAATACAGGGACGACACCGACTGGTTCGGAGGGTTCATCACTGCACACTGCACCATCTCGGACACCGCCCAGGCATCAGCCGCAGAACTGCTAGCCACCTACAACACATGGGCCGCATCAAACAACGAGCGTCTATGCAACCCCACGAGTTTCGGAAACCAGCTCCGAGATCGCGGATTCCAGCGCATCAGCACAAGCACCGGCCACGCGGCATGGCGAGGCATAGGGATCCGCCACATCCCCGGATCAGTGCCGGCAATCGCCCAGCGGATCGGCCCCCAACCGACCACAAGCCGTTGGTAGCGCAGACCCCACCACGGCCGCACACCAGCACGCTACACAATCTCGCAAAAGACCAGCCGCACTTCCCAAGCCTTACCGTGCCACGAGCCACCCGTACTCAGCCTCGCTTCCGCCTCTTCAAGCGCACACGTCCACTCGTAGTTATTCGGGTCCCGCACATAAAACGTAGTGCCAGCATTCCCGATGAAGCCGGACACAGCCGTATAAATCGCAGTACCAGTCCGCAGCGAAGCAGTCCCATCCGGATGCAGCAGACCATCACGGCACACCACTACACCCTCAAGTACGCGCCTGCCAGACGGCATCGGATTCGTCGGAGCCACTGGTATCGTGTTCACGCCGATGTAATGCGCCCTAGGAAGCAGCATCCGCCACGTATCCGGCTTCAGATAGAACCCATACGCCAGCCCAGCATTCTGTAACGGATGCCTTATCGACATCGTGCAGTTGGTACCAACCACCCACGGATTACCATCACTCGCCATAAACCACCTACACCGGAGTGAAGTTCAGCAACGCCTGGTATCCAGCCAATGGACTGTTACCAGGAGTATCGTGCCGGTGATCGTTATATTTATCGCGCAACTCCTTGACGACCGAAGCCAGGACCTGCACATTCATCCGCAGCCGCTGCACTTCCTCGGCCAGATCAACCCCATACCCAACCGCAGAAGTCCCGTACAAAGACGACGCGCCGCCATCCTGTTGTACCTCGCTCGCACGCAACTCTCCCATCAGCCCTCTCCTACACAAGCCTCCTCAGCCGCAGCATCCAATGCGTCCCAGAAGAGGCCACCGGCCCGCCGACTGGCGGATTCAACACGCCCACACCAGCCCTGATCGCATCAATCACCGCATACCGAGCCGCAGTGCCCACTCCACCCACCGTCGCGCACCGGGCCACGTAGCGCAGGTCATTCGGCAGAGCCACCGTATACGGCAACTCGCACACCGCATCCCACGACACGCCACCACGCAGGAACGTCTGCCCAGCAACCGCATGAGGGACATGCACCACAGCACCATCATGCAAATCGCGCCACACCGCCCCACTTACCACTTGCGTCCCAGTCGTGCCATTCCCAGCCGCGACCAACACGACCGTCTCCGTCCGCCCCGCCGTCACCCGGGCGCGCAGCGCAAGCGCATGAGCAAACTTCCGCGCGTCGATCGGCACCGCTACAACTCCGTCTCGCTCGCGTACACCAGCGGATCGTTCACCGCCAACCTAGCCCGGACGCCCCGCGCACGAAGCATCTCAAGCTTGTGCAGCCCCTTCTCAAACCGCTCAAGCAACTTGTCAGCCCTCGCCCGCCACTCGCCGGGGATCTTGGTATCGTCCACCCCTGAGCCAGCCGTGCCGTCCGTATACCTGAAGTTATCCGCCGCCGGCATGCTGTACGCCAAGCACGCATAGCCAGTAGCCCCCAGCAGCAGCGTAGCATCATCACTCGCAGGCACCGTCGAGCCACTCACATCGACCAGATGCGCAGCCGTATAGCCGATCTCCATTGACTGACCAGCCGGTACCACAGTCCCAACAACCACAACCGTATTCAGATACGGATCATGACGCCACGGCTCATTACCCGGTCGATCAACAGCCCCACTCGCTGGCCACGGAAACCGCACAGACAACACCCCAGTAGCCGTCGCAGACAGTAAGGCAAGACTCACAGACCGGCTCCCAGCCGTCGTCGCCACCAACTGCGTCCGGACATTCGGCACGACCGCCCCATACGCATCCAGCGCACGCTGAACAGCCTCATCCAGATCTGCGTCAGCAAACCGCTGCGCCGCACTAGCCGGATCATTCAGCGCAAGCCTCATACGCGCCCGCAGCGTCACAAGCGTAGCCATATCACCTCCACAGAAACGGGGCCGCTAGCGCGGCCCCGTCCCCAATCATCAGACGCCAGGGCCGGTACTACCCCGCCACCTGCGACCAAACAGCAGGCCGGTAATCCAGCCACCCACCACCGAACTCCCACCGCACCTTGTACGACATCTGATCGTTCGTAAACACCTGCCCTTCAGCAGGGCCATCCTGCATCAGCAGCTCCGGATTCTCGCGCCCACCCACAAACCCGATCTCGATGCCCTCAGCCATCCGAGGATCAGCAAAGATATACCAGTCGGTCACGTCCGTGAACTGCGGTACCGCAATCGGCACCATCATGCCCTTAAGCACGTTGATGTCATTATTCATCGACCCAGGCAGAAGCGTGCTGCTCACGATTGTCATCGCGGTGAACAGCAGGTCGGGAGGCACAAGCAAATACGCCGGACGCAGGTTCAGCCGCTTGCCCGCAGAGTTCGTCTGCTTCATCAGCAAGGTCGCGCCAGTCTGCACAGCAGTAGCCGAAAGTGCATTCGTCAGGCGGTTGGCGTGCGCAGTCTGGACCCCGTCGTCAAAGACCTTGGTGCTGTCGGCCATCAAGGGATTCGAAGTGATCAAGTTGTACACAAACTCATTAATCGTAATCCCAGCCGCAATCGCCAGCTTCGGAGCGATACGCCGGATACTGTCGATGTCATCGTTCAGGATCGCCTCACGCGTCACAACCACCAGGCTGCCCTTCTTCAGAGCCGAATAGGTCTCACGCGTATCATCCCACGCAAGGTTCGCATACGTGCCACCCTCCACGACCGTCGGGATCGTCGAGAAATCAAAGAGCCGCACGCGATCCTGACTCCTGAAGTCTTTGATCGCACGCACGCTCACAAACTGCCGCCAGTCCTGAGGTTGCCCCTCGTAATCCTGCACAAGCCGCTTAGTCATGCTGTTCAGCAGCGCATGATTCATCACCGTCGTAGTGACTTCATTAGCCTCACGAACAATCGACATGTCGCTGTTCACGCGCCCGGAAACCGCAGCATCGCCCGTTATCTGAACATACGCCTCCCGAAGGCCAGTCCAGACGGGTGCCCTCACACCAGCCGCCCGCAGAAACGCGACATCTGGATCATCCGCATCTTCCCGGACACCCAACAGCCGATCCATCGCAACCTGCGCCGCCGCCCGGCCACGCCCAGCCCCACCATTCCCCGCCTCAACACGAGCCGCCCCGTTGCCGGTCACCACCGGCCCGCCACTGTTCCCACGTAACGCCACCAATGCAGCCTCCTCAACCTCCATGCTCTGCTCCAGAACACGCCGGTACGATGCCACATCAGGCCACACCGCAGCCCCAGCAGCAAACGGATCAAGAGCCTTCACAACACGTCCAGCAGCCGTGTGCGGCAAGCCACTCTCACCGAGCCGCGTATACAGCACCTCGGCACACCGTGCCCGGACGTCCACGCCGCCAGCCTCAGCGACCTCAAGCACAGCCACTTCGTCCACAACCTCGCTCCCGTCCTCACGCACCGCCACAAGATCACCGCTCATGAGCCTGCTCCTCTCCCTGATCCGTACCCAGTCTACACCATATTATCGGAAGACTCGTTCTCAAGCTCACGATCCAGCCATCGCAGGGTCTCAGCAGCCTGATCACTCGTGCCGCCACCCCACAACGCACTGGCAACGACCCCCGGCGACGGGAAGTCAGGATGCGTAGGATCAGCAGCCGGAGCCGACAGGTCGACCATATGCCGCAGCAAAAACGCCCGCATCCGTCGCGCTTTTTCAATCGTCACGTAGCCACGCGTCATCACCCGCGCCTCATCAACCGTCGCAGGCACCAAACCGTCGCCACCCAGCCCCTCGTCATACCACTTCAGGCCCCTCGCAACATTCCGTCGCACGAAGGCCGGCAAGGCACACGAATCGCCATCATAAGCCGCTTCCGCCACGACATCCGGCGCACCCACATACCCCTTCCATTCGCCAATCACCTTCAAAAACCGGCCACCAGCACTCGGCAGCGTCACCAAATCGCAACTCTTCAGCACCGGCAGACCTTCAACAACGTTCCCGCCACGGGCCATCCGCGCCATACCATCGATCGACAGTCCAGCCGGAGACGTAGAGCGTTGCGTAATCGCCTGATACGCCAAGTCAGCAGCCCATGTGGCACTCTCAAGCACGTGCAGCGTGCCCGTCACTTCCTGCCGCTCAACACCATCAGCGTCCACAGCGTCGCGCATCGCCGGATCACTGAAATACCCCACAACGTCCCTCACAGACCTCTGCGGTTGCTGGGCATCCTGCGCAGGCGTCGGATGATTCGCAAAACACCGCAACCCAGGCACAGCCTTGGCCACATCAGCCAGCGACGCACGAGTGTAGACCCGGCCACTCAAAGCCCGTCCCTCACGGATCAGCACCACACGAAACGCAGGCATCTCACTCTCCTCCAACTATGCGCCCAGCCTCATCACCATCACGTAGATCGCCACTGCCCGAAAGCTGCCACCAGATCCGCTTAGCCTCGCTGTCGCTGATCAACCCAGCCGACAGAGCATCAGTCACCGCACGCGTCGCACTCTGCAAAGTAGCCGTGCGGTACACAAGCCCATCCCCGAGCGGATCATCAAAGGCTACCGCAAACGACAGGTCCGCCCCATTGCGCACCGTCCCGGCCGCCAGAGCGGCCCCTATGACACGCTGACACATGCGCTGTATGACCGTCCGCAAGTACTCTTGTCTCCGCTGAAAACGCTTCATAGCCGGTAAGCCCATCTCAGCCGCAGTCGCACGATTCGCGTTTCCACCCTCAGACAAATAATGCTCTGGCACGCCAGCACCAGTCGCGACCATCAACCGAATAGCCCGGCCATCATCCCGCACATCGTCGCCACCTATGCTCGGTTGGACAGCCTTCCACTGTTCCAACTCGTTGTGAAACAGGATGCTGCCCGGCTCCGGCGGATACGCCTCGTAATCGCGCCTGAGCCTCTCCAGATCATCACGACGCCCACCAGTCACGGTCACGTCATACATGAACGCACCCTTACTACGATTGATGCGCACTCTGTCTAGCAGCCAGTCCTTGTAGCGCATGATCCAGGGCAACACCGTGGCTAGATCAGACCGACCACGCAGCCCATTACTCGCGCGGTTCACCGCAAAATGATCAACCTCAGCAGCAGGTATCCACACCCCATCAACCCGCCCAAGGTCACCACCAGTCACATAGCGGTAGCGAACAACCTTCTCCACATCATCCGGCGCAGTCTCAACCGCAACAACAGCCGCAGGATCCAGCTGCCGCACCACGACCCGCCCAGTGCCATCGTCAACGAAGTAGCGTATGAACTGCTCGCCGAACAAGGCCAACTCAGTCTGGATGCTATACACGCGCGACCCGATAGCGTTCTCGCGATCTTCCCAGAAGCCATCTATCGCCGCCTGAACGGTCTTGTCCCTGGCAACGACACGGACCCCACCACCTACCACGAAGTTCGTACCCTGCTCTATGACGGCATACGCAAGCGGATTCGTGCAGTACGCCTCATACGCATCATCCAAAGCCTGCAAGCGGCTCGCATCAGCAGCAACGCGAGACTTCCCGGCCGCGCCGCCGCCCCAACGCCAGCCAGCATCGCTCTCCGCCTCACGAGCAGGCCGCAGCCTAACCGGCCTGACCCACTCTTCACCACCGCCATCAGCATACTCGCGCATCACACACCCATAGTACAGATATGGCACCATTATCACGCATGGCCAGCGCAAGCACAATCGATTCCGGCAACAGCACTACCTGCATGCCTAACGCACCCATATCCTTCGAGAACTTCTCACTGGACATCGCCCGCCGCCCACTGCGCCCATACCAACTCGCACCAGCCCAGGCCATTCTCCAAAGCGTCCAAGAGAAACGCGGCGACACGTTCGTAGTCATGATGGCCCGCCAGATGGGCAAGAACGAACTATCCGCTCAACTGGAGGCATACCTGCTATCGGCAGCGAGCCACACTGGCGGATCAATCGTCAAAACGGCCCCCACATTCCGCCCGCAGCTCCACACCAGCATAGCCAGGCTAGACCGCATCCTGCGCCACCCAGCATTCGACGGACGGTACTCGCGAGAGTTCGGCTACCGATCAGTGCTAGGAGACGCCGAAGCAGTGTTCCTATCAGGTGGCCCGCACGCAAACGTCGCCGGAGCCACCGCATCACTGCTGCTAGAGATAGACGAAGGCCAGGATATCGACTTCGACAAATACACGCGCGACTTCCGGCCAATGGCCGCATCAACCAACGCCACCACCGTCATCTACGGCACGGCATGGACAGCCGACACGCTACTAGAACGCCAACGAGACGTCAACGCACGGCTTGAGCGCAGAGACGGCATCCAGCGCAACTTCATATACCCGTGGCAAGTAGGCGCGGAACACAATCCACAATACGCCCGTTTCGTCCAGTCCGAGATCGACCGACTGGGAGCAGCGCACCCGCTCATCCTGACCCAATACGAACTCCAGCCCATCGACACGGCCGGCGGACTCTTCGACCGCGACGCCCTAACACTGATGAAAGGCCACCACCAACGCGCAGCCGCGCCGCACAGCGAAAGCAGCCCCAGCCGCTACTACGTAGCAGGCGTCGACCTCGCAGGAGCCGCCATCAGCACGCACGGCCAGCCAGCAGCGACATCACGCGACCGCGACAGCACCGTGATCACCATCGCTGAAGTAACCGAAGCCGCCGACCCAGACAGGCCACCAGCCATCAGAATACTTGACATAACATCGTTCCACAACGTGCCCCTGCACATACAGCAGGAGCGTATACACGAGATTTTTTCCCGCACTTGGCCCGACGCACGCATCGCCATCGACAGCACAGGCATAGGAGCCGACATCACCACGCGACTACAACAGTCACTCGGCCCATCACGCGTCGAGCCAATCACATTCACGGTCGCATCCAAAACACGACTCGCGTACACGCTACTGACAGCCGTAACCCAAGGCACTCTCCAGATGTGGCACGAAGACACCACGCCACAGTCAGCCGAGTACGCGGAGTTCTGGCGTCAAATCACGCGCGTCAAGCCGATCACCCGAGCAGGCAATAATCTCGGATTCGAGGCACCACGATCACAGCACGACGACTACGTCACATCCCTGGCACTCTGCGCATGGGCAGCAAGACAAACCCCAGCAACCGACGCACGCGCACTATTGCGCGGCAACTACGCCGCACCAACCATACTCAGACAGCAACGTCCAGACGGATCACGCTTCTGACTAGCCAAGCGCAAGGAGACAACATGATCGAACGACAGACACCATGGCAGACACCACGACCACCAGGCGCGTGGCGACGCACGATACGCGGCGTCGTACTACACCACACTGGCGGAATGTCACCAGTCCAATGCCACGCATCCGGTTCATGGCACTACCTCATCGACCGCGACGGCACCACGTACAAGGACGTACCCGAAGAGAACGTGGCGTGGCACTGCCGTGCCACCGACAAGTGGAGGCCAGACTGGGTCCACCGCGCCTGCCAATGGGCAGCCGCATCAGACATCAACACCTGCACCATCGGGATCGAGCTTGTATCAGCAGCCGGGACAACCCCAATCACGCCAGCCCAGCACACAGCACTCCGAGAACTCGCACACGACCTATCCACCCGCTACGGTGACCTGTGGTACATCGGACACGGCGAAGTGCAGTCAGACAGGCGCATCACCGAACCAGACAACCTTGACTGGAGCGCAATCGGATGCGGGCCATTCAACAGCAGCAACGGACGACCCTGGCACATACGGGAGGAGAACGACATGACACCTGAAGAAGCAGCCCTAATCGCAGCGATCCGAGAAACAGACTACCCAGCCGCAGAAGCCGAGAAACTAGTACGAATGTTCCAACAACTCAACGCCAACGCAGCAAGCGTAGACCTCTGGATCAGCGAGATCGGAGCCTTGCAAGAAAAGATCAGCCAACTCACCGAGCCAGCCAACGACAATGGATGACCACAAAAACCCACCATGGGCATCGTTCCGCGACGTAATGGCCGGCCTGATCGCCACAGCCGTCATCGGCGCGATCTGCTACACCGCGCTCGTAGAGCAATCCGAGGCCGCAATCACGGCCCTCGTATCAGCCAGCGGAGCGGTAAGCGGATGGCTATACCGCCAGCAATCTGCCACAAGCAACGGCACCAACAACGGCACCGCGGCAAAGACAACCAGCGAGCCACCGCCACCACCGCCAGCCAACTGATAACATAGCCAAGTCACCCGTTGTGACACGGGCAGCACCTGTAGTGCGGCCAAGCACGGGCCGCTACGTAGCAACCAAGCGCAACCCACCGAAAGTCTACGTAGCGGCACCGGCCACCCGTGACCCAGTCTCCGCGGTGCCGCCACCTCCACGCCGCGACCCTCCGTCCTGTGCACCGCCTACTACCTCTCAATCGTGCCGAAGTCGGCCGACAGCGGCACGACCACGCCCGTCCCGACCCTCCTGGAACACGATCGCAACGGAGGCGTCCACATCGCCATCTTCCGGTGCACCAACGACGACGCCGGCGTGTCCCCCGTCGCATGTCCGGATACCACCCCGGCATCCGGGCCGGTCTACCTGCATGAAATCTCCGGTGTCACCGGCGGATCGACACGCATCCTTACCACCGGGGCGTCACTGCAGGGGACGGACCTCAAGGTCGTCGGTACCTCACTTCGGTTCGCCCCCGGGCCTCGCATCACCAGCATCGCGCCATCCGGGTCCGGTGGCTTCGTGGCGACCGACACCCTGGTCGCCGGACAGCCGATCCTGACCGCCCGGAATGACCAGTGCAACCCCGAGTACTTCGACTTTCCCACTCCCGCCGGACTGCTCCGCGCGAACGCCGCCGTACGGACCGTTGCCCCACCGACGCCGACGGGTGCCGTGGCCAGTGCAACGCCGACGTCGACGGTAACGCCCACCCCCGGTGCCATCCCCACTGTGCCCGTCACCGATGCCTGCCCGATGGGTGGCCGTCGCACCGGCCTGCGGACCGCACCGACGATCATGCAGTCCGACGGCGTCACCGTCACCATTCCCGGCGGCGACGGCGTCTCCGGCCTGGCACCGGGGGACACTGACTACCTGCTGCTGGTCGCCTACCTGCCGTCCACCGCGTCCAACGAGTTCCAAGGCCTCTCCCAGAGGTACTCCGTCAACCTCAGCGCCGTCCAGCCT
>SXGQ01174125.1_pt1 | contig 16455 bp, 26 predicted proteins | sample 3178371 | NCBI WGS metagenome assembly SXGQ01 (sample SAMN11356859, study PRJNA531348) | freshwater metagenome | isolation source: freshwater sample F1-20 | place: China: Fuxian Lake, Yuxi | collected 2017-12-25
ATGCTTCTGGCGAAGCCCCCGACGCCCAAAACCCGGTCAAAGAACCTCGCAAAATTAGGCTTTTCTCATCTTTGGGAATAAGGACTTACGGCGACAAAAAAGACGTAGTGTCCCTCGCTTTTCAGTACCTTTTGATGGGGGGTGGCCATCACTTTTGATGATCGCGATTGTGGAGCCAACGCAGTTGCTCCGTCGTCAGCGATTCGAGTATTGCTCGGTCGTGTCGCCCGCGATGAATACCGTCGCCCGTGAGATGAGAGAGCAGCACGCTCCGCGATGGTGTCGAGTCGCCGTTGATCGACCAGATGGCAACCGACCGGCTGCCAATCGAGCTATCGCGGTCAGGTTGGGCAAAAGGGCGAGACGCGGCGGCGCTCGCTTTCTTTGGTTCGCGACTCCGTTTCCATATCTCGACGAGCTTCTCAATCCCATCCCATTTGTCACGCTGTCGCCAGTCGTCACCACTGACTTGCCAGTGGAACGTCGGGTAAGCCGTGACCCATGCCGGAGCGGCGTCTTTCCATGTCACGCGAAACGGCAAATCCTTCGCGGCGGCAAGTTCTCGCTTTGCAACTGCACACGGTGCACAACCGGCCGACGAATAGGCCACTATCTCCGGCAGGTCGCTCGCGGCCGATGCCCCAGCATCTTCCTCATCAGCCAACCAACGAAAGCCATGCCGGCCAAGGCCGGTCGATGCAACTCCGCTTCCGTCTGGTTTCAGAATCACTTGGGATAACGTCGGCGAGACGTGGAAGCCGAGCACGCTCGCCGACACGGTGGGCAGTGGTTTCGCGAATCGAAAAGTTGCGAGCGTCTCCCCAGTCTCGTAGCTGACGCTCGCGCCCGCTGGAATGTTGAGCGTCACGTCAGGACGCTCAACCTTCATTGCTTGTCCAATCGTGATCGTGTTCGATTCGCCAAGCCATCCGGCCAGCTCCGAGTACGCATCGGCTGATGCTGTGACAGTGATGGACGGCAGCGAGGGCGTGCTGATCGGATCGGGTGTCGGCTTGACCGGTGACGGATCGACGATGCACTCGGTGTCGAGATTGGTATTGTCGATCGGCGGCGACATACACCCCCCGAATAAAATCGCGGCGATTGTCAGCCAGAGCAGCCGTGGGGGGGGGCTTTTCATTTCTGTTGGTTCTCCCTGGAAAATCAGTCGCGACTGAGAAAATTCCGAATCCAACCGACAATCGAGAACAACGCACTGATCACGGTCAGCAGCGTGATTGGATCTGCAAACCCGTAAGCCTTCACAAGCTCAGGATCGTTGCGAAACTTGTTCGACACCGCCTGAAGCCCGCGTTTGATGGCCGCTTCGGTGATCTCCGCACTCGCTCCCATCGGGAGATGCTCGGCACTCCACTTGTTCATTTCGATGAAGACAGCGGCCGTCGCGTTCTCTTTCTCCGCCCGCGAAAGCTTCGAGCAGTGGCCGTGGTTTTCGAGTTCAATCGCACATGATGCGGCGAACGTCGGCTGAGCGAGTTGGTTCAACATGAGTCACCGACTTTCGATTGCGACCAATCGCGGCGGGTTGGCTCGCGTTCGTCGATGTCCGTGAAGCCGAGAGCCACAAAATTGGAGTCACGCTGCCACCAGTCCCAGAGGTCTCGTTCGATGGTCGCTCGGCCGTTCGCTCCCCACTGCTTTCCGTGGCTATTGAGCACAATCGGCAAAACATCTCCATGCGATTTCTTGAAGCCGATCAACGCTCTCGCGTGATAGCCAAGGAACTGCCCCGACGATCCGACTTGTTTCGTCTCGATACCCTTGCAGCCGCGTTGCCCGCCCATCCATTTCGTGCCGATGACGATGCTCCGGTGATCGGTCAGCCAGTCGATCATGCGTTGCCAGTCGCGGAGATCGACAGGCTCGCCATGATGTTTGTGCTGCTGGGCGTCGGCGATGGCTTGCTCGCTGATCTTCGTGGAGTATCGCTCCGGTCGCTGACACAGCGATTCGAGGCAACAGCCGTTGCGTGTCGCCGAGTCGATCACCGACTTAATCGACGTGCCGCCGTCGCGGCCATAGAAGCCACCAGCCTTCTGCGATTCGATGTAACAGAACCACGGCGAGTAACGAATGATCTCGCCTGTCTCGACCCATTGGCGGTGAGTGAAGTTCGCGGCCCCGGCGTGCCCGGCACAACTTGAAGTCGAGCCTTGATGCCACGCTTCAATCGGCGACGACCATTCATCAGGCAACGAGTCGATATCCGCGGCACCGAACGCGACTGGGAGCGAGGCGAGGGAATTGATCGTCTCTTCGTGATCCGAAGTTATCAGTAATCCGAGTCCGTCGTCGTTCATCGCATCACCCGTGATAACTGATTGACCACATGAGCCAGGTCAAGCCCGACGCCGCCAAGGCTGCCGCAACAACAAGATCAAACAAAGCACACCACATAACCGATTTCAAATGCTTCAGTTGCCGGCCCTTTCTGCTCCGTCGGCCAATTGGCGAAGCGCCTGCTCACAGTTCATCGCATCCAACTTTTCGCCGTCGCCAAGCAACTTTGCTAACGCATTGGCGACCGGCTGATAGGTCTCGCGGCTGGCGTCGGCACCGGCCTTCTCGATCGCTTCCATGACCGGCCCATCGTATTTCAGCCGGCCGGAGTTCACGTCATCGGCAATGCGTCGCAACTTCTCAGCGCGGAGCCGGTCACGCTTCTGGAAGCTCTCGAACGCAAGAGACGCGAGCGTTGATACGGCCGGCTTTTTCGCGGCCGGCTTCTTCGCGTTTTTGTTTGTGCCAGGTTGAGCGACGCAACCGATCACGAACCAACTCGCAACCAACAGCGAGACGATCACTCGCGGAAAGATCGTGTGCATGACTCCGAGTTTGATTTGCGGTCGATCCATCTTGTCACCTACTAAATAGTGCCGAGTCTGGAGTCGAACCAGACGGTGCGGCTTATGAGACCGCGCGGGCCACCGGGCCACTCGACATGAATATCCTGTCACTTGCTCCGTCGTTTCTTTCGCTCGTCCTCAACTCGCTTTTGCCAGTAGCGTTGCTCGCGTTGATCGCGTTGATTCCACAGCCACAGGAAGCCAATTATGGCAAGAAACACAACGCCGCCGGAAATCACTCTTCTGGCTCCACCGGGGAGGCAACCAGCAACTCTTTTGCCAGTGCGTGCACCTGACGTAGTTTGTCGGGCTTGCAAATCGAGCAATGAATCTCAAGCGTAAATATCGCGACACGCACTGCGGACATCTCGACACCGATTTCGTTTTTCGCGATAAGCGGTAGCAGGTCGGTTGCGTCTTTGATGATGCCGCCGATCGGTTTTAGCGTTGTCCCGCCAATGAACGGTTGAGCGATATCGGCAACTGTTCGGATGATTTCTTGCGGGTTGCCCTTTTTTAACAAAGCGAATAAGCCGCCGCCGCCGCTGAGCAGTGCGGCAAGCGTGGAGACGATGCCGGTGATGCCGACTGCTGGCGTGACTTCTCCGGCCCCGTATGCCACCGGCGCTGCAGTCCCACTAGCCACGCCAACAGACGCGAGGCAGGCAATAAAGCATGAGATGACGGTTGCGTTTCGATTCATTGGCGGCCTTCGTATTTAGACTTCGCTTGAGTGGCAAGCTCTTTGATCTCCGCAAGTTTGACAGAATGCTCTTTTGATTCTCCGAGCAGAGAGTCGAGAATTGCCGTCTGTCGAATTCCGTTTTCCGTGTTGGCTCGAATCTGCACTTCGCTTGTGTCTAAATACTGGATGTGGCGTGCGAGCATTGGCTGCGCGATACCGCGATAAAAGGCTGCGATCGCCGCAGTAAGTAATGATAAAATTGGCCAGTTCTGCAACAGCGATTTAATCCCGTCGATTTCTTCAGCGGCCAATAGCATCTCATCACCTTTGATGCGTGAGGCTTTACAAGCCATCTCGACGCTCTACGCGGTGCCGCGTTTTCACCCGATGCCGGAAATGAGCAACGCAAAAACACTAATGTCACGCCGTCGATTGGTCAAGATTCGTTCGCTCGGCGTTCGTCTTTACTTCGCCTCAACGCTCTTGGGCTTTCCACGTCGCGGAGCAACAACCTCAATCCCGTAATGCCTCGCGAGGATGCCCAGCACGACAGCCTGAGCGGTCGTCTTGGTTTTCTTCGCGTCCTTTGCCAGCTTCGCCCCGACGTTCTCCGGCAACCGCAAGAGCAACGCCGGGTTGCCAGCCGGTTTTTCTTGCTTGCTCATTTTGCCCCCATTCGCGCCGTCGCGATCATGTCGGCGATCTTAGACTTTTGCAGATAACACACGCCGCAGCGAACCGTGCCGTCTTCGGCGACGGCAATCAATGCTCCGTTGCTTTCGTCGAGGAGTTCGGCGGCAAGATCAGCGCCAATCGGAAACAGTCTTTTCACGCTAATTCTGTGGCCAGCACACCGCGCGTCGATTTGTTCGTTGGTCGTCATGGTCTTTTCCTTTTGGTTGGTTTGTTGCGGTCTCAGTTGCCGCGTCTGACGGGTGAATGATATCATTTTCGGAAGGGGATGCAAGCGGAATTGATATCATTTTGAAAAGATTTCCGGAAAAGCAAAAAGAAGCGGAGAACGCCACGAAGTTTTCCGTGTTTCCCTACCCGTCGAGACTCGCAGGTGATTGTTTACGTTTCGCCTCTGTCACGAATTCAACCGCCGGCCTTAGCTCGACGCTCACACGCACTTCTCCGCCACGAATCCGGCCGATGCGCACGATCGACGGAACAGCGACGTAGACATGATCACCTTCGGCCAGGAATTGCGAACTCGGACTCTCTTTGATTTCCGCCATGTCTCTGACTCCGTTCTTGAAATCGTATTGGCTAATCGAACAAACCACGCTGCTTGCCGATTGGCCTCCAACTCGTGAAGGCTGACCACACACCCTGCCGTTGGTCGTTCGTCATGTGTTCGCGAACTGACCGAACTTCCGGCAGTGCGCAAAATTCCTGACTGAGTGCCAGGCGTTTCGTTTCATCGCACCAGTCGAGCACGCGGCATTTGTCGCGGTCGCTCATGCCCGCACAGACCGACAGCGGAACATAGACCAAGACTTCTTCGAGCTGGTCGCGAACAATCATCGCAGGCGTTTGGATCGTGTCCGTCATGCCATCGCTTTCAACAGGGCAAGCTGCTCGTCACGGTTCCGCGCCGCGACAACCGGTGAATCTTGTTTCTCTTCGCGGTCATCGAAGCCCAGGCGATGCACGAACAGTTCAACCGGTCTTGATGGCCCGCTGATCCGTTTCGTCTCGGTCTCTTCGACATGCCGTTGCTCACCGCTTGTGCCTGTGGTCAGGCAACCCACCTCAACCACCAACGCAGGCAAGCACGGCCCGTTGTCCTTTTCGGCGATACCCGTCAGGCGTGCGACTTGATCGTCTGGAAGATCCAGCGGCGCGAGTGCCGCATAGGTCCGCAGGAAATCTTTCTCACGCCAGACGAGTTCCTCGATCGTCGAGTCGCACAACGCAACCCAACCGCCGAGTTGTCGAATGACAGCATGAATCACCGGATCATCGAACTTCGGAGAGTCGTAGGCGCCAACGCGACTGATCGCGCGGCGAACATCGCCCCAGGCCAGCGTCGGCTTATCCTTCGTTGCAATGTGACCACTCTTCGCGCCGCACAGTTGCCGCAGTTCAAAAACACTCGGCATGAATTGGCACTCACGAATCGCACGCATAGCACCGCGTTCCAATTCTTCGATCGCGATGTCGTCGGTGCCAGCGGAAAACGTGAGCATTGTCGCCGGAGTCACCTTCTGCCTCCACGCCTCGCCCATCATTGTGACTACGTCGGCGATTCGCTCAGCTCGCGGTTTCATCATCTCGGCCTCCCATCATCTTGAGAAACTGCTCCCTCGCGGCAAAGTTCCCACGAGGATCATTCTGACCGCTGCCGTTATGGCCTATCTTGGAAAGTTCCTTTGGCTCGAATAGCCCTTGCCATTGGTTCGCAGTGGAGTCTTTGAGTGACCTAATCGCGGTCGCCTCCCCCATCGCCTGCAATTTCGACAGCGAGAGCTTGATCGCTGTTGGCTTGAGCGGCTTTTTGATCTCCGATCGCATTGCAACGAAGTCTTGCCATGCGTCTCGGAACTGATCCGAAGCAAACGGCAACTCGAACTCCGGCGTATCCGTCGCTTGTGGTTTTACTTCTTCTCTTCTCGTCTCTTCTCTTCTCTGGTAACGGTTGTGTAACACTTTCTCCGTTACATTTTTGTTTCATGGCGGCGCGATGTCGGGCCACACGAGAGGCTGTTTCCTCGCGTGTTTTTGCGGTCTGGCCGTTGTGCTCGGCGAATCGTGGGAAAGAGAGCGAGCCATCGCAGCCCTCCAACCAGCCGACGTTGCGGAGCGCGACAGCAAAGCCCGTGGCGCTAGTAACGCGGTCGAGAAACGAATCTGTAACGCTCACACCGTTACCGTCGAGAGAATGCTGATCGGCCCAAGTCCAAACCTTCCACAACATGCCGACTACATGCAGCTCGTTGGTCTTCAGCGCCGCCGCCATCGACACCACTTTCGGGTGCGTATCGAGATTCGCACGCATTTTGATCCAATCGCCGGCCACGTCTTTGGTCTCCGTACCGGCCTCGGCGCAACAAAAACGCCTCGGCCCGAATTGTTGGCTACCACGCAAGAGACCTAGCGTGAGCGGACGAACCGCGCAATCCGAGCCGAGGCGCTTTTACGATACCCCGACCTTGGTCTCTTTGCATGTGGTAGCCACTCCACGCAGTCAGATTTGTTCACAAACCGGCTATGCGTCAACTGCCGTTTCCACTTTCTTGGACGATTCAGAGCAAGTCACGTTTCTCAGTTCTCGACCGGCCTTCCACATTCGCAGCGCCAGTGCCGCCGCCGCTGTTCCAGGCTCGGTCGAGAGGTAGCGATCGCAGTCGCTGAACTCGCTCGCCTGCTCTCTCAATTCTCCGTCATCGTCGAACTTGCTGTCGCGCTCGTGCTTCGAGCGTTGCCCGATGCGCCGCGTGTGTGCGGTGTGACCATTCTTGCCAGTCTTGACGTGCCTACGTTTGATCGACTCCGTCACCGCCGGCTGATCCTCCGGCCGCGCGAGAGTCTCGCCACGTTCCAAGCGGCCTCGCAGTACCGCCTCACGCTCGGCAGACATCGGCGATGGAAGCATTGGGTTTTGGCTGGCCATCTCAATCCCTTTCCGACGTTTGAAATTGTTTTCGCTCGTACATCAGAGCCGCCAGCCGATGTCTCTCGATTTCCGCCAGCAGATCCAACAGCGTGACGCAGTTCACACGCACCACCATCGTTTCGCCGATCTCCCGCGATGCTTCGGCGTCATGCCGCAACTCGCTCATACTTCGCTCAGTAATCATCTAGGCACCCTCCGCGCGATCCCCGCTCGCAGTTCCGTCAGTCCGACCACAAGCTGGTCGATCGTTCGGTTCCGCTCTCCGGCATGTGACCGCAACCGCTCGATGCGACGCTCGGCCACTTCCAGAATCTTATGACAACGTTCCTTCGTTTTGGATCTCACGGCTTAACCCCCAGAACTGTTTCCAGGCGAGCAATAACCTCAACGAATTCGGACACGTTGTAACGCTGTTTGAACTCATACATTTTGTCGAGGGCATACTTCAGCTCGTTCTCAAAAACGCCCACGCATTCGAGCGACTCGCCACCGGTGCCGATCATGTGCGGCTGATCGTCCAGCCAAACGCATGGGCTGACCCCGGCCTCAATCGCGGCGAGCTTCTTCGGCTTGTCATAAGCAAAGATGATCGGCCACGTCACGCCGGCCGCTCGCATCAGCAGTTCGTTCTCATAAGTCTTGCGGCGACTCGTGACCGTCACGACTTCGATCCCGTAGCTCAACGCCGTGACTGCCAGTTCTTGAACTAGCTGCGGATGCGCCGTATAGCATCCATCAAAATCAATCGCGAGACATTTCATCGTTTCACCTCCGTGCTGTTTATATTCTCAACGCACTGCGTTTCGTTTCTCTTCTGGCAATTGTATCTCGTACAGCTTCACGTTCCGCCGGTTGTTGATCGGATCTCGCCCACGATGCTCGACGACTTCCAACTGCCTCAGAAACTTCTGCACGTTGCGTTGGTGCGAACCGATCCGCTGAGCAATCACCTTGACCGGCAATCGCGGGTTTCTCCGCAGAAAATCAGCAAATTCGAGCAGTCTCATGTCAGCACCCTTTGAATCTCTTGCCAGTCATTCGGAGTCCACACATACGCAGGCACGCCGCATTCCTCGAATAGATTGAGCCACAAGTTCTGCTCGGCCGTGACGCGGTTCTTGCCCACCTTCAGTTCCGCAACAACCTTCTGCGGCGGACGCAACAAAACTAAATCAGGAAAGCCGGCAACCGATCGACGAGAGTCGTGAGTGTGATAAACAAACCAGCGCTTCAGCTTCGCGAAGTCGATCACCATGCCCATGAATTCCCGCTCGCTCGGCTGCATTCGCTCGACTCCGTTCGCTGCGGCCTTCGCTGGCAAAAAAAAACATTAGCGGGACATTGCTTGAACGTGTTCCACCATCGCGTTGACAAACTCAATTCCGAAGAGGTCGACCAGCTTATCGGCCGCCTTGGCTGGGTCATTCGGAATGTACACCTGGCGGTTCTCTCTGATGCCAGCCTTGACCAATGCCGCGTTCGGCGACATCTGGCCTGCCATCACCTTGGCGACCACTTCCGGCTCGCACTCCCGCTTAACGCGGTCGATGCTGTAGGCCCGACTGTTGCCGGTTACTCGCTGACCGTCGTGCTCGGTGACATTGTCACCAGACTGTTGGGGTGCATCATGTTGATTAACACACTTCATCGCCTCCCGAAACATCGCCAAGCATTCGGGATCGTCCTTGATGATGGCCTCAACCGTGCGAACATCTTCGCCCCAGCCGCGTATCGGCTTCTCGGTGATAAGCTCGCGCAGGCTCGACAACTCGATCACCTTGCCTTTAGGAGTCCCGTCAGACGTAACCAAATGACGGCACTCCCATGCCTTATGTCGAATGATTTTTTTCAGAATACTAGGGAAGTTTGACAACCCAAACTCGGTGGACCGCAATGAGTCATAGGCTCTTCTGCAAATTTGGCCGCGTTCAATTTCGTTTAACTCGCTCATCGTTTTCCCTTGTTGCACTCGCGGACCAATTGATTCAACTTGCTTTGCAATTCCGTCTCCGTCATTTCTCGTTGTGGTCTGAACTTTCCGTGAATGACCTTCACATCCACGTCCAGAAATTTCGACAAGCGGAACGCGGCTCGATTGCATTTCTGCCGCAGGCCGTCCATGCGATCTTCTTTGCATGGTTCGTTGGTAACATCTTCCGCACGCTCAAGCGAAATTCCGCCAGTCATTGCCATGATCTGCATGACCTTTTGCATGGACACGCCAACCGATTCCGCGACACGCTCGATCTTCTTGGCCTCATCACTCGGTATGCGTTCCTTGCCAATTAACACAACTTCAGTCCCGTCGTGTTGCGTTGAATACGAATCAAACTGCAACGCCCCTTGTTGGCGTTCGTTTAGCTCTCGCGATTCTTTTTCGCTCATTTCGCGTAACGCCTGCCCTTGTGCTTTCTCGATGTTTTGAGCGCATCGAATCAATCGCGGATCGGCCGGCAGGTACACATAAGCCTCAAAGTCTTCTAAGCCACGCACTCGCGACACGCGGCCAATCAGTTGGCGAAAAAACAGTTCGGAGGTGGTGTTGGTCAGATAGCAGAGCACTTGCAGCCGCTTAATGTCGGTGCCTTCGCTAACCTTGCGAACTGCCACCAACCATTCCTTGCGACTCTTGCGGAACTCTTTCACGCTATCGTTTTCAATATCGGTATCACTGACGATTACGCTTGGCTCGCATCCTGTGACCTCGCGAATCAAAGCCGCCACTTTGACCGCATGAAATTGATCTACGCACGCGGCTAACGCCCCTGCATCGGGAATTGACTTGCGAACCTCTACGAGCTTCCGATGGGCCGAAAGAATTTGCTGCCTGACGTACTCACCGTTTGGATCCAGCAGTTTCTTTAATCGCTGCGCTGCGTCATCGTCGCTAATCTCTTCAGAAATGGTTTCCGTGTCTCCGGTGCAATCGTTGCGAATGCTCCCTTTGGAATGATCGAACACGAGATACCTGATGACGTCGTCGGACAAGGCGTCTTTGTGTCCGTAGTTACAATCACCTACGGCAACTCCTTCTCCATTGTACTTGACGAATGGAATGGCTCGCCCGTCAGACTTCCAAGGCGTCCCGGACATCAAAAGACGTTCTTTCGCTAACTCAAAAGCTGTTGTAATGCCCTTTCCGAAATGCGCCTCATCGCCGCAATGATGGACTTCATCAAATACCACCATAGTTGGCGCGACGCTGCACAGTTTCCGAAAAACAAGTGCTTGATTGGCAACCAGGTGATAGGTGACGACCGCACCTTGAAAACCATGCTTGAAATTGGTCCCGAACTCTTTTGTTTGCAATGCAATGCCAAACTTGGCTGCTTCGTCTTTCCATTGCTCGCGTAGGTTGTCGGTGGGAACAACGATAATGACGCGACGATCTGAACCCGCCGACATCCATAGGCGACACGCTTCAAGTGCTGCCATCGTCTTTCCGCCGCCAGGAATTGCGATGAGCATAAATGGTGCATGCGGTTCGCGGTCATCCCATTTGTGAAGGAAATCTAATTGCCACTTGCGCGGCTTAAACTGAAACGCCGCTTTCTTTTTGTTCATTTTGGAATCTAGCATCTGGCAATTCTCAACGGTTGTTTCGCCACCCAGCGAATAAGGGTCGATGTGATCCGCTTCGCCGGTTCTATCTGAAACCAGCTCTACGGCCTGTCTTTGCATCTTGGAAAACTCACGCATAGCAACTGCCTGCCTTACATCTTGTCTCTGATGATCTGCCGAATCTGGCGAACGCATTCGGAAACGGCGGAGAGCACTAGCAAGCGCGTGCCTTGCACCGCCGCAGACACCTCTGGCAAATGACCGCTCATGTCTACGATCGCCTGCGCGAACGACAACAACTTCTCGCGGTCAGGACGCAACGCCTCCGCGATGTCGGCGGCCTCTTGTGCCTCACGCTGTTCGCGTTTGAGTTTCTCCGCAGCGTCGATGGCCGCTTGCTCCGCCAGAACCTTCAGCCGCTCAGCCTCGACACGCTCATGCTCCGCTTTGTCTTTCGCACGTTGCTCGGCCTGCTCTTTCTCGATTCGAGCCGTCTCGATATCCGCGAGCCGTTTCTTTTCTGCTTCGATCGCTCGCTGCTGTTCCGCCTGAGCCTCTTGCAGTTTCGCAAACTCCGCCGCTTGCTCGGCCTTCTGGCGCTCGAATGCCGCACGCTCAGCCGCCAACTTCTCCGCCTCGGCTTTGATGCGGGACAGGTCCTCGGCCGCCGCTTTCTCCGCCGCCGCTTTCTCCGCCGCACGCCGCTCAGTTTCTGCGGCGCGGAGACGATCCGTTTCAATCTTGTCTTCGATTTGTTTCGCGATATCGGCATCGCTCAACGATTCGATCAGCACTCGCGGAAGGTTCAGGCCGACATGCTGCAACTGCGCGTTCCGAGCATTGAACACAGCGTCTTCGGCGTCGCGTTTCTCTTTCGCGACCTGTTCGTCGATCGCATCCACAAGACGCGTGACGTGATCCTCGGCCTCGCCAGCCATCGAGGTCAGTTCCGCCGCGACCGAGTCAACACGCTTGATGTGCTCACGCGCCGCCGCGTTCAACTCTTTTCGCGTCCTGTCGATGCCCGTGCGAACCTTGACCCACTCCTTGCGTCGCTGGTCGCAGAGCTTGTACCCGGCTCTGTCTTTCACGCCGTCGATCGTCAACGCCAGGTCAGCTTCGACCTTCGTCTTCAGATCCTCAATGGCCAGTCCGTAATCAATCACATGGCTCAGTTCGTTTTTCACTTCCAGAACTTCGGGCATGATTCCCTTTCGTAATTAAATGACCGGATCGCTGGCCGGAACCGGTGCGTACTTCGCGAACAGTCGATAGATCGCCTGAGCGTCTTCGTCTCGCATCGTGGCGGCTTGCGCGTCGAATTTGTGATAAGCCGGCGTGATCTCTTCCGGCTTCAGTTCCGCCAGTCGCTTGGCGTACTTCTCAACGATGGTCGCGACTGTTTGGCTCGTCGCTTGCGTCTGTTTTTTCGCGTTGTTGGGCGCGTCTGTCTTGTCGCGAATTCGGATGCCCAGCGTCATACCGCCACTCGGCGAGCGCACCTCGTCAACGTAGAACCAAATCCATTTGCCTTTCCAATCACCGACGTTCGGGCCGTACAGCTTCAAGAGTTGCTTACGGTTCGTCGGCTTCAGCCAAAGCACTTTCGCGGCGAGCTGCCCATCTATGTTCAGAGTCAGAGTAAACATCTCTTTCTGCGACTTGCCACACGCCACGACATCGACGCAGCGATTACATTTCACGATTTGAACCGGCACATCGCCGCGACCAGCAAAATCCTCTGCTCCGAAAAAGTCGCTGTCAGCACGCATAGCGCTGATGTGCCCCGTGTATTCTTGCACGCTCATTCGTCGAACCCTTCCAAGTTAATGTTCCCGATTTCAAACTCGCTCACGTCGCAGATACTTTCCGCGTAGAACGTCAGCCATTCGTTTTTCTCAATGCACCGCTCAACCGCTTCGATTGCTGCGGTCATGCGAGCCAATCCGAATTGGAGAGCCGATGTCGTGAGTCGCACCAATCGAACGCCTGAGGTTTCGAGCGAGACGAACAGCAAAAACACCTTCTCGACCTGCTTCCCAGTCGCCTGCTCGTACAGGTTTGCGTACAGGCCAAGCTGTTCCCTGTAGTGCAAACGTCTAACTTCGCGTGTGATTGATTCTTCGTCGATCGCTCGCGAAGTCGTCTTGAGGTCGATCATCGTGACCGGCCCATCGTCGGACGTGATCGAATCAATCAGCCCTTTGCAGTAGGTTTTCGAGACCTTGCCAAACACTGCCAACTCGGTCTCGCGTTTCCGTCGCAGTAGATCATTGACCGGTTGAATCCCACGAACCTCGCGACACGCCGCCTGCACCTCTCGCACGTCGGCCGCTCGCATAATCAATTTGCCGGCGTTCGCTTCGTTGAACTCTTTCCACTCGCTTCCGGCACGACGATCACCACCCCACACGGCGACGCAATCAACCAGCTTCTCCGGCTCAAGCAGGATCGTGTGTGCCAACGTGCCACGGTCGAAGCTGTCTTGCAAACTTGCCGTAGGCGCTGCCCGCGTCCCCTCATACGCGTTGCGGATCAACACCGGGTCAATGTCGCTCGAACCCAACAATCCAGCCTTGAGACTGCTGGCGTTCATTCGCTTGATTCGTGAGTACGCTTCCCGCGTCATACTTGGCACCGTGACCGTGCGAAGCAGATCATCAGTCAAAACATCAGCGATTTGTCGATCAGCCATCACAAGATCACCTTCAAAAGAGCACGGCGGCGAACTGGTCTCGACGAGAGACTGAGGTCATCGTGCCCGCCGCCGTGCCGCTCATTCGATTACCGGCAACCCGTCAATCTCTTCGTAAGCAGGAGCGACGCCAAGCGGGTCAATCACACGCCGGCCAAGGTCTGCGATGTCCGATTCGTCTGCCTGGATTTTCGACCCCGGCTTGCCCTTCTTGGCATTACTGCGCTTGATGTCCCATCTCTTACCGGCCTGGATACCAACACGCGGCGACTCGCCGCCACGAGCCAGACACAACACGATCTGCTCACCGGTCACGCTGTCTGTCAGAGTCGTTTTCTCGCCGTGCATCAAAGCCAAAACAAGCATTTCGATTCCTCCTTGAAAATGACCCCGGCCGGAAGTGCTGGCATCGTGCCTCGGCCGGGGTCGGCCATCCCTGATCGTCTCGCGGTTTCCTCCACCGCGTTCAATTCGAGCCGGCCTGCAACGAGCAAGCCGGCCGCTTCTCACACTCTGACGCCAGCCTTCCCGGACCAGCGGCAGAACGCCTGAAATCTCACTTGTACGTTCGGCATTGATCTTCGCTGTAGCGTTTCCAGTAGTTTTGAAACGCATTGCGGAGCCGCTCATAGTTGGCTAAGTCGGCATGTCTCGCAGCGTTCGCCAACGCCTTCACAAACGCACCGCCGAAGTGATCCATGTTTTCGATGATCTCTAGTTCACAGTCGCGTTTCATTTGGCGCAGAGTGGTCGTTTGATCTTGCAACTCATACGCACGCCCCAAAGCCGCGTCACGATCTTCGATCTCCAACGGGTTTCCCATGTCTTTCACGATCGTCCTCCTTGGCTCGTATTCGTTGCCCGCGTTGATCAAGTCCGCAGAATGGAAAATCGCTCCGCCGGCCTGCGATCCGGTTCTTTGTGTCGTCGCATTCCCAGAGCGACCAGGCGGAGCGATATCCACGATCTGCGACACAATTCACCTCGCACCAAAAAAAAGGCAGCCGCGCGACGTGACCAGACAAGCCGATTGTTCGGCTCATCTGATCGTCACGCGACTGCCCCAAGATGCGGTCGCGAGGAAGTTCTTGGCTTCCCGTGCCACGCCATCCAGGCTTCCCCGCCGCTGGCCGCGACGTTGACTCCGTTCAAGCTCCGTCTATGTCTCGCCGCGTGACTGACACGCGGCTGCCGTTCAAACTCTCAACATATCCAATGGGCTGCGATTGCTCGCGGCCCCTTGCTGTTCGACATGGAGATAAATACTCGTCGTCTCCAAATTGGCATGACCCATCAACTCCTGAATCTCTCGCAGCGGAACCCTGTTGTTCATCATGTGCGTCGCGAATCCGTGGCGAAGCGTGTGAGCTGTCACTCGTTTGAGTATCTTCGCGGCGCGAACTGCGTTTGCCAGCGGATCGGTGAACGTGGTTGAGTCCAGATGCCAACGGCCTTCGTATCCGTGCTTATTGTTTGTTGAGTCGAGGTACTTACGAGAGCAAAACAGCCAATACCAACCCAACTCGGATGCCGCACGCGGGCATTTCCTCGCGAGCGCGTAAGGTAACGGAACGCGAGCACGATGAGCGTTCATATCGAGAGCGTGCAGACGCTCAGTCTCAGTGATTTGCAAACGCAACAATGGCTTGGCGGCTTCCGGTAATTGCACAATCCGATCCTTCTTTCCTTTGGCCTGACGAACGTGAATGAAGTTGTTCTCGAAGTCGATGTTCTGCACCCTTAAATCGAAGACCTCTCCGATTCTGAGACCAGCGCCGTAGCAGAGGTAAGCGATGAGTCGGTTGCGGCCCGTCAGGCACTTCATCAGCGACAACGTCTCGTTGACGCTCAGCACGGAGGGGATGTAGCTCGGCTTTGTGGCCCGCAAGGCATCAATCCCTTTAATCTCAATGTTGAGAACGTTTCGATACATGAAGAGAATTCCAGAAAACGCCTGATTCTGTGTGCTCGGTGACACGTTGAGTTGGTTCGCCAGATGACTCAAGAAGGCTTCGATCTCGGATCGGCCATTATCATTCGGATGCACCCAATCTGTTTCGCGAGCACCGCGCCGCTTCCAATCGAACCGCATGAACTTGACACACCAGTCCCAATACACCTCGGCAGTTTTGTAAGACCTCCCCATCATGCGGCACTTTTCAAAGAACTGTTCTTTCAATCGCTTCGGTTTGCTCGTGACCATGATCTCGCTTTCGGATTTGAGTCATGGCATCCGTTCCGAATTGTCGATCCTTCAAAGCCGTCTATCTGGTTACGCGGATTTGAAGCCGCTCTATAAAGCGTTAGCCAGCAAAGTCGAACACGCCCTGCCGCAAACGATTCGCGGCCTTCTCACAGTATTCCTCACTCAACTCGATCCCCACCGCACAAATGCCTGCCAGCTTGCACGCCAGCAGCGTCGTCCCTGACCCCATGAACGGATCAAGCACCGTTTCAGCGTCGATCCATTTCAAACACCACTTCATCAACCCAAGCGGCTTCTGAGCCGGGTGAAACTTCTTCTCCATCTGGCTCGGCATGTGTGCTTCGCACTGTGCCATTCGGAAAACCCGCGTCGTCCGGTCCAAGTTCGTCCATGCCATCTCGGCTTGCCCCGTCGTCCATGTGTCTGGCTGCTTTTTGTCCCATATCAACCAGCATCGTGACGGCGGCAGGTTGTAATAGTTCCCACCCCAAATGATTGCTTGCTTCCCGTGCTGAAGCACTTCCGGCAAATGTTCACTCGGCTGCATGTCCCACTTTTTTGCCTCGCCTTGCGGTATCTTCCAACTGCTCTTCTCGCCACCGGCCCCGCCGTTCCATTTGTCACCAAGCCCATACGGCGGGTCTGTCACCACAGCATCGAACACCCCAAGAGACGGCAGCACATCGCCGCAGTTCCCACAGTAAATCGTGATCCCATCCTGTTCAAAAAAGCTGGCTAACAAGTCGGTCAACCCGAGCGGCGAATCACGTCTGTCCCGATGGCAAGCCGCTTGTCGCCGCCGGGTTACCTTTGTCGTTA
>SXGQ01888768.1_pt1 | contig 16455 bp, 12 predicted proteins | sample 3178371 | NCBI WGS metagenome assembly SXGQ01 (sample SAMN11356859, study PRJNA531348) | freshwater metagenome | isolation source: freshwater sample F1-20 | place: China: Fuxian Lake, Yuxi | collected 2017-12-25
GAGTTCGTTGGCGCGCTTGGTGGCGGCGTAAAAAGTCATGGGGTGGTCGGCGCTGTGGTGCGGCGAAAATGGCTGTGTTGTGTTCAGCCCATACACGGAGCTTGTGCTGGCGTAGACCAAATGCGCCACCTTGCCATGGCGGCAGCCTTCAAGAATGTTGGTCATGCCCACCAAATTACTTTGGGTGTAGGCCATTGGATTTTCAATGGAGTAGCGCACGCCGGCCTGCGCCGCCAAGTGAATCACGCGGTCAAACTTGGTGTTGGCGAATAAAGATTTCATTCCATCCGTGTCGCACAAATCCAATTGAGTGAATTTGAATTGATCACGAACTTGAAGCCGCGCCAAGCGCGCCTGCTTCAAGATGGGATCATAATAGTTGTTCATGTTGTCTAAGCCAACAACATGGTCGCCACGGTCAAGCAATTGATGCGCGGTGAATGATCCAATGAATCCCGCGGCGCCGGTAACAAGAATATTCATAAGCGCATTCTATGAGAGATCAAGCACGCGCAGAATTTCAGAGTCGATTGGCCGCGCGTTGTACTTTTCCTGGGCAATACGGCGGCCAGCCGCGCCCATGGCGGAGTTACGCGTTGGATCATTGGCTAGTTCCAACATAGCGGTGGCAAGTTCGGTTGCATTGTGGGTTGCAACAAGCAGTCCATTCACATTGACTTCGATTGGATCGCGGCAGCCAATCGCATCGGTTGCAATAATTGCGCGGCCAATCGCCATGGCTTCAAGCACAACCTTGCTGGTTCCTTCGCGGTAGGAGGGCAGAATAAATGTGGTGCATGCTTGAAGATGCGGGCGCACATCCTCCACCTCATCAAGCGCCTCAAAGCAACCTTCCCGTACCCAACGCGCAATGTCCGCGCGCGTAAAACTGCTGGGGTTGTCGTCCCATGCGCAGATCAAGGTGCAACGAATCTCGGGGTGACGCGCGCGAACCATTTTGCATGCTTGCGCAAATTCTGCAACGCCCTTGTCTTTGAGCGGTCGGCTGATCATGAGAAAGTGCGTGCGCACTGGAACAGGTTGCGCCGTAAAGTGTTCCAGATCAACGCCGGAGCCCGCGATCACGCGCACGCGATCGTTGCGCACATTGACCAGCACGCCCAGCGCGGCAAGTTCATCGCAGTCGATTTGATTTTGAAAGAACACCGTGTCGCATACTGCCAAAGAGCGGCGATACAAACGCGTGGAGAACATCCGGATGAATCGACGCGCCAATGTGTTGCCAGTGAACGCGAAACCAAGGCCGGTCAAAAGAGCGGCGACTTTTTTGACGCCCGCGCGCCGTGCTGCGATCGGCCCAAACGCCACGCACTTTGGGTTGTAGGCAAGCAGCGCGTCCACCCGCTGCACTTTTAAAATTTCAGTCACCGTGGCTTGAAATTGCAAATCCCGCAGTGGAGAAACTTTTCCGCCACTCAAAGGAGTATCAAAGTGCTCCACGCTAGCCTGGCTTAGGCGTTGCCTAGAACGCGCGCTCGCCGGTGAGGTGAGCGCAATCACGCGGTGGCCATTGGCTTGCGCCGCGCGAATAAGGCTGCCGCGAAACGCAAGCACGTGTTGTGCATTTTTGCCTAATAGGGCGAGTGTTTTGTGGGTCATGACGAGCGCTCCAAGCGCGTGGGCGCAGAATGATGCCTTTGCCTTGCGTGCGTGTATAGGTGGCCACTCATGATGTTGGCTTCCAATGTTGCACCCAAGCCATCCACATGAGTAACGCCCACACTTTGTGTTGATGCCCGCCGCCACCCGCGCGGAGTCGGCTCCATTCATGCGCCACAACATCCGCGTGTAGAAATTCTTGTTCGCGCACGCGTTGATCAGCAAGCAAGTCGCCCGCCCAATGTTGCAGTGGACCGCGCAGCCACGATTCAAGCGGAATTGCAAAACCCATTTTTGGCCGATCCATGAGCGGAGCCGGCACAAACCTGCTCAAGACTTGGCGCAGCATCCACTTGCCTTGGCCGTTACGCACTTTCATATTGGCAGGCAATGTCCAGGCGAATTCCACAAGCCTGTGGTCAAGCAGCGGAACGCGCGTCTCCAAACTTGCAGCCATGCTGGCACGGTCAAGCTTGGTCAAAATATCATCCACTAAATAGGTTGTTTGATCCAGCCACTGCATGGCGCGTAGAGGGTCAAGCATGTCGGCTTGCGCGGGTTCATTTACGCGCGCATCTCTTTGATTCGGATCAATTACCAAGGTTTGTGGATCGCTCCACGCGCTCACCAAGGAGGTGTACCCGTGTTGCCACTCTTGACACTTGGCCAACGACGCAATCTTATGTAAATGATCACCAAACTGGCTTGAGCGCAGCGTGCGTGGCAACATGGGCTGTGCGAATTTTCCAACAGCGTCAAGTTGCTTGGTGGAAAAAATGCGGATCATGGAGGCGGCGGTAGCGCGTAGCGGCGCGGGAATTTTTTGCAGGGATGGCCATAGATGATCCATCATGCGATGACGGTTATAGCCGGCAAAAATTTCATCGCCGCCGTCACCCGAAAGCGCCACGGTGACATGCTGGCGCGCAAAGCGGCTCATGAGATAGGTTGGAAGCTGGCTGGAATCCGCAAAGGGCTCGTCAAACATCTGCGCAAGTAGGGGAATAGCGTCGCGTAGTTCGTGAGACGCAACCTCAATAGAAGTGTGGTCAGTCTTCAAATGCTTGGCCACGTTGTTGGCGTGCGTGCGCTCATCGGATTGCGTTTCTTGAAAGCCAACGGTGAATGTGCGAATTGGTCGCTGAGACAGCGACTGCATGACGGCGCAGACAAGTGTGGAATCAATTCCGCCTGAAAGAAACGCGCCAATGGGAACATCCGCCACCATGTGCGTATCTACCGCCGACTGCACGCGCGTGAACAGAGCTTCTTCGGCTTGCGCGTCGGTTCCCACAAAAGGATCTGCCACGCCGCGCTGCGCAATAGCGCGCGCGTTCCAATACATGGTGGTTTGAGTTTCGCCGCTATCCACATGGATGGTCATCATGTGCGCGGGCGCAAGTTTGGAAATACCCTTCCAAATCGTACGCGGCGCGGGGACATATAAAAATTGAAAGAAGTCGGCTAGCGCGGCGCGGTCCACGGCGCGCTCAAAGTTGGGCACGCGCACAATCGCCTTCAATTCGCTGGCGAAGGCAAACACGCGCGCATTGCCTTGGCCAATCCAGCCAAAGTACAGAGGCTTTATTCCAATTCTATCTCGCACCAAATGCAGTACGCGCTGCTTGGAATCATGTAGGACAAACGCAAACATGCCAACAGCGCGTCGCGCCGCGTCTTGCACGCCCCAGGCTTCCACGGCGGCCAACAGCACTTCCGTATCAGAGTGCGAACGAAACGCCACGCCCAGCGCGCGCAATTCATCGCGCAACTCTTGATAGTTGTAGATTTCACCGTTGAAGACCAGCGTGAAGCGACCACTGTGCGAGTGCATGGGTTGCGCCGCGTCATTGGAACAATCAATAACTTTTAATCGCGTGTGTGCCAGGCCCACATGCGTTGGCGCGTGAAACCATACTGCAGATGCGTCGGGTCCTCGGTGCGCAAGTGTGCTAGCCAGGTCGCGTAGAACACTATCTGGACTCTTCAAACGATTTGAAAAGTCAACAAAGCCCGCTATTCCGCACATAGATCATTATTCCACAATTGATAGGGATTTGTTCGCCATAATGCATCAATTTGAAACTTCAATTCATGCCTATGGACATTCATGAAGTAAATAGTACAGAAGTCAAATCCATCAGTTTGAGATTCTTACTGGCGGCTTGATTTCAAATGGACATTCATTATTATATATGCGTGCGAAACTTACTCGTGCAAATGTCTGGGGCTTCCAAAATTTTATTGGCGGCCACAACCGACGCCGTGTTGTCTGCAGGGCTGTTGTTTGTCGCCTATTGGCTTGTGCAGGCGAATATTTCCTTGGCATGGAATTCATGTCAGGGGCTTATATTTTGGGCCGTACTTGGTGCGCCAATCTGTTTTTATTTTGCGGGGTTATATAAAGAAATTACTCGCTACATCGGCCCCATCTTTGCGGTGCGCGTGGTAGCGGGCGTTGCGTTACTCGCGACTTTGATTTTAATCATTTCATTTCTTACAACTCGAGTATCAAATCTTCCGCGAACCGTGCCGTTTATTTATTTTGCGCTCACCACGTTGGCGGTTGGTGGAACGCGTCTTGGGGCGCGTTGGTGGTTGCTCGGAAAAGGTGGTTATCCCAGCAAGTCTAAGGTGGCAATCTTTGGAGCGGGTGCGGCGGGCATAGGCTTGCACTCCGCGCTTATTCACGGCCGTGAGCAATCTGTAGTCGCCTTTATTGATGATGATCCAAAGTTGCAAGGCAGAAAAATTCGCAATGTGCCTGTGTATTCCAGCGAAAATATTTTACAAGTCTTTGCCAACTATGACATCAAGGCGCTGCTACTGGCGCTTCCTGGTGCAAGCCGCTCGCGTCGTTTCAAGTTGGTTCAGCAAGCCACGGCGCACGGCATTCGGGTACTCACTGTGCCAACGTTGGCGGAACTTGATGATGGCACCGCATCCGTTGGGCAACTTCGCCCCGTGAAAGTGGATGATTTGCTTGGCCGCACGCCCGTGGTTGCTGATGAGGAGTTAATGCACAGGCACATCACCGGCAAAAGCGTGCTCGTCACGGGCGCGGGTGGATCGATTGGATCGCAACTATGCAACAAAATTTTGCAGGCTAGCCCAACACGCCTAGTTCTTTTGGATCAGTGTGAGCACAACTTATATGTCATTGAAAAGGAAATCCGGCACCTGATTTCTAAGCGTGGTGGCGAAATGTTGTTAGAAACCGCGCTTGGATCGGTGAACGACCGAGTGCTGCTGGATCGATTATTGGTGTCGCAGCGAATTGAAACAGTGTATCACGCGGCCGCATACAAGCATGTGCCCATGGTTGAAAAACACGAGACCGCTGGCGTGGAGACCAATGTGTTTGGCACACTGACCATGGCAAAAGCCGCGCTGCACGCGGGGGTGAAAGCATTTATTTTTATCTCCACAGACAAGGCCGTTCGGCCCACCAGCGTCATGGGCGCAAGTAAGCGACTGGCGGAAATTATTTTGCAATCACTGCATGCAAGTTCAACTGCAAAAACCGTCTTTTCTATGGTGCGCTTTGGAAATGTGCTTGGATCTTCTGGCTCCGTTATTCCGCTATTCCAAGAGCAACTTGAGCGCGGTGGCCCACTCACAGTAACGCACCCAGAAATGGTGCGCTATTTCATGACCATTCCAGAGGCCGCGCAACTTGTTATTCAAGCCGGCGCCATGGCCAAGGGCGGCGAGGTGTTTGTGCTTGATATGGGCGAGCCCGTCAAAATTATTGATTTGGCAAAGAACATGATTCGCCTTGCGGGGCGCACTTTGCGCGATGAAGATCATCCCACAGGCGAAATTGAAATTCAAATCACGGGTGCCCGTCCCGGCGAAAAGTTGTATGAGGAATTGCTCATCAGCAGTAATTCGGTGGCCACTGAGCACGCCTGCATTGGTTTGGCGCATGAGCCATTTGAATCCTGGCATACGCTCGAAGCCAAACTCGATCGCCTGCAAACCGCCGTCGATCAGCGCGATGATGGAGTAGTGCGAAAGTTGCTTGGGGAACTTGTGGGTGGCTATGAAATATGCGGCGCCAAATCGTACTGATGTTTCGGGACATTTGATTTCCTTAAAACACCTCACCCCACGTGCCGTCTAAGCCAGGACTCCAAAATAAGCAACAACCATTGGCGCTGCGCCGAGTCACGGGGCGTTGCTGACGGACTAGCTAGCAAGCCACGCAACGCGATGCGGTTTGTGAATTGCGTGATCATGGATTGCGGCGTGAACAATATGGACTCACTCAGTTGCGCCAACGCAAGTTCGGCGCGCGCGGTAATGGTGGAATGATGGGTTTGCGTCAATCGCGCGATGAATTTTTCTGGCAAATATCCACGCAGTATATGTACAAGCACCTCGTTGCTTGCGCCGCGTAAGCCGGCGGCGACGTGGTGATTTAAAAATGGTGCTCCAACCGCAAGCGAGTGATGCGCACATAATTGATTCATTAAACCCATTTGGCATGGCCAAGTTTGCGCATCGGGCGCTACGATAGGATTTTTCCTTTGCAGCAACGCATTTAGGAAAGATGTGCGTGTCGCTGTCAATTCAGCCACGCGCGTGGCGCTGTGCACGCTCACTCCACACAAAGCATGTGAGGTATTGGCGCGCGTAAATGCGGCGTTGGCATTCCAGCAAAGTGAATCAAGCAATCCAATTGGCTCATCCAGGGCGTTGATAACTCGATTGAGTATCTCGGAAAAGTCTTCTAGTGATTCGCCCTGATGATGGATGGCGCCAATATGTTGATCAAGATCGTTTACAAAGGGGGTGTTAGGCGCATGCAAGGGATCCGTCACGGAGTATGTGTGGGTTTCAAGTTGCAATTCTAAGCGGCACATGGCGCTTAATAACGCGTCGGTTGGCTCATGGGCGCGCAAGATATGCACACTACTTGAACGAAAGCGCGACTGTTGCAACGAATCCAGCAAGGCGCGCCGCAGCAACTCACTTTGTTCCGCCAGTGTGGGTTGCGTCTCAACGGGCGTGGTATACGGTAACTGTGGATCATCTTCAGGCGCGTGAAAATTGGATGAATGCGGTTCACCGCATAAGGGCGCGAGCATAGTTATTACGCCACTAGCGGCGGGAGCATTTTCGTGAATAGAAATGAGATTGGCACTTGCCAACAACGGCGCGCAATCCAACTCCACAAATCCACCCGCAGTAACCTTACGCGCGCCCTGATACATACACCGCGGCGCAGCCACAAAGCCGTTGGCTAAATATTCATGAACCGCGTTTTGATCCAGTGCTGCATTGAATCCAGGAATCAATTTCAACGCGCGCAATTCGCTGGCAAAGGCGAACCAGCCGCGACCCCAAGAAAAATAGAGTGGCTTAGAATCAAAGGCGTCGCGTGCTAACAATAATTTTTTAAGTCGATCATTCCAAAGCGCCAGCGCAAATGGGGTTTCAATAGCTCGTAGCGCGTGAATGGGGCTCTTTATGGAATCGGCAAAAACGCGCGCCAATTCAGCCAATACTGGTGGATATTGATTGGCTTTGACCTCGGCGCCGCGCGTGGATGCAAGCGCGTCACCGTCATACACAATTTGTATTTGCGCGGCGGAGTTTGCAATGATCGCAGTACGAGAGGTGAGCAAGTGGCAGTCGGACAAGGCTACTTGTGTTTGCTCGCCCATCCAGAGCGAGTCGCGCTCAAAGCCACGATGAATCATGGTGTTTTGCATTTGCGCCATCAGCGCAGCGAGTTTTCCCCCAGTGAAGCCTGCCCCAAAATCAATCACTCCACAAATACCACTCATGGCGCGCGCTCAAGTGCAACCTCTTTGGCTGGAAAAAGATTCGCCGACAATAAGCCCAAATATTCCTTCAAGCATATTTCTGTTTGATCTAGCGCCGTTCCGCGTGGCAACATCATGCGCATAGAGAATTGCTCATCGATACCGGCCGTGAGATAATTGCAGGGCAATTCAACCACTTCAAATCCAAGCGCGCGAAATTGCAGGGCCGCGCGCGGCAGGTGAAATACGCTTGTGGCAAGCAAAATCTTTTTGGCGCCAAGGCCGCGTAATGTGGAAGCGTGTTGAATGGCCTCGCTTTCGGTATTTCGGGCTTGCCGACCAACAACAATGGCGCTTTCTGGAATTCCAAGTTCCAGCGCCATTTGCTTCTGAAATTGTCCTTCATTCACCGCAGGCTCGTCCGCTTTGCCGCTGCCACCCAACACCAACAGGGGTGCCTTGCCAAGTTTGTAGGCCGCAACTGCAACGCGAAATCGATCTGCGGAGGTGCTTAAAAAATATTTTTGCTCAAGGCCGTCGCGATGCCAACGGAAAGAACTTCCAAGCACAACAATCGCGTCGCACTTGGGTGCGTCCGTTGGTCGAAGCGGGGGAACCAAGCGCTCTAGACTTGCTGCAAGCCCCGTTGCGACCACGGGCGAGCATGCCAAATACAACATCACCACACCACTGGCGTTTAGCAGTGCCCCCACGCGCCAGGCGCGTGAAAGATAGCTTGCGCGATAGCGCCACATGAAGATCAGGCCCACGACAATCAACAAAATTGAAATAGTGGAGGGCATGAAGAAAGGTAGCCACCATCTTGGCGTGGTTAGAAACATGTTGATTGAAAGAGTAACTTGTATTCGCACGGAGTGAAATCTGTCCGTATGCTCTAAGACATGACACCGTTCATGGGCGAATTTGTGGGAACCGCACTCTTGGTTTTAATCGGAGATTCTGTAGTTGCCAACAATTGTTTGGCGCGCACCAAGGGCAACAATGCGGGTTGGTTGGCCATGTGCGCTGGATGGGGTCTGGCGGTTTTTGTGGGCGTGTATTGCGTTGCAGCCGCAAGTGGAGCTCACTTAAATCCCGCGGTGACGATTGGTTTGTGGTGGGCAGGCGTGTTTGAAGTAAGCCAAGTTATGTCGTACATCATTGCGCAAATGCTGGGCGCATTTGTGGGCGCGCTTCTGATGTGGCTTGTTTATTTACCGCACTGGGACAAGACGCTTGATGGTCCAACCAAGTTGGGCGTGTTCTGTAACGCACCCGCCATCCGCGCGCCGCTATCCAATTTTTTAACGGAGATGATTGCCACCGGCATTTTAATCTTTGGAATTCTGTCACTGAAAGACGCGCAGTTGAACATGGATGATGGAAGCGTTGTGAAGATGAGCTTGGGCGCTGTGGGCGTATTGCCGGTGGCGTTGTTGGTTTTTGCGATTGGCTTGTGTCTTGGTGGATCAACTGGCTACGCCATAAATCCCGCGCGTGACTTGTCGCCGCGTATTGCGCACGCATTCTTGCCAATACCAAACAAAGGCTCAAGCGATTGGGGCTACGCTTGGATTCCAGTCTTCGGTCCATTGGCTGGTGGCTTGATCGCCGCGTGGATATTCAATGTGCTGAATGCATCTGATACTGCGGCGAATATTGTGGCCAGCGTTGCCGCGGCGGGCTGATCCCGACCAAAGTTGTGTGGCGCGCGGCGCAATCCCAAAACCAAATATTTCAATCGATTGGAGTTGCCAACAATAAAAATCGTGCGGTGAAAGGATTCATGGAAAGTTTGTCGGCGCGTAGACCCGCGCGGCTGACATGTTGAAGAATTTCGTCCCGCAAAAAACCCTTGGCGACGCTTAGTCGCGCGTCGTGGCGCACAAAGTCGCTGGAAAATATGGTCAATGCGCGCACAATTGCGGCGCTGATGGGAGTGCGCCACAAATCATTCCAGGCCACAACACCGCGGCAGGCGCGCGCCATGGTTGCGAGCGCGGTGGGTACGTGCTCGTCTGGAAAATGGTGCAACATCATGGCGGCGTGCACCACATCCCATTTGCGTTTGCGCCAGTGTCGCGCTACATCATCCAGTCCGCATTGTGCAAGTTGAATAAAAGCTGCGTTTGGTCCAAACGCGCGCAAACATTCTTGCGCCGCAGCAATAGAGCCCGTATGTGGATCAATCGCCGTTACGCGAATAGGAATGTTGTGGCGCAGCGCCCAGGCCACAATGGCAATGGGCAAGTCCGCGCAGCCTGTTCCCACATCAAGAACTTCCAGCGGCTGCGTGCAATGCCCGCGTCCACGCATGGCCACACGAATCGCGCGTCGAAACGCCCAAAAGCCGCCAGCCAGGCGGTTGACACGTCGGATGAATTGAAAGCTGGCGTCCATGTCTAACTGCGACGCGTCTGGTTCATCCATGCCTTCAAGTTCAGTGGGGCGTGTCATCACAATCGTTGCGCACTCTATCATTATTGATATGAATTCATCTTGCATAAGCGGTTTGAAATCCGTGGGACAACTTGGCGCGACTGTTGCCTGTGTGGCGTGCGTGACTATGTTCGCGGCTACGCCGCTGACACTCATGCCAACAGCAGCGCAAGAAACAACTCCAGCCGCCGCCAATTCATTGGCGCAACAACAACCTTGGTGCGTGGAGCTTGGCCTTCGTGTTGCGGGCGTGGAGGCAAAAATTCCAACGCTAGATCGCGTGGTTCTTGTGAAAGACGAGGCTTCATTCTTGGATGAAATTTCACATTGGCGCCTGGAATCGCGCTGGCCAGTGTTGATCGAGGACGACATTTTCGCGCCGCAATTCATTCGTGCGTTCAAGCCGGCGCAAGTCCTGCGACGCGTGGAGCAGGCGCCCAATGTGGACGACCCCGCGGTATTGAAGGCCGCGATCGAAACTGCGGTATCAAACGCGTGGAACGCCACCGCGCCCAACACGCCGCCGCTCAGCGCAATTAGGGCGCAAACCTACACGCCGCCAGGCATAGCCATTATGGATCACACGGATCCCGCGTGGGTCGCGGGCGTGGCGCTTGCAGCGGGTCGTGGACTTGTTCCAGTTTTTATACAAGGCAACTATGGCGGCGCCAACGATGTGCTTGCCGCCGATCAATTTGACAAGCTTTCAAAAGCGGTTGACCAAGGCTTTATCACCACGGGATTGTCCTACGGCCAGCTTGGCGACGATTTGGAGACCGCGGTGCTGTGTAAGACCACTGCGCAAAAAACTATTCTTGATGTTCCGGCAACGCTTCGGCCAAGCGCACGCGGAATGCCCGCCATTAATCCCGCCGAACCAGTCGCGGTCACCGACGCATTGTGTCGCAACGTGAATGGTTCGCGCTACGCATTTTGCGGCGCAATCTTTGGCTCATCAAAATATTGTGCGTACGCAGCCATGAGCAGCTTATTTTTGTCCCGCAATTCCATTGGAGCCTTCAATAGTTATCAATCCGCCGATTTCGCCAAATATGGATTCTCCGAAATCACGCAAACACTTCCAGAGGCAGGATTCAAATTGAAAGTGTGGTCTGACACAACCGCGCACATGCTTGATTGGCGTCAAATTCTTTCCCAAGGATTTGATGGCGATGTCCTGTTTCTAAATTCGTCTGGCAATTCGGATTTCTTTGAACTTGGAACACCAGGCAAAACGCCTATCCAAGAGCGTGGCGCGCCTGGCGATATTCCAATTCTTTCAAAGCCGCTGGTGTTGCACATGATTCATTCATGGTCACTGACCGCGCCCATGTCTCACGCAAGTATTGGTGGTCGATGGTTGGAGTCGGGCGTGTACGCGTATGTCGGCAGCGTGCAAGAGCCCTATCTGTTGGCATTTAATCCACCTGCGGAAATTTTGGCGCGCTGCGCTCGTTTTGTTCCATACTTAATCGCAGCGCGCGTGTGGGAAGGTCCATTTTCTTTGCCATGGCGGGTTGCAACGCTTGGCGATCCATTGATGTTAATTCAAGCTCCAAAAGCATTGCAATTGAGCGCACGCAAAGCGCCGCCGCCACCCGTGCCTGGTCAAGAAGACTTGTTGGTGAATTGTAAAAACCGAATGATACAAAGCAAGCAGGACACGGATGGCGCCACAAGCATTGCGGCGCTGTATGAATTAATTCAGCGGGGTGAAGATAAAATTGCCACACAGTTTTGGCTTGCATGCGCCGCAAAATCCTTCGCGCCGCGCATGGCTTCTTTCGCCCTCGAACCACTTTTTCGTCAGCGCAACGCGGATCAATTTTTGAAGGCGTACAGCATGGTTGCCCAGCCCACACCACGCGCGAATGACATGTTGTGGCAACTGTGGGGGGATCAACTTGTGCAAATCAAGAACGGCGACACGATTCTGATGTTTGAGAAGGCGGTCCGCGCGCCTTGGGCTATCAATGATTGGCGCCGACTTTTGCCCGCGTTAAGCCGACTGACCAGCGCGGATACAGCGCGTGACATACTTTTAAAATCGGCCGCAAGAGAATCAGACAAGAACCAAAAAAAGATTTTGCAGGAACTCGCTAACTAACCTGAGTGGCACACCCATTAAGGAATGGATGTTGGCGAATGGATTGGCGGAGGTGTAGGCAAGGCTTCGGGCACCGCGGGCGCGTTTGTTGGTGGTTCGTTTGGTGCATCGCTATTTTTCTTCGCGGCGCTGCTCTTGAGTTTCGCAACAAAACCTTCGCGCAACACGGCGGGGTCAATTTCAAAACTTTTCAGCGCGGCGTTGTCGGTCCTTGTGTCTAACGCGTCAAGTGTGGCCGCCAACACCGTCACGGTTCCAGCGAATGTTGGATGTAAGCGATCTTTTTGCAGCAACGGACCAAGTTTTTTTTCATCCCACTGACGACCCGCGGCGTGGATAGGTTTCAATTGTAGAAGATCCGCGGTTAATTTTGAAAGCGATACCACGCACACATTTTTTTTAGTCTGCGCCCACTGCATCACGCGCGCGTTCAACGCCGCTAAGCATTCAACTGAAGGAACCATGGGCGCGACAATCATGCCACCACCAATCGCGCTGTGCATGTCAGGAAAATCACCAAGGACAACCGGAATATTCGCCGCGCAAAAGGGTTCAAGACATGCCAACGCGTTGTCCAGCAACTCCATGCGTTCCTGATCGGTGGACAATTTTTCGCCTTTCACATTGGTGATTCCGTAGCCATTCCAGAACAACCAATCAACAGCCAATACGCATGTCGGCATTTCCTGCGCGTTGGTGCCGAGCGCCCGCAAAGCGCTACTTTTGGCAGTACGCGCAGGATTTATGAAATACAAGCTACTGGTGTAATTCGCCACGACAACAGATAGATTCTTGCACGATGCCTTGACCAAATCCGCCAAATTCACATTCTCTGAAATCTTTTTTCCGTCATCTAGCGTAGTGGACACACGCACACCAAATCCGTCGCTCATACTGGCGCCAATCACTGCGATGCGCGAAAGCGTTTTGTTTTCTTCATGCGCGCGCCCAAGCACTGGCAGCGCAAGGCACAGCGCCAACACGCAATACATTCCAAATACGGTTCGCAATTTTTTCATAAGAGCCTCCTTCTGTCATGTATGCGCCACAGAAGCCATAGAATAGGTTTGCCCCGCGCTGAAACACAAGTTGCGGCTGAATATGCGAAAATTGATTCATGAACGCCACCCGCGCGCAACTTGATCAATCAGCGCATACGCCTGGTCGCGTGGAATTAAACCAAAACCGCTTGTAAACCAAGCGCCTTTGCCATGGTGCTGCCCAAATCCGCAGGACTTTGCGCAACATGCACGCCACACTTGCTGAGCGCGTCTATCTTGGCCTGCGCCGTGTCGGTGATACCGCCAATAATCGCCCCCGCGTGGCCCATGCGTTTGCCCTTTGGCGCGGTACGACCAGCAATAAATGCCGTCACTGGCTTCCGCATATTCACGCGAATCCACTCGGCGGCGTCAATTTCATCTTGGCCGCCAATCTCGCCAATCATGATCACGCCTTCGGTTTCCTGATCGCAGTTGAACATGGAAAGCGTCTCGATGAAATTCAAACCCTTGACAGGATCACCGCCAATACCAACGCACGTGCTCTGACCAATGCCAATGCGCGAACATTGCCACACGGCCTCATAGGTCAGCGTTCCGGAGCGACTTACAATTCCAACAGCCTTGCGCTGTTTTGCATCGGCGCGATGCAAATGAATGTAGCCCGGCATAATTCCAATTTTGCATCCGCCTTCATAGCCACCGCCATTGGGCTTTAAGCGACCAGGCGTAATCACGCCAGGACAATTTGGTCCAACCAGCGTGATGTGTGGATACGTTTCATCAAGCACGGCGCGCGTACGAACCATATCCTGCACAGGCACCCCTTCGGTAATGCAACAAATCATCGCAATACCTGCGTCGGCCGCTTCCAGAATTGCATCGGCCGCGAATGGCGGTGGAACAAAAATCATGGTCGCGTTGGCGCCGGTTTCGCGCACCGCGTGCGCCACGGTGTTGAATACGGGCAGACCATTGACGTCCTTGGTGCCGCCCTTACCGGGCGTGGTGCCGCCAACCATCTTGGTTCCGTAGTCAAGGCAACCTTTGGTGTGGACCGCGCCTGCGGATCCAGTAATTCCCTGACAAATCACACGAGTTGCTGCGTCGATCAAAATGCTCATTGCGCAAAGATAGCGTGATTCTGCAAGTACCATAAGGGCATGGCAACAGGACTCACATATGCACAATCTGGCGTTGATATGGACGCCGGCGACGCTGTGGTTGATCTCATCAAGCCCGCACTGCGGCGCACGCATTCCTCGCGCGTACTTGGCGCGTATGGAAGTTTCGCCGCCATGTTTCGCTTGGACTTCAAAGAGAAAATGTTCAAGCGCAATTACAAGGACCCAGTTCTTGTGGCGTGCACCGACGGAGTTGGAACCAAGGTTGTGCTTGCGGTTGAAATGGGCCGGCTTGATTCCATCGGCATTGATTGCGTGGCTATGAATGTGAACGATCTCATTGTGCAAGGCGCGGAGCCGTTGTTCTTTCTTGATTACCTGGGCCTGAGCCGAATTCGTCCGCAGGAAACTGCCACCATTATTCAGGGCGTCGCCGTGGGTTGCGAGATTGCTGGTTGCGCGCTGATTGGTGGAGAGTGCGCCGAGATGCCCGATATTTATAAGCCTGGTGATTTTGACATCGCCGGATTTGCCGTGGGTGTGGTGGATATGGACCGCGCAATTGATCCCAAGCGCGTGAAGAAGGGCGATGTGATTATTGGTTTGCGTTCTAGCGGCGTGCACTCCAACGGCTACGCGCTTGTGCGGCGCATAATCAAAGAAGCCAAGTTGGATTTGAACAAGGTCTATCCAGAATTATGCGCGCAGGAATTGCCGGTCCTTGCGGGCAAAAATAAACAGAAGCGCGTCAAGCAACTTGATGAAGCGGCGGATGACGACAAGGAAAATATTCCAACCGCCATCGCGCCGCCGACCGAAAAAACCTTGGGCGATATTTTGCTGGAGCCCACGCGCATTTACGCCAAGGCCATTACCAAACTTGTGCGTAGTTACAAATCAAAGCGCGTGGTTACGGGCATGGCGCATATTACGGGCGCAGGCATTGAGGGCAATTTGTGCCGCGCGTATCCCGAAAAGTTTGACGCCGTGGTTGATCGCGCAACATGGATTGTGCCGCCCATTTTCCGCTTCTTGCAAAAGAAGGGCGGCGTGGACGAAGCCGAAATGTGGCGCGTGTTCAACATGGGCGTTGGCTATTGCGTGATTGTGCGTCCAGATTTTGTGGACGGCGTAATGAAAAAGTTGAAGCGTCAGGGCGAGAAGCCCTGGGTCATGGGCCACATTGAAAAAGGCACGGGACAAGTTCGGTTTGAGTGATCATTGTAAATGCCATACTTACAAGGCATATCAATCCTCCATAAACACATCAGCATCCGTCCCCACAATCAATCACCGGCTTGCCAACCGCGATTTTGTTTTTTCTGGCCTTCGCGATGCTTTGAATCTAGGCGCCGCTCCTTGCTGGTCCGCGACGGCTTGGTCTTGCGCCGCACGCGCGGCTGAATTTCCGCCTTTCTCACAATGGCGCGCAAGTGATCCAAACATTCCTCGCGATTGGCGGCTTGGCTTCTATGTTGATGCGATGAAAAACTAGCCATGCCACTTGCTGACCGATGACCCATGAGTACATCAAGTCGTTGGCGCGCGAACGGATTCAATCCATAAATTAAATTTGTGTCCACGCGCAATAGCGCCTTGGTTGCGGTCTTGTTCACATGTTGACCGCCTGGACCTGGGCTGCATGAAAAACTCCATGTGAGCGAGTCGGGGTGAATCCACGCGCGCTGCCCTAACACAATTGCGTTGGGTGATTGCTCTGGATCTTGTGCACTCGGCGTTTCCATGGCGTAACAATACCCAATTGCAAAAATACAAGCTTAAAAACAAACAAGAGCAGCCATTTGGCTACCCTTGTTGTGATTCAATTGATACAGACATTCAGCGACGACGACGAGATATGAGCCCAGCCAAGCCCAACAGAGCAACTGCTCCAGGCGTTGGGACGCCGAAATAAAGAGTATCGGCTGCTGGATACATCATTCCTGCTGGGTCATAGGATGACACTTTTATTTGAGAGATCGCGACATCAGAAATAAATCCTACAAATGCACTGTTCGTTGTAAGTACCACTGATGAGGATCCATCTGCCAAGAAGACACTAATGAGTGCTGAAACTGGCGAATTGTTGGCTAAGCGCGTGAAAAAATCCCCGCCTACAGCGTACACGCTTGGAGAAAAATTGAAAAGTAAGACTTAATTCATCAGGTTAGGTGTGGTGACATTTCCCGAGTAAGCCATCACTTGATCATTGAAGTTGTTTGATGCTGTCCAGTGTGGTGCGGGAGCAAACTCAGCTGTGGAAACAGTTGTGGAAATTATCGAGCATCGTGAGTCGAAGCCGCGGCGCATTCCGTCACGATCGTGGCTCGAGCTGATCAAGAAGGTCTGGGAAGTCGATCCGCTTCTTTGTCCCACGTGTCATCACGAGA
>SXGQ01223219.1_pt1 | contig 16453 bp, 15 predicted proteins | sample 3178371 | NCBI WGS metagenome assembly SXGQ01 (sample SAMN11356859, study PRJNA531348) | freshwater metagenome | isolation source: freshwater sample F1-20 | place: China: Fuxian Lake, Yuxi | collected 2017-12-25
AAATGCCATCGACCTGTTAAAGAAGAACCCCGATGTCGTCTTTAGTCATAGTCAGGCGCAGCATTACGCGTGGGTTCGCGAAGATGCTCCAGAAATCTTTGCTGAAGTTGTCAAACTCGTGGAATCAGGGCAGTGGGAACCAGTCGGTGGGATGTGGGTCGAAACCGATCTCAATTTGCCGGTCGGCGAAAGTTTGTTACGACAAATGGTCCACGGGCAACGGGCCTTTGATTCGTGGTTTGGGATGCGATGCGATGGCGCATTTCTGCCTGACGACTTTGGATATCCCGGAACTCTTCCGCAGATCGTTCAACATGGCGGAGGGCGGTGGTTCTTTACGCAAAAACTGAGTTGGAATGAAACAAATAAGTTCCCGCACCACACTTTTTGGTGGGAAGGCATTGATGGCTCGCGCGTCTTTACGCACTTCAGTCCCGTTGACACGTACAACGCCTTACTGACGCCATCGCAATTGCGGTTTGCTGAAAAGAACTTTGCTGACCATGTGGGTGCATCCCGTTCGCTTGTTTTATACGGGCATGGAGACGGTGGTGGAGGTCCGACCCAGACCATGATTGATCGTGGCAGGTGGGCCAACAATCTTGAAGGGGTGCCTCAAGTTTCGTTTGGGAAGATACGGAACTTCTTTGCTGATGCTGAAAGTGAGTATGGCAGCCAAGCCCAAACTTGGGTTGGCGAAATGTATTTTGAAAAGCATCGTGGTACCTACAGTTCGCAACTTGGGACGAAGCAAGGTAATCGAAATAGCGAACGCTTATTGCATGAACTTGAAATATGGTCAGCGGCAGTCGGACAACACGTTGGCGACATTGACGGACTGTGGAAACGAGTTTTGACCCAGCAGTTCCATGACATTATTCCGGGATCATCAATTGCCTGGGTGCACGATGATGCCGAGGCCGAACACGCCGCGATCGCCCAAGAAGTCGGGCAACTCTTAGATGCTGTATTGAGTCCGCGAATAGATGGTTCAACCTGGGTGATGAACTCGGCCCCCGTTGCACTTGCGGGTGTTGTCGACGTCAACGGCGTGGCGCAATGGGTAGATGTTCCAGCGATGTCGGGTACGCAGAAGTTCTCCAATGAAGTTCCTTCAAATGTGACACGAGTGTCCTGTACGGAATCTGCAGGGGAAGTGGATCTGTCAAACGGAATCGTGCAAGTAAAATGGAACTCAAAGGGCGAAATTATTGAGCTCCGACATTGCCAGTCAGGTCGGTCGCTCTTAGGCGCTGATCAGTTGAGTTCGTTTGTGCTTCGGCAGGACACCCCCGCCGAATACGACGCGTGGGATATTGACATGGCTGATGCGAATTCGTCAGAGATCGCTGTTGAAGTTTTTCGTGGACCGCGCGTTGAATCAGCATCTGAATTACGCGTTGTCATCGTCGCCGATTTCGCCACGCAGGTTTCGAAATTTCAAGTTCGTTGGTCTCTATCTGCTGGAGCGTCTCGGCTTGATGTTGCTCTTGATGCTGATTGGCGCGAATCAGAACATCGTTTGCAAATGAAATTGCCAACTGCGGTGTTGTCCCGTGAGGCGACCTGCGGAACGCAATTTGGACATGTGCGGCGTCCCCGTCATCACAACACGTCGTGGGATGTCGCGAAGTTTGAAGTATGTGCGCATCGGTATGTTCATGTTGGTGAACCGGGTTGCGGCATCGCGATCTTGGCTGATGGTCCACGGGGATACGACATTCGAGGCAACGCTCTGTCGTTGACATTGCTGCGGTCTCCGAAGTTTCCCGATCCTCAAGCAGATATCGGACGACAACGCGTTGAGTGGTCGTTGTACGTTGACCAAAGTTTAGGCGATGTTGAGGCTATTGAAATCGAAAGTGCCAAGATCGCTCACCCGTATCGTTTGATCACGGGAACCCCAGCGGCGATCAGCTCAGGAATCCAGCTCGATGTTCGTGGAGCATTGATCAGCGTCATCAAACCAGCTGATGATGGCTCTGGTGACCTTGTAGTCAGGCTTTGGGAAACGAGGGGAGCAAGCACCGCGGGCACAATGAGTATCTCGCGACCGTCAGGAGTTGCGGTGCGATGCAATGCCCTCGAAGAGCCGTTGGATTCACCATCAATTCCCATTATTGACGGGCTAATTGCTGTACAACTTGCGCCATTCCAGATTCAGACGTTGAGGATCAGCGCCTAGTTGATGGCACACTGACGCCATGAGTTCGCCGTTGATCGTTGAGCCAACACCGCTCCTCATTTTTGATGGCGATTGTGCCTTTTGTACGAGCAGTGCGCGATTTATTGAACGTCGTATTCGGCGTCATCCGCGTATTCAGCCATGGCAGAGAACCGACTTGGCTGGTCTGGGTCTCACACAAGAGCAATGCGAAACTGCGGTACAACTGATTGAAAACGGCCGTGTGACATCGGCTCATGTGGCCATCGCTCGGCTCTTGATCTATGGCAGGCGAGGCTGGGCCGTACTTGGCTATTTGTTGTTAGCGCCAGGCATCAAACAGATTGCTGGAGTGGTCTACCGATGGGTAGCCAAGAACCGCGACCGAATGCCCGGGGGAACGGCCGAGTGTGCGTTGCCGCAGAGCGAGCGTTCTGAGCGAGAAATTGGCGACTGAAGCCCCGCTAATTCACCTTCGAGTGGGGGAAATGGGATGTCAGTCGTCAGAATAGAGGCGTGATTAACCCCCGTGAACAATGGCAGAAGGCTTTCGAGGCCTCGAAAGTTCGTGATGAGACATATCAGACGATGTCGGGCATTCCGCTTGAACCGGTTTATGGTCCCGAAGATGGCGACTTCCCAGGTGTCTACCCGTATACCCGCGGACCGTATGCGTCGATGTACCGCTCAAAATTGTGGACGATGCGGATGTTCGCCGGCTTCGGTACCGCGATTGACACCAATCAGCGCTTCAAAGAAATTTTGAAGTCGGGTGGTGACGGACTCTCCACTGCGTTTGACATGCCCACACTTCTCGGTCTTGACTCGGATGATCCGATGTCTCTAGGTGAAGTCGGACGATGTGGCGTAGCCATTGACACTCTCGCCGATATGAGCGACCTGTTCTCAGATATCGATCTCGGCAGCATTACAACATCAATGACGATCAACTCGCCAGCGGCCGTTTTATTGGCCATGTTTGTTGCCCAGGCCGAAAATGCCGGTGTACCCCGCGCCAAGTTGGGTGGCACTTTGCAAAACGACATTTTGAAGGAATACCAGGCTCAAAAAGAGTTCGTCTTCCCCCCACGTCAGTCGATGCGCCTCGTACGTGACACTGTGGCTTTCACCGCTGCCGAAATGCCGCGATGGAACTCAATTTCAATCTCGGGATATCACATTCGAGAGGCGGGTTCGACGGCTGCCGAAGAACTCGCCTTTACATTGGCCAATGGTTTCGCTTACGTCGAACTTGCTCGTCAAGCTGGTCTGCCGGTTGACGCATTCGCTCCTCGTTTGTCCTTCTTCTTTAACGCTCACATCGACTTCTTTGAAGAGATCGCCAAGTACCGTGCGGCTCGTCGTATTTGGGCCCGTTGGATGAAAGAGCGTTACGGCGCAACAACCGAGCGTTCAATGCAACTGCGTTTCCACACTCAGACCGCTGGTGTTTCGTTGACCGCCCAGCAACCTGAAGTCAACATTGTGCGTACTGCAATTGAAGCACTCGCCGGTGTCCTTGGTGGTACGCAATCATTGCATACCAACTCGATGGACGAAGCCTTGGCATTACCGACCGAACGATCAGCCCGTATTGCGTTGCGTACCCAACAGGTCATCGGTTACGAAACCAACGTGACGCATGTGGCCGATCCGTTGGGCGGTTCGTATTATGTGGAAGCTCTCACCGACGAGATGGAACGTCGCGCCGAAGAGATCTTCGCCAAGATTGACGAGATGGGCCACGGCTCAATGCTTGAAGGTTGCATCGTTGGTATTGACGAAAACTGGTTCCAGGGTCGTATCGCCGATAGTGCGTATGAACTCGAGCGGGCTTTCAACCGGGGCGAGCGCACCATTGTGGGTGTCAGTAAATTCCTCGAAGGCAACGAAGAGGACGAGATGGACATTCTTAAGATCACCAATGCTGATGAAAAGAAGCAACGTGAACGTTTGTCCGCGGTGAAGCAAGACCGTAATGAAGTAGCAGTGCGAGATGCCCTTGATCGTTTGGCTAAGGATGCAGTTGATACCGAAGTTAATTTGATGCCTGCGCTGATCGATGCTTCAAATGTGTACGCCACTGTTGGCGAAATGATGAACACCATGGCTGGAGTATTCGGTCGTCACGTTGAGGTGCCAATAATCTGATGAACACTGAAAGTACTTCACTGCGAGTTCTAGTTGCCAAAGTCGGGCTTGATGGCCATGACCGTGGTGTCAAAGTTGTCGCTCGCTTGTTACGCGACGCCGGTATCGAAGTCATTTATACGGGCCTTTTTCAGACGCCCGAAACAGTTGCGGCTGCGGCTGTTGACGAAGACGTTGATGTCGTCGGTCTCTCAATGTTGTCCGGTGCCCACATGACTCTTGCTCCGCTCGTTGTTGAAGCGATCCGAGCCCGTGGTGTTGATATTCCTGTGGTGATCGGTGGCATCGTGCCGAACAGTGATGTTGCCGAATTAAAGGCTGCTGGAATCGCCGAAATTCTTGGCCCGGGGGCACCAGCCGATGAAGTCGTTGCTGCTGTGCGTCGTGCCGCTGCTAAAGCCAATGTCTGATTGACTGTTTCTGAAGTACTGAGATGACTCAACGACAGGGTGTACGGATTTCGGTTCTGGACTTGTCAATTCTTCGTGAAGGTGCATCAAGTACTGATGCATTGATGCAAACAACAGCGCTTGCTCAATGCGCTGACATCTGTGGTTACAAGCGGTTTTGGGTGGCAGAACACCACAACATGCCCAGCGTTGCGTGTACTGCGCCGCCTGTGTTGATCGGACACCTTGCAGCACTGACATCGCGCATCAACGTGGGTTCGGGCGGAGTCATGTTGCCCAACCATGCGCCGCTGGTAGTTGCGGAACAGTTTGCGATGCTTGAGGCTCTGCACCCTGGACGGATAGATGTCGGTATTGGCCGAGCACCCGGAACTGATCAGCGAACCGCTGCTGCGGTTCGGCGCTCTGAGGGCGCATTAGGGGCTGAGGATTTTCCGACCGACCTTTTTGAGTTGATGGATCTTCTTGGAGATCGTCGCTTTGACACAACAATTGGCGATCACTTCAAGGCGACTCCAGCGGCATCGTCCTATCCAAAAGTCTTTCTGCTTGGATCAAGTGGATACAGCGCACATCTTGCCGCCAAGTTGGGATTGCCCTTTGGTTTTGCTCACCACTTTGATATGGGCGGAACCTTTGAAGCAGCCGAGATCTATCGTTCACGCTTCACCCCGTCTCATATTTTGAGTGAGCCGTACATGATTGTGACTGCGAACGTTTTGGCGGCCGACACAGACGAAGAGGCACTCTGGCATGCCAAGTCATCGCGGCTTACTAGCTACTTGCGTCGAACTGGTCGCTTCTTGCCGTTGCCCTCAGCCGACGATGCGGCTCGTCACCCAGATATCGCTGAGGCTGAACGCATGCCTTCAAGTCGCATAGTTGGCGATGGTGAACATGTTGCTAAACAACTTCATCAATTGGTTCAACGAGTTCACGCCGACGAAGTGATGGTGACCTCGGTGGCGTACGAAACCTCGGCAAGCGTGCGCAGTCTTGAACTACTGGCCAAATACTGGTGACCTTGCGAGCGACCGTTTATTGCAGACCGTGTAGTGCACCGCCATCAAGTGGCAAACCGACACCAGTCATGAATTTGGCATGCTCGGAGCACATGAATGCGGCGACATGACCAAAATCACCAGGATCGCCAACTATTCCAGCTGGAATTGATGACGCGAGTGCTGCTGGGTCGGGGTAGAGCGACAACAAGCGGTCGGTGAGGTGTAATCCTGGCTGTATGGAGTTCACGGTGATGCCGTCTTTGGCAACTTCGCGCGCCAGAGTCTTTAAGAAACCAGTGAGACCGGCGCGAGCAGTATTAGACAAAATTAAGCGATCAATCGGTTCGCGTACCGAACTGGATGTGATGGCCAAAATGCGTCCCCACTTTTGTTGCTGCATTGCTGGTACTACGGCTTGACACATGGCCACACTTGAGACGAGGTTGAGGCGAATAGCTACGTCATATGCCTCAATAGGAGTTGACGCGAATGTTCCTGGGGGAGGACCACCGGCATTAGCAATCAAGATGTCGATTCCGCCGAGAAGATTGTTGGTTTGTTCAATCAACGACGTGATCTGTGCAATCTCGCTGACGTCAGCAACGATGGAATGCACGGATGCGCCATGCGTGGGCTTGAGTGAGGCCAGAGCAATTTCAAGTTTTTCGGCTGACCGTGAAGCGATCACCACACTGACGCCATCGGCGGCTAACGCTTTTGCTGTGGCAAGACCTAGACCGCTTGAAGCACCTGTAATAAGCGCGCGACGACCAATGATTCCAAGTTCCATGGACAACATCCTAGGCAGGAGCGGATTAATGGCTTCTATCTCTGGTGAGCTGCGAGAACTGTCTTGAGTCGAACATCGGGTGAGGGTCGTGCCCCGATGTGCTCAATGACCCAAGCCGAAATTGTTGTTGCGAAACGAGCGGCCTCAACGGGCGATTTGTGCACAAGGTAATGCGCTAAGAAAGACCCGGCAAAAGAGTCGCCAGCACCCGTCGCGTCCACAAGATTGTTCGTAGCCGGCGGAATGTGAGTCGACTTTCCGTTGTCGTAAAGCAAAGAACCGTCGGCATCAAGTTTCAAAACAATAAGTGCCTGGGGGAAAATCTTGGTGAGACCTTCGGCGATGGCTGAGGGTTCATCGCATCCAGTGAGAACTTGACCCTCTTCTTTATTGGGGAGCACGATGTCAAAGTTGAGATCGGCTGTCACTGCCAAAAAGTTACTGACGCCCATTTCTTGAATCATTTGAAACGAGCCAGGGTCAAACGAAACTGTTGCGCCATGTTCTCGAGCGATACGCGCTGCTTTACGAGCAGCCGAACGCGGTGGATCGGTAAAGAATGACCAAGCAGTGAGATGCAAGTGTTGCGCCGTAGAAATTGCTTCAACGGGTAATTCGCTTGACATCAAATAGAAGTCGGCTCCGTGACCCGAGACCATCGAGCGCTGGCCCGTGTGGTCTACAAATACTGCAACTGATCCAGTCGAGTGGGCTTCGGTTTCAACGAGGTGAGCGATGACTCTTTCGCGTTCAAGGTCTTCTTGCGCTAATTGCCCAAATCGATCGCGACCGATTTTGCCGACGAAACGTGTTTTCATTCCGCAACGACTGGCCCAGACCGCAACATTGGCTGCACTCCCACCAGGGGTGAGCATCACCTCGCCGAAAGTGTCACCCCCACGAAGGAGTTCGGAGTTGGTACGAATGAGTACATCCCAAGCAAAGTCGCCAAGCACGCACAGTGGCGTCTGAGGTTCAGCGTGAGAACTTGAGTTGGCACCCAAAGTGGTACTCATCTTATTGAGGGTATCTGCGAGACTAGAAAGAATGCCGAGTAGCACACCTTCAACTTTTAGCCGAACGGTCGTGCTGTCACTGGCCGCGGTGTGGATCATCTGGGGTTCTACCTATTTGGCAATCAAGATTGGTCTCGAAACCATGCCGCCGTTTCTGATGCAGGGCATTCGATTTACCGTGGCTAGCACAGTGATGTTGTGCGTTTTGAAGGCCAAGAAAGTTGCTTGGCCATCGTCAACACAGATCCGCAACGCGTGTTTCGTCGGATTGCTCTTGCTGATTGGTGGCCTCGGTCTCGTAACTGTTGCTGAAGATCGAGGAGTTGATTCAGGACTAGTCGCTACGATCATTGCGATTCAGCCGATGTTGATGGCGCTATGGGGAGGCTTGTGGAAGACATGGCCCACTCGTATGCAATGGGTCGGCATGTTAATCGGAATGGCTGGTGTGTTGGTTCTGGTATCCGACAGTGGTCTCTCGGGTACATGGAGCGGAACCTCGTTGGTCTTCGTCGCCTGTATTTCGTGGAGTTTCGGTTCGGCCGTGAGTCGTCGTATCGATATGCCATCTGGGTTCATGGCCACAGCGATAGAGATGGCTGCTGCCGCCGTTGCCTACTTGCTGTTGTCAGCTATTTGGCGTGAGGATGTTCAAGTTCCGAGTATGCGCAGTTCGCTTTCGGTTGTCTATCTCATCTTCTTTGGCTCCATCGTGGCGTTTACCGCGTTCACCTATTTGATCAGTCATGTGAGTGGACCGTTGGCGATGAGTTATGCATACGTCAATCCAGCGATCGCAGTACTGCTAGGAGTTGTTTTCAGCGACGAGAGCGTGTCAATCAATATGGCAATAGCGATGCCGATCGTTCTAGTGGGTGTTGCTATTGTGACGAACTCGTCACGCCACGTTGATGCGTGACTTGATCAATTTCACTTGACTGATGAGTGCGGCAAATTCGTCGTTGGCATCGTCAGACGGCTGAATGAGAACTGCATCAACTAGTCCGGCAAACCACTTATTGATAACAGTGGGCAGTTCCTCCCATGTTCCTGATGGAATCAAGACATCAAGCACCTCATCGGTCATGAGCACTCCAAGTTGCGACCAATCACCGCTTCGTGTCATCAACTGTAATTGGGCACCAAGGTCATCCCAGCCAAACAACTCAAGAGTTCGTCGATAGGCGGGCGTTGAATACAAGAAACCCAATACTGCACGTTGCGCTTCGCGACTTTGATCAACTGATACTTGATCAGGGCCGGTGATGTATGGAATTGCAGTGGCTACTTGAACATCGGTGGTTGCCCGTTGTGCGGAGTTAATGCCCTCGGCCAGCCGAGGTAAGGCTCGGTCTCGTAGAAAACGTGGATGCGAGTTTGTGGGGTGAGTAGCAAACCAATCGGCGACTTCACCCGCAAGGTGAATCGCATTGTCGTTAACGCCACCAAGTAACAATTGCGGACCAGCATGAGGAAGTGGTCCCGGATTAAAGAATGGCTGTAGACGATTCATCCGGTAGTTCTCGGTATCAACAAGCAACGGATCACCCGTAGCAAAACTGTTCCAGGCCGCCCTCACCGCGATGACATAATCATTCATTTTGCGGACGGGTGATGACCATGGAATTCCAAAACGACCCTCAATGTTTTGTTTGATTTGTGTGGCTAAACCCAAATCAAATCGCCCAGCACTCATCTGGGAAAGATCCCAAGATTGAAGTGCAAGCAGCATAGGGCTGCGGGGGAAGGCCAGGGTGAGGCTGGTTTGAACGCGCAAGGTGGTGGTGTGTTCAAGAGCGAGTAATGCAACGGCCATTGAATCGTGGATTGTCTCGGGAACATGCAAAATGTCGTAACCAAGGGTCTCAACATGTTGGGCGTACTGACCGATTTCACTCAATGGAATTCGATCACTCATCCCGGCGATGACTTTCATGGTGACGACAACCTTTCTGGGTTGTCATTCAGCACAGTCAAGATGAGATTCATCAACTCTTGGGGGGAGTTCTTACATGAAGCAATTTCAAGTGAATTCAGAAGCAATTCATGTGAGCCATTTTCATATTCACAAACGATGCAGGGTGGGGTATATCCAGATGTGGAAGCGACTAATGCTGGGGCATCGTTGCGGTGATGAAGTTGAAATTCACAACCAAGTTCGGTCACGCAACTGTCCCAACTGCTGCGGCGCGAAAAAGTTGAGTGCGTGATATCGCACAGGGAGCAATGCTGTTTCAAAAAGGTTCGCCGAAGAAAATATGAGACCTCACCAAGAATCGTTCCGGAGGCGTCGTACACCCCATGGAGTCGCACGACTTTGTTTGTTAAAGCCACCCTCCTATGTTGGCATAACACCCTTGGAATGGTTGTAGCAGTCGTTGCTACCTCGGTATTTTTGGTAGAAATAGAGCAAGGAAATGAGGTCACTGTGGTTCACATTCCAGCTCGAGGAGAATTGCCAGCCCGCCTAGGCCCATCTGTTCAGGCGGTTCCCGCCTATGGCCCGAGCATTATGGACGCGAGCGTTTACCGTGATCCGACCCGGTTCGAACTTGAACGCGAACGAGTTCTTGCTCGACATTGGATGATTGCAGGTCGCAGCGAACAAGTGCAAGGTTCGGGCGACTGGATCACGTATGAAGGTCACGATGAATGCATCGTGGTCGTTCGTCAAGCTGATGAATCGCTTTCTGCATTTCACAATGTTTGTCGCCATCGCGGTCCAGCGTTTGTCGCAGAAAAGACTGGTTGCGGCGCTCGCCGTTTTTCGTGTCCGTATCACGGCTGGGTATATGACACCAAAGGCAGGCTCGTCGGAATTCCTGAGCGTGAAGATTTTGATACCGATCATGTCACCGACATTGGCGCAATTCCAGTTGCAGTAGGCGAGTGGGGCGGATGGATTTGGATCAACTTGGCGGGTCCCGATAACGCAGTGCCGCTACTTGAGTCAATTGGTCCAGATATCTCCAGTGATCTTGGTGCTTTCAAGATGGAAGACATGATCTTGCATGATGTTGTCGAATGGGATGTGCCCATTAATTACAAAACCATTGTTGATGGATTTAATGAGATCTATCACGTCACTGAATTGCATCATTCGCCGCCAGAGTTCACCAAGGCCACGCGTTTTGCATCTTTCCATGTCACTGGCGACAACTTTATGTGCTTTGTGCCGAGGCCGGTATCGCTCGATGAGTTAAGTAGCGAGTTGTACGATCATCACCGTAATTCAATTTGTCACTATGTGGTGTTTCCTAACACCGTATTTAATTGCAACCCCGAACACATTCAGGTCTTTCAACCAATTCCGTTAGCAGTCGACCGAACAAAATTCTTGTGTTGGGAACTGATTTACCCAGGTGATCAGAAGGATCCTGAATATGCCGCGTATTACAAGAAGACGATGGCTCATTGGGAAGTGCTGAAAGGGGTTGTTGGCGAAGACATCAGTATCTATGACCAGATGACGCGCACCAAAAAGTCAAGTGCATTCACCGAGCAGATCCTTTCTGAACGTGAATTCAAAATTGCGATGTATCACCAGAATATGGATCGTAAAATTCGCGATTGATCATGGTGTGAAAGCCACGCGGACTTGTCTATAAAGCCTGCTCACAGATCAATTTCCAATCAGTTATTCAAGTTCTTCGTGATCGGGTCCGATACCAAAACCCGTGAAGCGAAGCGTGAAAATATTGAGCAAGACGTTTGCAATGTCGTTGTGCTCGGCGATCATGTTAGGCGTGGTCGGTGTTCCGGGCGCGCTTGCTCAGTCGAGTGGATCCCCTTCAAATTCATCATTAACAAATTCATCATCAACAAATTCATCATCGTCAAAGGCATCGGTGGCAACTGCGATATCTGGTGTCACGTACGTCGTTGCTAAAAACGACTCCTTGTCGGGTATCGCGAACAAAGCCAAAGTAAAATTGAACGATTTGCTTGCAGTCAATGGGTTTAAAGCAACCAGCGTGATTTTGCCCGGTCAAGTCATCAAGTTGCCCGATAGTGCAGTTGTCAATGCCACAGCGGCCACGAGTACTCCCGTCGCCTCTGCGCCAAATGTTGCCAGTGGCTTGACGTATACCGTTGTAAAAAATGATTCGTTAAGCGGAATTGCTTCGAAGACGAAAGTCTCACTGTCATCTTTCTTGGCCGTAAATGGTTTCACCAAGACCAGCGTGATTGTCCCTGGACAAGTGGTGAAGTTGCCAGAGGGCGCAATAATCACAGCGACGCCTGTAGCGACTGCAGCGACTAACGCAGTGCCCTCGCGTCTGCAAGTGGTACTTGATTTCGCCAGAGCGCAAATTGGTAAGCCGTACGAATTTGGTAAGGCAGGGCCCACTTCATATGACTGTTCGGGTCTCACGCTGGCGGCCTTCTCCCAAGTCAAAGTTTCTTTGCCCCACCAAAGTTTTTTGCAATCAAGGCTTGGCAAGGCGGTTGACTGGAAGTCGAGCGCGATTCAAGCGGGCGACTTGGTGTTCACCTTTTCAACTTTGAATCAATTTCAGATCAGTCACGTTGGTATCGCAATCAGTGCGACGCAGTGGATTGAGGCTCCGTACACAGGTGGCTTAGTTCGTGTGGCGAATTTGCCAGCCGCCGACAAGATTCAGGCAGTACGTCGAGTTCTCTGATGGTTGAGCAACCAAATTTTGAAACTCTCCTGGTTGAAGTTGATGGGCGCATTGGGCGCGTGACGCTGAATCGCCCCGACAAACTCAATGCTTTGTCTCGTCAGATGATGAGCGAGATTGTTGAACTTGGCGTGTGGCTCAAACTTCGCGAGGATATTCGCGTTGTCATTCTCTGCGGTGCAGGCCGGTCATTCTCTGCGGGATTTGACCTCAATGATTTCTCTTCGGCAAGTGCTGGTGAATCACCACGGATCGCTGCTGATCTTGGTCGACTCGCGACTAATGCGTTGACTGATGTCCCACAGCTGACAATTGCTGCAGTGCACGGCCATTGCGTCGGTGGAGGAGTGGTGTTCGTGGCAGCGTGCGATTTGCGTGTTGCAACAACCAAAACAGCTTTCATCATTCCTGAAGTTGATTTAGGTATTCCGTTGGCATGGGGTGGTATTCCTCGATTAGTGCGCGAGATAGGTCCAGCACTGACCAAGGAACTAGTTCTCACTTGTCGCCCCTTCGATGCGGCTGAAGCAAAATCAATCGGTTTCATCAATCAAGTTGTGGCTCCTGAAGATTTGGACATCACGGTGAAGGCGCTGGCCAAGAATCTTGCGTCAAAGACTCTCTATTCGCTGCATTCGACAAAACAACAGGTGAATGCCGTTATGGAAGAGATTGCGGGCACTGGTCGCAGCGCTGGAGATGCTGACATGCTTGTTTATGCCATGCGCGATCCAGAAAGTCGTGAAGCGACGGCTCGGTACTTGGCCCAACGCAAGTAGTGTTGCACTGTGAGTACCAATTTAATGTTGTCTGCTGATTGGTACATCAACTCAGCGTTACTCAACAGCGAATGCGAAACTGTCTTTGGTATGTTCAGTTTGTTGCACCCAACATTTGCTTTCAACGAGGTAGTTGGAGGTTGGGCTGTTGAGAGATGGCTACTGCGTGGCTTCAAAGATATTGATTTGTACTGTGAGTATTTCTGAACCTGGTGCGCCCAACCTTGAGCAAATTCATGCCAAGAATGAAACGGTTGCCGAAGAAGATTTCCGCATTTGTGAAGCGGTGGAAGGCAACCTTGAATCGGGTGTTTATTCAGAAAGCTTTTGAGTCCTAAGTGGGAAGAACCTTTGTTGGTTTTTCACGACTTAATTCGTGAACTTAGCGAAGTCAGCGGATACGCACCGATAAGCAAGTAACGCAGCCTTCGAGTTTGATGAACTCACTGATATCGACTTCAATGACGAAGTAACCCATATCGCGCAGAATCTCCGCAGTTTCTGGAGCATCAGCCGCCATCAATAATCGCTTTTCGCCAACAACTACAACGTGCGAACCAGACTCTTCAGGAACTGCAATGAAGTCGGGGAAGATCGCTGGATCATCGACGAGTGGTTCAAACCCAATGATCTCGCCCGATGGCAATGCGGTAACGGCTGACTTGAGGTGAAGCACCTTTGAGATCGGAACTGTAACTACTGTTGCTCCCAATGGTTCGACGATCGCAGCGAATTGCGTGATTCCTTCAAGATTCGTGCGGCCACCTTGACCTATGTAAATGGTGTCATCAACTTTGAGGACATCGCCGCCGTCGAGTGTTCCCGGTTCGCTGATGTGGGAAACTGGATGGCCGAGTTCGACAACAACCTTTTCAACGTCAATGATCTCGGGTTTACGTGAGTCACTTCCAGGCCGGGTGATGATGGCCGTACCTTTGTACATCACGACGGCATCTTCAATGAACACGCTGTCGGGGCAATCGTCGGCTGCTGGAACCTCCACGATGTTCCACTTGCAGAGTCGTAAAGCCTCCACGTAGTTGGTCCATTGTTTGAGGGCGAGTTTGTAATCAATTGGGGTCCGTTCAATATGGGTAACGAGACCTTCGTCAAGCCTCAGGCTGGGGCGACGAATGAGAGCGGTGGGTTGATGGACCATCGCCCTTACGGTAACCGTTGGTGCTGGCCTAAAGGCAGTTCTTGAATTTTGACGAGCGAGTGACGCCTGTTAGGAATAGAGGCAGTGTTTATTGATCTCACCAAGTCAAATCGCAAAGTATTGCCACGCTGTGATGTTGCTGTGATTGGTGCTGGTGCTGCTGGAATCACTCTGGCTCTTGAATTAGAAAAGTCAGGTCTGTCGGTTGTCATTCTTGAAGGTGGCTATCGCGACTTCACTGTTTTGTCGCAAGATCGCTACAAAGGCGAACTGACGGCAGGTCCCGGATTCACCTATCCAGATCTTGACGTGTTGCGATTACGGTATTTCGGGGGCACAACCAATCATTGGATTGGTTGGTGTCGACGTCTTGAAGAGAATGTTTTTGGACCGCGCACGAACGATCTCGGCGAAGGTTGGCCATTCACGCGAGCCGACCTAGCAGACGACTATCAAGACGCTATAGAAATTTGCACGCTTGGTCGAGATGTGTTTGATGCAAATGAATTGCTTGACGGACTTGGCGTGAAGAACTTAATCCCGAGTAACGATATTTTGGCGACTCCAGTGTGGCGATTCCCCAAAGAACTTCGTTTCGGTGGTCACTACCGTTATCGACTTCAGGAATCTGAGATTCCTATTTACTTTGGGGCCAATTGCCAAAGGTTTTCCTTTGAAGAAGTAGCCGGAACTGTGACTGCTCGCAAACTTCACATCAAAAATGATCTTGATGTTGACTTTGAGATATCAGCCAACTGTTTTGTTTTGGCCTGTGGCGGAATTGAAAATACTCGCCAATTGTTGGTAGCCGCCGATGATGTCAAAGGTCTTCGTCAAAGTGACAGTTTGGGCCGAGGATTTCTTGAACATCCCCATGGTGCGGTTGGCGCAGTGTTGTGTGGTGATCATGCTCCAGAAGACTTGGTGGGCTTTACCGATTACCCGCTCGATATTGATAAGACCCAATTCAAAATTGGCTTAGGTCTCAACGAAGAATTTGCCGCTGAACGCGGGATGATCAATACATCGTTCGCGATGGAACCTCTTGAATCAATTCCTGAAGAGTCGCTGCATGGAGAAGCGTTGCGAAAGTTGTGGGAATCATCGCGACCGTCGGCTTTGAAGAGCAAGTCTTCTCATGTCATTGGCTTGTACGCGCGTGCCGAACAACGCTGGAATGCCGAGAGTCGTATCTCGTTGAGCTCGGCCAAGGATGACCTCGGTTCGAAAAGAGCACGCCTTGATTGGCGAGTGGGCGATCAAGATGTGGCAGATATCAAAACCTCGTTTGAACTAGTGGCCAAAGAATTGATGAAGGCTGGTTTTGGCCCGGTGACATTTGGTGATCCTGCGGAGTTTGTGACCATGGAAGGTGGCGGGCATCACCTTGGTGGAGCACGGATGCACGAAAGCCCCGATCTTGGAGTCGTGGACGCCAATCTCAAATGTCACGCCGTTGACAATCTGTATGCAGTTGGCGGTTCGGCTTTTCCAGCAGCCGGCTTCTCGAATCCGACGTTGACAATTGTGGCTTTAGCAGTTCGTTTGGCGCGCATCTTGAAGGAACGCCTGTAATGCGTCGGCGCGAACTATTTGAACGCACTGTTGGTGTTGCTGGACTTGCTGCATTGTTGGCAGCATGCGGAGCGGATTCCCCTGATGCTTTGGAAGTATTGCCAACTGAAACCTCAACAACCGTGCGCCTGGCAGTGCCCGAACTAGAAGTAGATGAGTGGGCGTTTGCACGACCATGGAAATCACTGATTGATGACGAATTGATTGCCTTTGGTAGCTCAGTATTGAGTGTGGCTCCTGAGACAGTTGTGAAAGCCCGTGGGCTACTCGGTGAATTGAGCGAGGGATCAACGTTGATGGCTCGAGACAATTTGTTCGCCGAGTGCTGTCGCAAGGATTCGCGCGCTGGTGATGTAGTCATCGTTGACGGTTGGATGGTGCCGACAACACTTGCTGGTCTTGCGGGAGCTTTGTCGCAGTTCAAGTCGTGACGGGATCCGTCGTTACGCTCTTCGCGATTCGTGCGACCAGTGCATATATAGGTAGAGGACCCCTCGCAAGCCCGGGGTCCTCTACCTATATTTGGAGCGGGTGACGGGATCCGTCGCTGCGCTCCTCCCGATTCGAGCGACCCAGATCAGAAATGGATGAAGGACCCCGGGCTTGCGAGGGGTCCTCTACCTATATCTGCACTGGTCGCACGAATCGCGAAGAGCGCAGCGACGGATCCCGTCACGACTTGAACTGCGACAAAGCTCCCGCAAGACCAGCAAGTGTTGTCGGCACCATCCAACCGTCAACGATGACTACATCACCAGC
>SXGQ01658745.1_pt1 | contig 16453 bp, 14 predicted proteins | sample 3178371 | NCBI WGS metagenome assembly SXGQ01 (sample SAMN11356859, study PRJNA531348) | freshwater metagenome | isolation source: freshwater sample F1-20 | place: China: Fuxian Lake, Yuxi | collected 2017-12-25
GCCGACTTCGGCGGCGAAGTCGAACGCGTGCTCAACATGGCTGACGGTTGCCTCCTCGTCGTCGACTCCTTCGAAGGCCCGATGCCGCAGACGCGTTTCGTGCTCTCCAAGGCGCTCGCCCTCGGCCTCAAGCCCATCGTCGTCATCAACAAGATCGATAAGCCTTCCGCCCGCCCCGATGCCGTCGTCGACGAAGTCTTCGACTTGCTCGTCGCCCTCGACGCCCCGGAGTCCGCCCTCGATTTCCCGATCATCTACGCTTCCGGCCGCGAAGGTTGGGGTACCCTCGACCGCGCCAAGACCGTGGAAGGCCACCGCCCGAAGGACCTGATGGATCTCTTCTACACCATCGTCGACAAGATCCCTGAGCCCTACGCCGAAGGTTCCTCCCGTGGTGCCGCCGCCGGCTTCAAGTCCCGCGCCGAAGCTCTCGCCAATCCTCTCCAGATCATGGTGACCGCCATGCTTTACTCCGACTACGTCGGTCGTATCGCCGTGGGCCGCGTGACCGCTGGTAAGATCGCCCCGGGCATGCCGGTCATGATGGTCACCCGCGCGGGTGAGCAGCATAAGCAGCGCGTCCTCGAAGTCGAAGTCTTCGAAGCCCTCGGCCGCGTCAAGGCCCAGGAAGTTTCTGCCGGCGACATCTGCGCCGTCATCGGCCTCGACCACGTCGAGATCGGCGCGACGATCACCGACATCGAAGACCCCCGTCCGATGACTCCGGTCAGCGTCGACGAGCCCACCGTGACCATGGCCTTCCGCGTCAACGATTCGCCTTTCGCTGGTCGCGATGGTAAGTTCGTCACCGGCCGCCAGGTCGGCGAGCGCCTCATCAAGGAACTTGAGAAGAACGTCGCTCTCCGCGTCGACCGCGAAACCGGCGCCGACTCCTGGAAGGTCTCGGGCCGCGGCCTGATGCACCTCGGCGTACTCATCGAAACGATGCGCCGCGAAGGTTACGAACTCTCCGTGGGCAAGCCCACCGTGATCATGAAGCAGATCGATGGCGTCGAGTGCGAGCCCGTCGAAACCTTGGCTGTCGATTGCCCTGAAGCCTCCCAGAGCGACGTGATGTCCCTCGTCCTCGGTCGTCGTGGCGAACTCCGCTCGATGGACGCCAAGGCTGGCACCAGCGGCTGGATCCACATGGAATTCAAGGTTCCTTCCCGCGCCCTCTTCGGTCTGCGCACCCTGATGCTCACCACCACCCGTGGCGAAGCCGTCATGTACCACAATCTCCTTGGTTATGAGCCGGTCCGCGGCGAAGCCCCTCACCGCGCTGCTGGCGTGATGATCGGTGGAGAAGGAGGCGCCGTCACGGCCTACTCCCTTGACCGTCTTTACGACCGTGGCGACTTCTTCGTGAAGCCGACCGACGAGATCTACATGGGTCAGATCGTGGGCGAGCATTGCAAGGATAACGACCTCGAGATCAACCTCGTCATCAACAAGAAGCTCTCGAACGTGCGTGCTTCCGGTTCCGACGACGCGGCCAAGATCAAGCCGATGCGCCAGATGTCCCTCGAGGCCTGCCTCGAATACATCGAGTCCGACGAGATGGTCGAAATCACCCCGAACTTCATCCGCATGCGCAAGCGTTACCTCACGGAAAACGAGCGCAAGCGCTTCGACAAGTAAGCTAGCCCGCGAGGGTCAGTTGAAACCGATGACCGCCATCCGCTAGGATGGCGGTTTTCATTTCCCAGCGTGCCACGGGGAGTCGCGTCGCGACTTTCTCCGGCCACTCCACGACCACGTTCCAAGGTGACTTCGCCAGATCCCAGATCAGTAGGTCATCAAAGGCCTCCGGGCGCGTCAGCCGATAGGCGTCGACGTGGAAGACCTGCCGGCGGCCTTCGTAGACATTGAGCAGGGCGAAGGAAGGGCTGGTGATATCGCCCGTGACGCCCAGGCCGCGGACCAAGCCGCGCACGAAGGTCGTCTTGCCCGCCCCGAGGTCGCCCTCGAGCGCCAGGACGGTATCAGGGGGCAGCAAGGCTGCGAACGCCTCAGCGGCCCGCTCGGTCTCTTCGCCCGAACGGGTGACGAGTCCGGCGGTCCAGGTCGCGAGTGCGGCGGGAGAGCCCATGGCTGGAGTCTTTGCTTTCCAGATGCCTGTGCAAGAGTGCTTACGCACCGTACCTCGCCGCTCCCGACGTATGGTCACACGTTCACCTTCTGGGATAGTCCCGTATTTTTGGACCAGCAGGCCGCATTTTTCGCCATCCTGTCCCCGTCGACCTCTCAAAGCGGATATGTCGGCGGCACTTGGCCTGATCCCGCTGGCTCTACCCTAAATTGACTATCTCAAGCTAGTTTCTTCGCCGCTGTGATAAGGGCCTGCTTGAAGCCATCCATATCTACTTCTCTCACAATCATTGTCTCATCAACATTAGAGGATGGAAATTCGACTCTCAGTTGATCCAAGCCCTTCTCTTGGCTAACAAGGGCGACAAATTTGCCTTGGAAGTAAACTTCTGCGAACACCTTTTCGTGCTCTGAATCACTGGCAATCACTACTGTGAATCCTTTACTCATTTTGTATTCTTTCATTAAGGTTCAAGAAAGCCCATAAGATTCCCTTTGGCATAAAAACGGATTCCTCGTGGGATGAAACCGTTTTTGGTCCAGAGAGGCTCATTTCAAGGGGTGGCTAAGTGTTATTACTAACCTGCTACAAGCGTCAACAGGTGAGCATGCTGGTCGGATTCTGATCGGCATCAGGCCAGCCGGTAGCCGGCGCTCCGGCCCTTCTTGTCGTTACGCATGAGCAGCTTTGACTTGGCGAGTTCCTCCAGATCGCGTGCGGCTGTGTCCTGAGAGCATTTGGTCAGGTTGGCGTACTTCCCCGTCGTCATGTCTCCCTCGAAGCCCTCCAGCAATCTGGAGAGGGCCTTGCGCTGGCGTGCGTTGATCAGGTCGGTCTCAGGTCGGTTCCAGAACCTGGCTCGCTTGATGACTCGCTCCACCACGAGGTTTGAGGCGTCGGCAGCCCGGCCTAGGCATCCGAGGAACCAGACGCACCACGGGGTGGCGTCAAGAGTGCCCGCTTGGGCGGCTTCGAGCTCCTTGTAGTATTGGGCGCGCTCCTTGCGAATCTGGGAGGACAGGCTGAAGTAGCGTCCGGCCCCTTGTTCGACGCGGGCGAGCAGCAGGTCGGTGGCGGCGCGGGCGACGCGGCCGTTGCCGTCCTCGAAGGGGTGGACGGTCAGGAACCAAAGGTGGGCCAAGGCGGCATGCACCAATGGGTCCTGTCGAGGAGTGTCAGCGCAATAGGCCAGCCAGTCCTTCATCATGGCCGGGACTTCCGAGGCAGGCGGCGCGACGAAGTGCACCTTGGAATCGGCCATGTTTCCGGAGACGACCCGCATGGAAGAAGGGCGCCATGCGCCGACCTTGATCTTCTTGCCGTCGCTGTGACCCGTAGGGAAGAGGCAGGCCTGCCAACCGAAGAGTCGCTTGGCCGAGAGGGGCTTCCTGGCGTTGCGGGTGGCGTCCAGGGTCATCTGCACCACGCCTTCTTCCTTCTGGTTGGCGGGGGTCTTGGTGCCGATCTCGATGCCCAGTCGGTTGGCCAGTGACGATCGCACGCTGTCGGCGCGCAGGACCTCACCTTCGATGGCGCTGCTCAGGACCGCGTTATCGGTCAGGGTGATCAGGAGGGCCTCGTCTCGAGCGGAGCCATCGAGCAGTTCCATGCGGCCGTGCAGGCGGGAGACAGCCCGGGAGGCCTCGATCAGGGCAGGGGCGACCGCGGCGGCGTCCACGGTCAGCTGGGGCCAGCCCGCGAGCCGCCAGACTTGCCGGCGGGGGGCTTTGGCGCGTTTTTCCTGCATGTCCGGAGCGTCGGCCGCATGCGGAGAATTGGCAACCTTAATCTCCGCAAAAATGCGGTGATTAGGATCGGTTAATCTCCGCATGGAACCTGACGAGTCTTCAGCCAAACGTGGGATAGCCCTCTGTTTATGTTCCAGAGGTTGCGATTTCCGCCTTCCTGCCATCGTCAACCTGTCAAAGCGGATGCGCGACGGCACTTGGCCGGGCTCCGCTTAATCCGGAGATACATTCCAATTTGGAATACCGTCAATCATCGGCTATCCGAAGGTCATCCTCAACCTAGGGAATCTGACCGGCGGGATGACGGATTTCCGCAAACAAAAGACCCGGCCGAGTGGCCGGGTCTGTGAGGTGGGCTCGCGCTTCGCTTACGAGACGATGCCGAGGGGCTTGATGGTCTTCCAGCCGCCGCGGGTGAAGTCGGGGCATTGGATGGGCATGCTGCCGTCCTTCACGGACTTGGCGGAGATCTCGAGGATCGCGGACCAATCGGCTGCGTCGTACACGGTCATGTCCGGCGTGATACCCTGACGCAGGCAGTCGAGCATGCGGTAGTTCATCACGAAATCCATGCCGCCGTGGCCGCCGACCTTCTTGCCGAGTTCGCCGATCTTCTTGATGAGCGGATGCTGGTTCTCCTTCATGAACTTGGTGAGCTTCTCCTTCTCGTACGTCCATTCGTGGCTGCTGTGCTTGACCTTGGGGTCGAGGATGGGGTGCTTGTTGTCCGCATCGACGGCCAAGCGGGCGGGGTAGCCGAAGAAGGTGGCCTGGGTGCCGCACAGGGCGTTGATGCGCGAGTAGGGGCGCGGGCTCACGACGTCGTGCTGGATCATGATGGTGCGTCCGAGCTGCGTCTTGATGATCGAGGTGTTCATGTCACCGCAGACGTACTTCTCGTCCTTGTGCTTGCCCTTGTTCGGCTGGTGCTTGTCGCGGAACTGGGTCAGGTTGAACTCGGGAGACGAGACGGAGACGACGAACTTGAAGGCGTCACCGCGGCCGATGTTCATGTATTGCGCCACCGGGCCGAGGCCGTGGGTGGGGTACAGGTTGCCGTCCATGAAGCGGTGGTAGTCGCGGCGCCAGTCGCCTTCGCTGCCAAGCGCCCAGAGGACGCCGCCCGCGAGGTTATGGATGTAGGCGCACTCGGCGTGCTTGAGGTCGCCGAAGAAGCCTTGGCGGGCCAGGTTCAGGACGAAGAGCTCTTCCTCGCCGTAGCAGCAGTTCTCGATGATCGCGCAGTGGCGTTGGGTCTTCTCCGACATGTCCACGAGCTGCCAGCATTCGTCGACGGTGACGGCGGGTGAGACCTCGATGAAGACGTGCTTGCCGTGCTCCATGGCCTTGAGCGCCATCGGCACGTGCCACTCCCACGGGGTGGCCACATAGACGACGTCGATATCATCGCGCGCGACCATCTTCTCCCAGACGTTCTCGTCGCCGAAGTACATCGCGGGTTCCTTGCCGGTGATCTTCTTCACGTTGGCGGCGGCACCCTTGGCGCGGGCTTCGACGATATCGCAGACGGCGACGACTTCGGCGAACGGGATGTTTGCGGCGGAGTTCACGTGACCGCGGCCACGGCTAAGGCCGATGACGGCGACGCGGACCTTGTCGGTCGGCTTGGTGGTCAGGTCCCAGACGGGCTTATTGCCGGCTGGGCGGGGGCGCGTGGTCGAGATGTCGGCCGCGCTGAGCAGTTTGAGGTCGCGAGGGTCGGGCTTGGCTTCGGCGGACGGGACGGCGCTGAGGCCGAGGCCGAGGCCCGCGAGGGCGCCGAGTTTAAGGACGTCGCGACGATGGGAGTTTTCGGGGAGGTTCATGGCAGTGAAGGGGTAGGGGTGGGGGTAGGGTTAGGAAACGATGGGGAGGGGTTTGAGGGTCTTCCAGCCGCCGCGGGTGAAGTCGGGATAGGCGACGGGGATGCTGCCGTCACGCACGGAACGATCGGAGAGGTCGAGCAAGGCGGACCAGGAAGCGGCGTCGTAGACGGTCATGTCCGGGGTGATGCCCTGACGGATGCAGTCCAGGAAGCGGTAGTTCATGACATGATCCATGCCGCCGTGGCCGCCGACTTTCTTGGCGTCGACCATCAGCTTCTTCAGCAGCGGGTGCATGTTCGCGGTCATGAACTTCCTCAGTTTTTCGCCTTCGTATGTCCAGGAGTGGCTGTTCCGCTTTTCTTTCGGATCCAGCAGCGAGCTCGTGTTATCGGCGTCGATCGCCAGCCGGTTCGGATAGCCCGCGAAGGTCGCGAGCGAGCCGCTGAGCAGGTTGATGCGCGAATAGGGGCGCGGGCTGGTGTTGTCGTGCTGGACGACGATGGTCCGTCCGAGCTCGGTCTTCACGATGGTCGTGCTCATGTCGCCGTTGACGAACTTCTCGTCCTTCGAACGGTCGCGGTCCGGCTTCAGCCGTTCGCGCAGCTGGGATAGTCCGAACTCCGGCGAAGAGACCGACACGGCGTATTTGAAAGCATCGCCACGGCCGACTCCCATGTATTGTGAAATCGTGCCGAGGCCGTGGGTCGGGTAGAGGTTGCCCTGCAGGAGCGTCGAATAGCGGCGGCGCCAATCGCGGCCGGCGTCGAGGAAGCTCGCTCCGGGCTTACCGCGCTGGTCGTGGATGTAGGCGCATTCGCCGTGCTTGAGGTCGCCGAAGAAGCCTTGGCGCTGGAGGTTCAGGACGAAGAGCTCTTCTTCGCCGTAGCAGCAGTTCTCGAGGATGGGGCAGTGGCGTTGGTATTTTTCGGAGGCGTCGACGATATCCCAGCACTCGTCGACCGTCAGGCCGCAGTTTACTTCCAGGAAAGCATGCTTGCCGAACTCCATGGCGCGGATGGCCATCGGCTTGTGCCATTCCCAAGGTGTGGCGACGTAGACGACGTCGATGTCATCCCGGGCGACCATTTTTTCCCAAGCGTTCTCGTCGCCGCTGTAGATGGCAGGCATCTGGCCGGTCTTCTTGCGGACCACTTCCGCCTGCGCCTTGGCTCGTTCGTCGAGGATGTCGCAGACCGCGACGACTTCCACGAAAGGCGTGGCGACACAGGAGGCGACGTGGGCGCGGCCGCGGTTGAGGCCGATGATGCCCACACGAATCTTCTCCATGGCCTTAGTCGTGAGATCCCAGACGGGCTTGCTCCCGGCCGGACGCGGACGGGTCGCGCCGATATCGGCGGCGGCCCGACGCATCACTTGGGCGGGATCTGGCTTCGCTTCCGCAGAAGGAATCGCACCCAACCCGAAGCCGAGACCCGCGAGCGCGCCGAGCTTCAGAAAATCGCGACGGTTACCGGTTTCGAGGGGGTCCATGGGGTCTCTTCAAGACAGCAAAGCTGGCCCGTGGTTGCAACGGATTTGCCAGCCACCCCTCGTCAAATCACCAGCTTATGAAGCCTTGGGCTCCTTTAATCCCGAAGACCGCCAGATTACGAACGGTATGAGCCATAAAACACGGTAGCAGTGAACGGTCTGGATTAAGGGGATTGAAGCGCACGACGTAGAGCCAGAGCGACGTGATGAAGGCGAACACGGCGTTCAGCTTTCCTTCCGGTGTGCTGAGATCGAAGTTATGGATGAGCGCAAACACAAGCGAGCCGACGATCATCAGCGCGAGCAACTTGCGGCCGAATAGTTCACCAGGCGCGACGAAGCCGCGGAAAAGCATTTCTTCAACGATGGAGGCGCCGAGGAGTTGGAAGATGAAGATCGCCGGGAGGACACTCTGCTGGTCAGTGAGGCCGGTCCGCTTCTCGACGGCGGCTTCGGTGATGGTGATCAGGATGGCGCCGGCGGCGGCGACGAAATAGGCACCCGCTGGTGCATAGGTCGTTCCGGGCCAGAATTTCTCGGGTTCACCGGTGATGGTCCGTTTGCGGCGTTCGCGCGCCCAAGCAATGAGCACGAACAGGCCAAGGGCGCAGTAGAGCAGGGCTTTGGCGGCGGTGAGATCCATACAATCAGCGGACGCCGAGCACCCAGGCACGATAGCCAGGCGAAGCGTGGTCGGCGACGAAGCTCAGCCACTGCGGGACGGCGTAAGGGTGGCGGGCATGGACCCAAGATTCGAGGTCGGCACCCTTGCTCGCGGCGTACTTGAAGGTCACGCGGAACTCATCCTCGCTCTCGACCTTGCCTTCCCAGGTGTAATGGGAGCGAATCGGACCATCGACCTGCGCGCAGGCGGCCAGCCCGGCGGCCACCGCTTCGGCGGCGAGGCGGTCCGCTTCGTCGCGCGAGGGCAGGGTCGTCAGGGCGATGCCGACGGCCTCAGTCATGGCCTTCGTTGTCGCCCTTGAGGTACTTCTCGGTGATGATCTCGATCAGCATGTCGCGCGCTTCCTTCACGGAGTCGACATGCACGTAAAGGTCGCGGTCTTCGGGCGAGACCATGCCCCATTCCTGGAAGGTCTCGAAGTTCACCGCGTTCTTCCAGAAGGCCGAACCGAAAAGCAGCACGGGGAACTGCTTCTTGGTCTTCTTCGTCTGGATCAGCGTGAGCATCTCGAAAAGCTCGTCGAAGGTGCCGAAGCCGCCCGGGAAGGCCACGAGGGCCTTGGCGAGGTAGAGGAACCAATACTTGCGGACGAAGAAGTAATGGAACTCCAGGTCCAGCTCGGGCGTGATGTAAGGATTGTGTTCCTGTTCGAAGGGGAGGGCGATGCCGAGGCCGACGGAACGACCTCCGGCTTCGTGCGCCCCGCGGTTGGCGGCTTCCATGATGCCTGGTCCGCCGCCGGAGCAGACGAGGAAGCGTTGCCACTCGGGAAGCGTGAGCGACCACTTGGTCATCTCGAAGGCGAGTTCGCGGCAGGCTTCGTAATAAGCGGAACTGCGCAGGTCGATTTCGGCGACGCGCACGCGATGTGAGCATTCAGCGTCGGAGCATGTGCCGGTGGCGGCGAAAGCCTTGGCCTCTTCGAGGCGCTTGCGGGCCACTTCCTGGGGTAGCGTACGCGCCGAGCCGAACATCACGACGGTGTTGCGGACGCCGTATTTCTTGAAGCGCTGGTGGGGCTCGGTCATCTCCGTCAGCACGCGGATGCCGCGGGCCTGGGGGCTGGCCATGAACTCGGGGTTCAGGTAGGCCCGGGGCGGGGTGGGCCTGAGTTTGCCTTTTTCCGGGCTCATGCCCCCATCCTCCCCCTCAAAGGGCCATCTGCCAAGCCGGGAAGCGTGGGGCTTGACACCCTCGGTGGGGTGTCCTTGGCTGTTCCTTTACAGCCATGCATCCGACCTATCGTCCGTCTAAGATCTCCCGCGCCCGCAAGTGCGGTTTCCGCGCCCGTTCCAAGACCCCCGGTGGCCGTAAGGTTCTGGCCAAGCGCCGTGCCATCGGCCGCAAGCGCCTCGGCGCTTCCTAATCCCTCATGCGTCTCCCGCGGGAGCGTCGAATTCGCGCCTCGGCCGAGTTCAGCCGCCTCCGCCAAGAAGGCTCGCGACTCGATTGCGGGCCTTTTCTTTTGAACTTTCGCCTGACGGGCGAAAAGGGTCCGGCCCGTTTCGCCGTCATCGCTGCCAAGAAGAATCTTCCCCAGGCGGTGGATCGTAACCGAGCGAAACGCCTAGCTCGTGAACTCTTCCGGACGGACGAAGCCGCCTTCCCGGCTGGCTGGGAGGTCGTACTGGTCATTCGCTCCGGCATGGTGAAGCGCTCGCTAGCCGAGCTCCGCAAGGTCTATGCCGCGGCGGCGGTCCGCATCCTGGCGTCCAAGGCCGGTCCGGCCGCATGAGCGAACCACGCCCATCCCTCTTGGCGAGCCTCGCCTTGAGCTTCGTCCGTTTCTATCAGCGTTTCCTTTCCAAGCCTCTGCACCTGATCCCGGGTTCTGGGTGCCGCTATCATCCGACTTGCTCCTGCTACACCGCCACGGCCCTCGGGCGTTTTGGTTTCTTTAAGGGAGGTTGGATGGGCTTGCGCCGGATATGCCGCTGTCATCCTTGGGGTGGCTCGGGCGTCGACGAAGTGCCGGAACGGTGAAGCCCCGAGGTGTCCGTTTAATTGGCTCGCCCTGTGCTGGCGATTTTCCGACTAATCACCCTGTGAAATCGCTGTTCTTGAAGGTTCTGGGTTCGCGGCAGGGAGGCACCTTACTCCTGGCTACCAGTTACGTCCTTCTCGGCACGCTCCTTCGTCTCGGTCTGCTGGTGGCTTCAGCCGGCAGCGTGTCCTGGGGTCTACCGACCTTTGCGGCCTTATTTGTCGGACTGTTGTTCGACCTCCTCATGGCGTGGTTCCTGACCTTGCCGCTGGGCCTGCTGAGCGCCGTGTGGCCGGCATCCTGGTCTGCCTCCCGCTGGCTACGTCACCCATTACGCGGGGCCTGGCTCTTGGGTGCCTTCCTCTTTACCTTCTGGAAGAGCTCCGAGATTCTTTTTTGGGAGGAGTTCGGCGTCCGCTTCAACTTCATCGCGGTGGACTACCTCGTCTACACGACCGAGGTGGTGAAGAACATCAAGGAGTCCTATAATCTGCCGCTGATCATCGGCATCGTGCTGACGGTCGCGGTGGGGTTGTTCCTGTTGTGGAGCCGCCTAGGTTTCGTCCGCCGCTGGGAAGAAGGTGCCGCGGCTGACCCCACGCCGCGCTGGCGCAACTTCGCGGCGCTACTCGCCCCTTTACTCGCGGTCTTGCTCGTCGCCTATTTCGTCGGTCGTCGCGACCTCAAGGCTGCCTCGACCGCCCATACGTCCATCGGCGAACGCCTCACGGCTGGTCTCCGCCACATGGGCGACCCTCAGCCGGGCTGGGATAATAGTTACGACACCGAGCTCGCGAAGAACGGCGAATACGCTTTCTTGGCGGCCTTCTGGGCCAATCAGTTGGAATGGAAGCGCTTCTATCCGTCGCGCCCCGACGCGGTTGCGCAGCTTCGCACGACGCTCCTCGCGCAAGGCGGAGTGCCGGCCAGCGCCGACCTCAACGATATCACCCGCCGCATCCAGCCCGCCACGCCCGCCCGCCGTCTCAATGTGATCCAGATCACGATCGAAAGCCTGAGCGCTGAATTCGTGGGCTGCTACGGTTCGCCAGACTATGCCGCGAAGAACCTGACGCCCAACCTCGACCGCATCTCCCGCGAGTCTCTTTGGTTCTCCCGTTGCTACGCCGGCGGCACGCGCACGGTGCGTGGCATGGAGGCGCTCTCGCTGTCGATTCCGCCGATTCCGGGACAGTCGGTCCTGCGCCGCAAGGGCTGCGAAAATCTCACGACCCTCGGTTCCGTTCTCCGCACGCAGGGCTACGACACCGCCTTCATCTACGGCGGCGACGGCTTTTTCGACAACATGAACTACTTCTTCGGGGCCAACGGCTACCGGGTGGTGGATCTTCCCCGACAGGAGGCCGCCGGTAAGAAGGCGACCTTCGCCAACGCCTGGGGCGCCTGCGATGAGGATGCCTTCGCCTGGTCGATCGAGGAAGCCGACAAGGCTCACGCGGCTGGTAAGCCCTTCCATCACTTCGTGATGACGACTTCGAACCACCGTCCCTACACTTGGCCGGCGGGCAAGATTGACCCGAAGCTCATCAATCGCGAGGGCGGGGTGGCTTATACGGATTACGCGATCGGCGCATTCCTCAAGGCCGCGCAGGATAAGCCTTGGTTCAAGGATACGGTCTTCGTCATCGTGTCCGACCACTGCGCCTCGGTCGCCGGTAAGCGTGAACTCGAGATCCGGAAATACGAGATCCCGCTCTTCATCTGGTCTCCCGGCAATATCGCCCCACGTAAGTTCGATACGATGATGAGCCAGATCGATGCCGCGCCCACGGTGCTCGGACTCCTCGGTACGAACTACCTTTCCCGCTTCGTCGGCAGTGATGCCCTCAGCCCGAATTTCCGTCCTCGCGCGTTCATCAGTAACTACCAGAAGGTCGCCGTACTGCGTCCGGACGGATTGCTGACGGTGCTCAAGCCCGTGCGCCAGTCGGTGCAGTATAAGGCTGACCTCGCCACCGGCGCACTGACCCCGGTGGCTTCACCGGATGCCGCCGCGGTGGATGAGGCGATTATCCACTACCAAGGTACCGACGACCTCTTCAATCATGGCGGACTCCAAAATCCCGTACGTTAACCGCCCCTCGGTGGCCCTTCCGGCGCTTGTCCTCGCGGGTATCATCGGCTTCTTCGGTTTCCATGGGACCGGTGGAGAGTGGCTCGACTTCCAAGTCCAGTCTTGGTTCTGGAACGGGAGCGATTGGCTGATTCCGAAGGATGCAGGCTGGTTCCATAGCCTCGCCTATGACGGACCGAAGGCGGGGCTCATTTTATTCGCGCTGGGGCTACTCTGGGCGATCGCCTTCCCCGCGCGCTCGCCGACTTGGCTGGGACGCCGCCGTGCGGTGTTCCTTTTCGTCTCGATGGCGGTAATCGCCCTCACGTGCACGCAGTTGCGTGATGTCACGCAGATGGCCACTCCCAGGGCCCTGAAGGTCTATGGTGCCGTCCCGCCGAACGCCTGGGAGCACCTCCTTTTATTCGACGCCAAGCCGGTGGGTTATCCCAGCAATGCCTTTCCCGCTGGCCACGCCAGCGGAGGCTTCGCCTTGCTGTCCTTGGCTTTCGCTTGGGGGACGCCCTCCGCGCGTCTGCGGGGGGTGCTCATCGGCTGCCTCTACGGCGGCGCGATGGGACTATACCAAATCGCCCGCGGTGAACATTTCCTTTCTCACACGTTGGCGACAGCCGTGCTCGCCTGGCTGATCGCCGCGTGCCTCGCCCGTTGGCTGAAGCCTGACGAGATCAGTTCGACCAGTTGACGAGGTTATCCGCGCGGAATGGGCCGGTGGTGCCGCCGTTCTCGTCGAAATAAGTCGCTGGCACGATGCCGGAGCGGAGCATCGTGGTGCCTCCGGAGGCGGCTGGGTCCCAGTATTCGCCGAGAGCGAGGATCTCGCCTTCGCTCGGGGCATCCACGTAGTTGGCGGAGGCGCAGACAAAGAGGAAATTAGGCGACTTCCAGTCGAGGTATTTCCCAGCGGTTAAGACGCGGTAGCGGTAATCGTAAGGATTGCCCCAGGCGTCCACGAATTCGCTGCAGGCAGGGTTATTGCCCTTCCAGTCCTCGGCCCCGAGCTTGGAGTTATCGTTGGTGTTGACCTCACCTAGGTTGAGGAAGCTGCGTTTCTGGCGGCCAGCACTACCAGTCGGGAGGGAGGTATCGTCGTAGTTGAGCAACGTCGGTAGCCCGCCGGGGGTCGTCGTGCGGATCAGGCGACGCCCGATGAGCTGGTCGAGCAGGTCGCGGCGGAAACGCTCATCGGTGCCGGTAGGGCTGCAAGGGAAGTCGCCGTAGATCTTGCGGTAGCTCTGGCAGGCCATGGCGATGGCTTGGATGTCGCCACGGGACTTGGACTTGTTGCGGCTGCTGTTGGCGGCTCGGAACAGGCCGAAGGTGATGGCCGACAGCAGGCCGATGATGCCGATGACGACCAGCAGTTCGATGAGGGTGAAGCCGGAGCGGCGGGCGATGGGGTGACGCATGGGGTGGGCTCAGATATGGCGGGAGTCGTTTTCGTCCTTCTTGACGTAGCCGGAATCCTGTCGCTGGTGGTTCACGGCATTCTTCTTCAGGTAGGCCTGATAGACGTCGTCTGCGGACATGCCGAGAACCTGGGCGATGGAAATCAGGAAGTGGAAGAGGTCGATGACCTCGACGCGGGCGTTCTGCTCGTCGAACTTCTGGTATTTAGCCCACCACTTCCAGGGCACGGAGTCGGTCAGTTCAGCCATCTCCTGCTGCATGGCGCGGAGGTAGTTGAGGACCCATTTGATCTTTTCTTCCTCGGTCATGCCGGCGGTTTCGACGCCGATGCGCTTGTTGAGCGCCTGCTGCATCAGGAAGATTTCTTCGAGCTTGTCGGACATGGGTTCAATTAGGGCGGCCCAGTCGCCCTGGGGCAATCCCGGAAGCGCCGCCGGGGCGGCCAGGGGGCTTAATTGCTCTTTGCAGGGAAGGGCTTACTGTGCCTACCTGTCCTCGTGTCCGCCACCAGTCTCATTGCTCCCCTCCGCAAGCCGGAAGTCCTCGCCCCGGCCGGGGAGTGGGATTGCGTCCGCGCGGCGGTCGAGAACGGCGCCGACGCCGTCTTCTTCGGCGTGGGTCGTTTCAATGCTCGCGTCCGGGCCAAGAATTTCGAGGAGTCCGACCTGCCGGAACTGATGGCTTATCTGCATGGCCGCGGGGTCAAAGGGTACGTGACCTTCAATACGCTTATCTTCCCGGACGAGCTCGCCGAAGCCGCCCGCACGCTCCGCTCGATCATCGCCGCCGGCGTCGACGCTGCCATCGTCCAGGACCCGGGCATCTGCCGCCTCATCCGCCGCATCTCGCCCGACTTCCCGATCCACGCTTCGACGCAGATGACGGTGACCAGCGCGGCCGGCGTCGACTACGCCCGTGACCTAGGAGCCTCGCTCGCCGTCCTTGGTCGCGAGGTTTCGATTCCGGAGATGCAGAAGATGCAGACGGAGCAGGCCGCTAAGGGCGCTCCGCTCGATCTCGAGGTCTTCGTCCACGGCGCCCTCTGCGTCGCCTACTCCGGCCAGTGCCTGACGAGTGAATCGCTTGGCGGTCGTTCGGCCAATCGCGGCGAATGCGCCCAAGCCTGCCGCCTTCCCTATGAGCTCGTGGTCGACGGAGTGGTGCGCAACCTCGGTGATAAGGCCTACCTGCTTTCCCCTCAGGACCTGGCAGGCATCGAGGTGGTCCCCGACCTCATCCGCGCCGGTATCCGTTCGCTGAAGATCGAAGGTCGCCTGAAGTCCCCGGAATATGTCGCCGCCATCACGAAGGCCTACCGTCGTGCGGTCGACGCTGCCTGGGATGCTTTCGCGAAGGGTGCCGACGCCGATCGCGCTGCCTTGCAGGTCCGCCAAGAAGAGGACTATGCGATGCAGATGACCTTTTCGCGCGGCCTGTACCCGGGCTGGCTCCGCGGCATCGACAACCAGCAACTCGTCCATGCCCGTTTCGGTAAGAAGCGCGGTGCCTACCTCGGCACGGTCGTCGACGTCGGCACCAACGGCGTGACGATGCGCCTCGAAGGCCCCCTTAAGCCGGGCGATGGCGTGGTCTTTGACCAAGGCAAGCCAGCCGAACGGGAGCAGGGCGGCTTCGTCCACGGCCTCGAGCCCGCCCGCGGCGGCTTGACGTTCATTCGCTTCGGCCGCGAAGACGTGGATTGGTCGCAGGTGAAGCCTGGCGCCATCCTCTGGAAGACCAAGGACCAGGAACTCGATAAGCGTCTCCATGATTCCTGGGATCGCGAGAAGGCCAATTACCGCCGCCCATTGCACGCCAAAGTCATCGGCCGCCTCGGCCAGCCGCTACGTGTCGAATTCAATGATGGCGAAGGCCACGTCGTCGCCGGCGAGACCGCGATGCCCTGTGCCGCGGCGGAAAAGCGCCCGATGGACGTCACCACTTTACGCGACCAGCTCGGCCGCCTTGGCGACACGGGCTTCGAGATGGGCGAATTGCAGGCCGACCTCGAAGGCGCGCTCATCATTCCGGTCAGCGAACTGAATCGCCTCCGCCGCGACCTCTCCGAACAGATTTCCAAACTGCGCAGCCTTCCGTTGCGCTGGACGCTCCTGCCTTTCGAGGAGTCGGCCACCAAGGTCGCTCCCTTCGAGCCGAAGCGCCCTGGTGAAGCGGAGATTATCGTCGTCATTCGAGAGCCAGAGCAGCTGGATCCCGCCCTCGCGAGCGGTGCCCGCGTCATCTACGCCGAATACGAGGACCCGAAGAAGTTCCGGGCCGCCGTTGCCCGTGTCCGGGCTTACGAGCAGGAAGCCGGTCGTAAGGTCGAGTTCTGGGCCATGGGGCCGCGCATCCATAAGCAGGGCGAAGCACGCATCAGCGAAATCGTCCTCTCGTGCGAGGCCGACGGTTACCTGGTCCGCAATCACGAGGATCTTCGCGCCTTCAAGGGTAAGCGACTCCGCGCGGACTTCTCCCTCAACGTCGCCAACGGACTCACCGCCGAGTGGCTCATGCGTGAGCACGCCCTCGAGGGGTTGACGGTCTCCTATGACCTCAATTCGGAGCAGGTCACGGCCTTATTCCAATCCGCTCCGCCGGAGTGGTTTGAGGTCACGGTCCACCAGCACATGCCGATGTTCCATATGGAGCACTGCGTCTTCTGTGCCTTCCTCTCCAAGGGCAAGGATTACCGTGATTGTGGCCGCCCCTGCGAGACGCACCGCGTCAAGCTGCGTGATCGCGTCGGTGCCGAGCACATCCTCAAGGCCGACGCCGGCTGCCGCAACACGCTCTTCAATTCGCGGGCCCAGACCGGGGCTGAATACGTCACGCAGCTGCTGGCCCTCGGCGTCCGCCGCTTCCGCGTCGAGTTCGTCGACGAGGATGCTTCCACCGTCACGCGCACGCTCGAGAAATATCAGGCCCTGCTCAAGGGGGACCTCGATGGCACCGCGCTCTGGAATGACCTCAAGGTCCTCAACCAGCTCGGCGTCACGCGCGGGACGATGCGGGTGAAGCTCTGATCACTCCTCGCCGCGGAGGCGGGGGAGCAGGCCGGTGATGCGGCGCGAATCCGAAGCGTTGCGCACGGCCATCGCGTAGGCCGTCGGGTCGCCGAC